>Ga0335081_10003479_pt1 | contig 24788 bp, 26 predicted proteins | sample Lox_Sample_35_FD_206713 | JGI IMG/M metagenome (GOLD analysis project Ga0335081, IMG submission 206713) | Soil microbial communities from Loxahatchee National Wildlife Refuge, Florida, United States - Lox_Sample_3.5 | ecosystem: Environmental > Terrestrial > Soil > Wetlands | place: USA...
GAAAGCAGCGATGAGCGCTTGCGCGAAGAGCAGAAAGCAGCGATGAGCGCTTGCGCGAAGAGCAGAAAGCAGCGGTGAGGGCGGTCGCGACATTGATTTCCACGGTGCTGCCGGACACGGTGGCCACGGCAGAGGTCTATTCCGACCCACCCGACCTGGCGCCGTTGCCCGAGGAGGAGCCGCTCATCGCCCGCTCGGTCGCCAAGCGGCGCAAGGAGTTCATCACGGTCCGCTACTGCGCCCGGCTGGCGCTGCAGCAGCTGGGCGTTCCCCCGGCGCCGATCTTGAAGGGTGACAAGGGCGAACCGTGCTGGCCCGACGCGGTGGTCGGCAGCCTGACGCACTGCGACGGCTACCGGGGCGCCGCCGTCGGGCGCGCCGGACAGGTGCGTTCGGTCGGCATCGACGCCGAGCCGCACGGCGTGCTGCCGCCCGGGGTGCTCGACGCGGTCAGCCTTCCCGTCGAACGGCGTGAACTCGCCGCGCTGCCGGCCGGACTGCACTGGGACCGGATCCTGTTCTGCGCCAAGGAGGCGACGTACAAGGCCTGGTATCCGCTGACCCATCGCTGGCTGGGCTTCGAGGACGCGCACGTCGTCTTCGACGTGGACCCCGACGGCACCACGGGCGGGTTCGTCTCCGAGATCCTCATCGACCCGACCGCGGAGGCGGGGCCGCCGCTGACGGCGCTGCGGGGCCGGTGGTCGGTGCGCGACAGGCTGGCGCTGACCGCGATCGTGCTGTGAGCGAAGCGGGGATCGTCGTCGTCGACAAACCGGCCGGCATCACCAGCCACGATGTGGTCGGCCGCTGCCGGCGCATCTTCGGCACCCGCAAGGTCGGCCACGCCGGCACGCTGGACCCGATGGCCACCGGCGTGCTGGTGATCGGTGTCGAGCGGGCCACCAAGATCCTGGGTCTGCTGGCGACGGCGGACAAGTCCTACACGGCGACCATCCGGCTCGGCCAGACCACCACCACCGACGACGCCGACGGCGACGTCCTGGCGACCGCCGCCGCCGACGGCGTCAGCGACGACGACGTCCTGGCGGCGGTCGCGCCGCTGAAAGGCCGGATCCGGCAGACGCCGTCGGCGGTCAGCGCGATGAAAGTCGGCGGCAAGCGCGCGTACCGGCTGGCCCGCGAAGGCCACGCCGTCGAACTCGCGCCCCGCACGGTGCGCATCGACCGGTTCGACGTCCGCGGCATCCGCCGCCGGGACGGCCACCTCGACGTCGACGTCGAGGTCGACTGCTCGTCGGGCACCTACATCCGCGCCTTGGCCCGCGACGTCGGGGCGGCGTTGCGCGTCGGCGGGCATCTCACCGCGTTACGGCGCACGCGCGTCGGCACATTCGGGCTCGCGGCCGCCCGCACACTCGATGAGCTCGCCGCCCAGCCGGCGCTGAGCCACACCCTCGACGAGGCGTGCCTGATGACTTTCCCGCGTCGCGACCTGAGTGCCGACGAGGCGCTCGCGACCAGCCACGGCCGGGCGCTGACAGCCGCAGGCATCGGGGGCGTCTACGCGGCGACCGCCGCCGACGGCCGGGTGATCGCGCTGCTGCAAGACCACGGGCACACCACGAAACCGCTCGTCGTGCTGCGGCCCGCGACGCTGTAAGTCAGCAGAACACCAACCAGATCGCCTGCGCCGCAGGCCTGCCCAGGTCGACGGTCCGATCCGCGCCCGAGTCGTGGTCGTCGCTGATCGCCACCGACACCGTGCCGGCGAAGTCGCGCCGCGCCAGCACCGTCATATGGGAGTCCAGGGCGATGCCCACCGAGTCGAAGTAACGCAGCATCTCCGGGTCCGAATCCGAGATGCGGGCCACCGATCCGTGATCACCGTCGACGCACACCGACAACTGCCGGGCCGGGGGAGTTGGCACCTGCCCGTCGAGGTCGGGGATCGGGTCGCCGTGCGGATCCCGCTGCGGGTGGCCGAGCTTGGTGTCGATCCGCGCCATCAGCAGGTCGCTGACCGCATGCTCGAGCACCTCGGCCTCGTCGTGCACCTCGTCCCAGCCGTAGCCCAGTTCGCGGACCAGAAACGTCTCCAACAGCCGGTGCCGCCGCACCACCGACACCGCCGCCCGCCGACCGCGATCGGTCAGCGTCACCGCGCCGTACTTCTCGTGCTCGACCAGACCCTGGTCGGCGAGCTTGCGGATCGACTCCGACGCGGTGCTGGCCGACACCCCGATCCGCTCGGCGAGCATCTTGGTGCTGACCTTCTCGCGCGACCACTCTTGCGCGTTCCAGATCACCTTCAGGTAGTCCTGGGCAACCGACGTCAGATCACGTACGTCGTCGGCAGCGGTCACGACTGAGAGTTTAGGCTTTCCTGCCCTGCTGTGCGCCTCTCGCGGGCCGCCGCCAACTGCGCTTCGCGCACGCGGCTCATCGGTGTGATCTGCTCTTCGCGCACACGCTCATCGCTGCCCGGTCCACTAGGCTTGCCGCTGTGCAGCGCTGGCGTGGGCAGGATGAGATCCCCACGGACTGGGGCAGGTGCCTACTCACCATCGGCGTGTTCGACGGGGTGCACCGCGGGCACGCCGAGCTGATCGCGACCGCCGTGAAAGCGGGCCGCGCCCGCGGTGTTCCGACGGTGCTGATGACATTCGACCCGCATCCGATGGAAGTGGTGTTCCCGGGCAGCCACCCGGCCCAGCTGACCACGCTCGCCCGACGTGCCGAACTGGTGGAGGAGCTCGGCGTGGACGTGTTTCTGGTGGTGCCGTTCACGCCGGAGTTCATGAAGCTGACGCCGGACCGCTACATCCACGAGCTGCTCGTCGAGCGGCTGCATGTGGTGGAGGTCGTGGTCGGGGAGAACTTCACGTTCGGCAAGAAGGCGCAGGGCGACGTCGACACGCTGCGGCATGCCGGCGAGCGCTTCGGCTTTGCGGTGCAGGCGATGTCGTTGGTCAGCGAGCACCACAGAAACGAGACCGTGACGTTCTCGTCGACCTACATCAGGTCCTGCGTCGACGCCGGTGACGTGGTGGCCGCCGCGGAGGCGTTGGGCCGGCCGCACCGCGTCGAAGGCGTGGTGGTGCGCGGCGACGGGCGCGGCCGCGTGCTCGGTTTCCCGACCGCCAATGTCGCCCCGCCGATGTACTCCGCGATCCCCGCCGACGGGATTTACGCCGCGTGGTTCACCGTGCTCGGGCACGGGCCCGTCGTCGGCACGGTCGTACCCGGCGAGCGCTACCAGGCGGCGGTGTCGGTCGGCACCAACCCGACGTTCTCCGGGCGCACCCGCACCGTCGAGGCGTTCGTGCTGGATACCGCCGCCGACCTGTACGGCCAGCATGTCGCGGTCGACTTCGTCGCGCGCATCCGGGGGCAGCGCAAGTTCGAGCAGGTCGGCGACCTGGTCGCGGCGATGGACTCCGACACCGACCGGGCCCGCGCGATTCTGACAGCGCGGTGACGCGCTGCTAGACTTGCGGCTCGACTCGGCGTGCGCTGCGGTTCGCGGTGGCCGCGCCGACATTCCCAGGCTCGCGGACCGATGATGGAGTTATTTCGTGGCGCTCACCGCTGAACAGAAGAAAGAGATCCTGGGCCAGTACGGCCTGCACGAGACCGACACCGGGTCCCCGGAGGCGCAGGTCGCGCTGCTGACCAAGCGCATCGCCGATTTGACCGAGCACCTCAAGGTGCACAAGCACGACCACCACTCGCGGCGGGGGCTGCTGCTGCTCGTCGGCCGGCGCCGCCGCCTGCTGAAGTATGTCGCCCAGGTCGACGTGGAGCGCTACCGCTCCCTGATCGAACGGCTCGGCCTGCGTCGCTGAGCCCGCCCGGGTGCGGACGCTGCCCGCGGCCGCCCGTGGCATGACCGGGCCGCAAATGATGCCGCAAACAATCTTGACGATCCCGGCTGTGTAGACTAGGGGCGCTCTGGTGCGGTCCGCGCATACCCGCGCGAACCGTTCCTGCGTATCAGACAGGGTTCACTGCCGGATGCGCCTGCATTCGGGCGGTCATCGGTAGTGGCGGCCGGACTTGTTGCCGGCCGCTTCGATCGACGGCCGTAGCCGTATCAGGCCACGCCGTTAGAGAAATTCTCCGCAGTGCCCTGTGCTACGCGAAAACAACCGAACCACAGGAAGGCACACGGACAGCCATGTCTGTAGCTGAAATCGAAGAGGGTGTCTTCGAGTCCACCGCGGTCATCGACAACGGCCGCTTCGGCGCCCGCACCGTTCGCTTCGAAACCGGACGGCTGGCCCAGCAGGCCGCCGGCTCCGTCGTCGCCTATCTCGGCGAGGAGACGATGCTGCTGTCGGCGACCACCGCCAGCAAGAGCCCCAAGGAGCATTTCGACTTCTTCCCGCTGACCGTCGACGTCGAGGAGCGCATGTACGCCGCGGGCCGCATCCCCGGCTCGTTCTTCCGGCGTGAGGGCCGCCCGTCGACGGACGCGATCCTGACCTGCCGGCTGATCGACCGCCCGCTGCGGCCGTCGTTCGTCGACGGGCTGCGCAACGAGGTCCAGATTGTCGTGACGATCCTGAGCCTGGACCCCAACGAGCTCTACGACGTGCTCGCGATCAACGCCGCGTCGGCGTCCACGCAGCTGGCCGGCCTGCCGTTCTCCGGCCCGGTCGGCGCGGTCCGGGTCGCGCTGATCGACCGCACCTGGGTCGCGTTCCCCACCGTCGAGCAGCTCGAGCGGGCCGTGTTCGACATGGTCGTCGCGGGGCGGGTCGTCGGTGACGGCGACAAGGCGGACGTCGCGATCATGATGGTCGAGGCAGAAGCCACTTCCAACGTCATCGAGCTGGTCGGCGGCGGCGCGCAGGCGCCCACCGAGACCGTGGTGGCCGAGGGCCTGGAGGCGGCCAAGCCGTTCATCGCGACGCTGGTCGCCGCCCAGCAGGAGCTGGCCGACCGCGCCGCCAGGGAGACCGCCGAGTACCCCGTCTTCCCCGACTACGGCGAGGACGTGTACTACGCGGTGGCCTCGGTGGCCACCGACGAGCTGTCGCACGCGTTGACGATCCCCGGCAAGGTCGAGCGCAACGACCGTATCGATGAGATCAGGGCCGAGGTGGCCGACCGGCTGGCCGAGACGTACGTGGGACGCGAGAAGGAGATCGGTGCCGCCTTCCGGGCGTTGACGAAGAAACTGGTGCGCCGGCGGATCCTGACGGATCACTTCCGCATCGACGGGCGGGGCATCACCGACATCCGGGCCCTGTCCGCCGAAGTCGCCGTGGTGCCGCGCGCCCACGGCAGCGCGTTGTTCGAGCGCGGCGAGACGCAGATCCTCGGCGTCACCACGCTGGACATGCTGAAGATGGCCCAGCAGATCGACTCCTTGGCGCCGGAGACCAGCAAGCGCTACATGCACCACTACAACTTCCCGCCGTTCTCCACCGGTGAGACCGGCCGTGTCGGCTCGCCGAAACGCCGCGAAATCGGGCACGGCGCGCTGGCCGAGCGGGCGCTGGTACCGGTGCTGCCAGGGGTCGAGGAGTTCCCGTACGCGATCCGGCAGGTGTCGGAGGCGCTCGGCTCCAACGGCTCGACGTCGATGGGCTCGGTGTGTGCGTCGACGATGGCGCTGTTCAACGCGGGCGTCCCGCTGAAGGCGCCGGTCGCCGGGATCGCGATGGGGCTGGTCTCCGACGACATAGAAGTAGAAGGGCGAGAGGGCAAAACAATTGAGCGCCGCTTCGTCGCGCTCACCGACATCCTCGGCGCGGAGGACGCGTTCGGCGACATGGACTTCAAGGTCGCCGGCACCAGGGACTTCGTCACGGCCCTGCAGCTGGACACCAAGCTGGACGGCATCCCGTCGCAGGTGCTGGCCGGGGCGCTGTCGCAGGCCAAGGATGCGCGGCTGACCATCCTGGAGGTGATGGCCGAGGCCATCGATGGTCCCGACGAGATGAGCCCGTACGCGCCGCGGGTCACCACGATCAAGGTGCCGGTCGACAAGATCGGTGAGGTGATCGGGCCGAAGGGCAAGGTCATCAACGCGATCACCGAGGAGACCGGCGCCCAGATCTCCATCGAGGACGACGGCACCGTGTTCGTCGGCGCCACCGACGGGCCGTCGGCGCAGGCCGCGATCGACCGGATCAACGCGATCGCCAACCCACAGCTGCCCAAGGTCGGTGAGCGTTTCCTCGGAACGGTGGTGAAGACAACCGATTTCGGTGCGTTCGTCTCGCTCTTGCCGGGCCGCGACGGACTGTTGCACATCTCCAAGCTCGGCAGGGGCAAGCGGGTCGCCAGGGTCGAGGACGTGGTGAACGTCGGCGACAAGCTGCGCGTGGAGATCGCCGACATCGACAATCGCGGCAAGATCTCGCTGGTTCTGGTCCCCGAAGACGACACCGCAGGGGGCGGATCGCAAGCCGCGCCGGCCGATGCCGCGGCGTCGAAGTCCTGACGGCGGCCCCGCCCTGCGGCGGGGACCGCGCAGCGACGACGCGCTGGAGGCGGTGCAGCGCACCGGGCTGCCCGGCGGCCTGCGGGTCATCACCGAGCATGTTCCGTCGGTGAGTTCGGCGTCGGTGGGTGTGTGGGTCGGCGTCGGGTCCCGCGATGAGGGGGCCAGCGTCGCGGGCGCCGCGCATTTCCTCGAGCACCTGCTGTTCAAGTCGACCCCCGGCCGCTCGGCGGTGGAGATCGCGCAGGCCGTCGACGCGGTCGGCGGCGAGTTGAACGCGTTCACCACCAAGGAGCACACCTGCTACTACGCGCACGTGCTCGACAGCGACCTCGAGCTGGCCGTCGACCTGGTCTCCGACGTGGTGCTGCGCGGCCGCTGCGCCCCCGACGACGTCGAGCTGGAACGCGACGTCGTGCTGGAGGAGATCGCGATGCGCGACGACGATCCCGAGGACGCGCTGGCCGACGTGTTCCTGTCGGCCGTGTTCGGCGAGCACCCGATCGGGCGTCCGGTGATCGGCAGCGTGGACTCGGTGTCGGCGATGACACGGGCGCAGCTGCACTCGTTTCACCTTCGCCGCTACACGCCCGAGCGGATGGTGGTGGCCGTGGCCGGCAACGTCGAGCACGAAGAGGTGGTGTCGCTGGTGCGTCACTACTTCGGGCCGCGGCTGGTGCGCGGCCAGGCGCCGGTGCCGCCCCGCAAGGGTACCGGGCGGGTGACCGGCCACCCGGCGCTGACGCTGATCAACCGCGACGCCGAGCAGACGCACCTGTCGCTGGGCGTGCGCGCTCCGGGCCGGCACTGGCGGCATCGCTGGGCGCTGTCGGTGCTCAACACCGCGCTGGGCGGTGGCCTGAGCTCGCGGCTGTTCCAGCAGATTCGCGAAGACCGGGGGCTGGCCTACACGGTGTACTCCACCGTGGACACGTTCGCCGACTGCGGTGCGCTGTCGGTGTATGCCGCCTGCCTGCCGGAGCGGTTCGACGACGTGATCCGGGTGACCGCCGAAGTGCTGGAAACCGTGGCCGAGGAGGGCATCACCGAGTCGGAATGCCGCATCGCGAAGGGCTCCCTGCGCGGCGGGCTGGTGCTCGGGCTGGAGGACTCCGGTTCGCGGATGAACCGGATCGGTCGCAGCGAGCTGAACTACGGCGAGCACCGCCGTCTGGCCGACACGCTGGCCCGCATCGACGCCGTCACCCTCGACGAGGTGAACGCCGTCGCCCGCCGGCTGCTCAGCAGGCCGTTCGGGGCGGCGGTGCTCGGCCCGTACGAATCGAAACGCCAGCTGCCGCAGCGGCTGAGGGCCATGCAGCGACGATGAAGATAGCCGGCGAGGTGGTCGTCGTGACCGGCGCGGCCGCGGGAATCGGCCGGGCACTGGCGATCGCGTTCGCCGATGCCGGCGCGCGGGTGGTGGTCGGCGACGTCGACGCGGCGGGAGTCGATCGGACGGCGGATGCGATCGCGGCGCGCGGTCACCCGGTCGCCGCCCGGCGGGCGGACGCCGGCGCCGAGGCCGACATCAAGGCGTTGATCGCGCTGGCGTCAGCCGACTTCGGCCCGGTGGACATCTACGTCGCCAACGCGGGGATCACCGGCCCGCCGGGGCTCGTGATCCCGGAGCGGGACTGGGATCGGGTTCTCGACGTGAACCTGCGCGCCCACATCCGGGCCGCGACGCTGCTGGTGCCCGAATGGGTGGAACGCGGCGGCGGCTGCTTCGTGTGCACGGCGTCGGCGGCCGGGCTGCTCACCCAGCTCGGCGCCGCGGCCTACGCGGTCAGCAAGCACGCCGCGGTCGGGTTCGCGGAATGGCTGGCGATCACCTACGGTGACGACGGCATCGGCGTCAGCTGCCTGTGCCCGATGGGCGTGAACACCGCGCTGCTGACCGACCTGGGCGAGTCGCCGGACGCGTCGGCGCGGCTGGCCGCCGCCGCCGTCACCACGGCCGGGCAGCTGCTCGAACCCGAACAGGTCGCGGACCTTACCTTAGACGCGGTGCGCGAGAACAGGTTCCTGGTGCTGCCGCACCCGCAGGTGCTTCAGATGTACCGCCGCAAGGGCGAGGACTACGACGGCTGGATCGCCGGGATGCGCTCCTACCAGCGGCGCCTTCAGGCCGACGGCTGATCTGACGGTCGGCCGAGCTGACCGTCGGCGGGGAATGTCACGTCGACCACGCGGCCCGTGCCGCACCGCCGAGATTGAATCAGCGCCGGAAAACGCCGAGTAGGGACCCGCGCCAATTCCATGTGGGCGCACCACGCCGACTCACGCCAGCACCGACGCCGGATCCGTGAACGGCAGGCCCAGGTCGCGCGCGACGTGCTCGTTGAGCAGCGCGCCGCCGTGCGTCGACAGCCCCTTGACCAGAGCCGGATCGGCCCGGCACGCGGTGCGCCAGCCGTTGTCGGCCAGCGTCAGCACGTACGGCATCGTGGCGTTGGTCAGCGCGAACGTCGACGTGCGAGGCACCGAACCGGGCATGTTCGTCACGCAGTAGAACACCGTGTCGTGCACCGTGAACGTCGGGTCGTCGTGGGTGGTGGGCCGCGAGTCCTCGAAGCAGCCGCCCTGGTCGATCGCGATGTCGACCAGCACAGCGCCCGGCTTCATCCGCGCGACAAGAGAATTCGACACCAGCTTCGGCGCCTTGGCGCCGGGCACCAGCACCGCGCCGATCACCAGGTCGGCGCGCTTGGCCGCGCCCTCCAGTTCCAGGCTGGACGAGTAGCGGGTGCGGATGCGGCCGCCGAACTCGCCGTCCAGCTCGCGAAGCTTGGCTATGTTGACGTCGAACACCGTCACATGCGCGCCCATCCCGCAGGCGACCCGGGCGGCGTTGTAGCCGGCGGTGCCGCCCCCGATCACGACCACGTCGGCGGGGCCGACGCCGGGCACGCCGCCCATCAGCATGCCGCGGCCACCGGCGGGCTTCATCAAGTGGTAGGCGCCGACCTGGGCGGCCAGCCGCCCGGCCACCTCGCTCATCGGGGCCAACAACGGCAGAGCGCCGTCGGCCGTCTGCACGGTTTCGTAGGCGATCGACGTGGTGCCCGACCGCAGCAGCGCCTCGGTGCACGCCGCCGACGCGGCCAGGTGCAGGTACGCGAACAGCGTCTGGCCGCGGCGCATCAGCGCGTACTCCGACTGCATCGGCTCCTTGACCTTCAGCAGTAGGTCGGCCCGCTCCCAGACGTGTTCGGCGCCGGCGATGATCTCCGCACCGGCCGACTTGAAGTCGGAGTCGGAGATCGAGGATCCTTCGCCCGCGCCGGCCTGGATCACGACAACGTGGCCGTGGCGGGTCAGTTCGGCGACGCCGGCCGGAGTGATCGCCACGCGGAACTCGTTGTTCTTGATCTCGGTCGGGACGCCGACACGCATGATCGCTCCTATGTCTTGGCAGCTACCTAAAGTGTGAAGAATTTTCGGCCTAGCCGCAAACATCACGCCGACTATTCGATAACGTGTCGCTATGGCAGAACGTTCAGCGAGGTCGACGGCGACCACGGCGCGTCCGCTGAAGGATGTTCGGGCCCCGGAAATCGACGACGTCGACCGGCGCATCCTCCACGCCCTGCACGACGACGCGCGGATCTCCAACAGCGCGCTGGCCGGGTTGGTCGGCATCGCCGCGTCGACATGCCACGGCCGGGTGCGTCGCCTGCAGGAGATCGGTGTGATCCGCGGGTTCTACACCGACGTCGACCCCGCGGCCGTCGGGCGGCCGCTGCAGGCGATGATCTCGGTCAGCCTGCAGTCCAACGCGCGCGGCAGGATCCGGCACTTCATCTCCGAGATTCGCAAGCTGCCGCAGGTGATCGATGTGTACTTCCTGGCCGGGGCGGACGACTACATCCTGCACGTCGCCGCCCGCGACACCGAAGATTTGCGGACCTTCGTGGTGGAGAACCTCAACGCCGATCCGGACGTGGCGGGAACGCAGACGTCGCTGATCTTCGAGCATCTCCGGGGCGGTGCGCCGCTCTGAGTAGGCTCCAACACATGCGAGTGGGGGTGCTGGGCGCCAAAGGCAGGGTCGGCGCGACGATGGTCGCGGCCGTGCAGGCCGCAGACGATCTCATGTTGTCGGCCGAGGTGGACGCCGGCGACCCGGTGAGCCTGTTCGTCGACAGCGGCACCGAGGTGGTCATCGACTTCACCCACCCCGACGTCGTGATGGACAACCTGAAGTTCTTGATCGACAACGGCATCCACGCTGTGGTCGGCACCACCGGGTTCACCGACGAGCGCCTGGAGCGGGTCGACGCGTGGCTCGCCGAATCCCCGGGCACCTCGGTGCTGATCGCGCCCAACTTCGCGATCGGCGCGGTGCTGTCGATGCGCTTCGCCGCGCAGGCGGCACGGTTCTTCGAATCCGCGGAGATCGTCGAGCTGCACCATCCGAACAAGGCGGACGCGCCCTCGGGCACCGCGGCGCGCACCGCCAGGTTGGTCGCCGAGGCGCGAAAAGGCATGCCGCCCAACCCAGATTCCACCAGCACCGCGTTGCCCGGCGCGCGCGGCGCCGACGTCGACGGTATCCCGGTGCATGCGGTGCGGCTGGCCGGGCTGGTGGCGCACCAGGAGGTGCTGTTCGGCACCCAGGGGGAGACGCTGACCATCCGGCACGACAGCATCGACCGGACATCGTTCGTGCCGGGCGTGCTGCTGGCGGTGCGCCACATCCGCGAGCGGCCCGGCTTGACGGTCGGCATCGAACCCCTTCTCGGGCTGTGATTCCCGCGAAGAGCCAGTGAACCCCGTCCTGCGCATCCAGCTGCTGATCGCGTTCCTCTGCTTCGCGCTGATCGTCTACTTCCTGCTCCTCGGCCAGATCGCGACGGCGTTGATCAAATCGGGCAGACCCGCGGCGATCGGCCTTGGCCTGGCGCTGCTGATGCTGCCCCTGATCGGGATCTGGGCGATGGTGAGCACGCTGCGGGCCGGCCTGGCCCACCAGCGGCTGGCCCGCATCATCCACGACGAGGGCATGGAGCTCGACGTGAGCGGCTTGGAGCGCATGCCGTCCGGCCGCATCCGGCGCGACGCCGCCGACGCGCTGTTCCACGTTGTGCAGGAGGAGCTCGAAAACGACCCCGGCAATTGGCGGCGCTGGTACCGGCTGGCCCGCGCCTACGATTACGCGGGCGATCGCCGGCGTGCCCGGGAAGCGATGAGCAAGGCGGTCGAGATCCAGGCCGCGGAGGACCACACATGACCAAGACTCTGCTGGTCGTGCATCACACCCCGTCGCCGTCGACCCGAGAGTTGCTCGAGGCGGTGCTGTCCGGGGCGCGCGATCCCGACATCGAAGGCGTCGACGTCGTCGTCCGCCCGGCACTGGCGGCGGTGCTGCCCGACGTGCTCGGCGCCGACGGGTACCTGTTCGGCACGACCGCCAACTTCGGCTACATGTCCGGCGCGCTGAAGCATTTCTTCGACACGGTGTACTACCCGAGCCTCGACCATGTCGCGGGGCGACCCTACGGGCTCTGGGTGCACGGCAACAACGACACCGTCGGCGCCGTGTCGGCCGTGGAGAAGCTGGCGACCGGGCTGTCGCTGACCAAGGCCGCCGCCGCGCTGGAGGTCATCGGCACGGTCGATGCGGCGGTTCGCGAGAAGGCGTACGAATTGGGCGGAACGTTGGCAGCCTTGCTGATGGAGTGAAGGGAATCGAGCACTATGCCAGGTTTTGGCGATATCGCGTTGGGCACGGCCCCGATCCTGGGCGGAGCGCTGTTCGGCGTCGCGGCCGGCCAACTGAAACCTCCCGACTTCCGCGGCACCATCAAAGCCGACCTCGACCTGCTCGACCGGCTGCCGCCGGAGGAGACCGAGCGCCGGGCCGCGCTGCAGCGGTCGATCGACCAGCGCATCGATGACCTGGTCCAGGCCAACCAGCGATCCCGACAGCTACGGGCGGTGGCCAGCTCCTACGAAGGCGACTGGCGTGACATCGTGGTGTTCATCAGCGCACTGCTGTTCACCGTGGTGTGGTGGCACATCAACCACCACCGCAGCAACTGGCTCCCGATGTTCATCGTGCTGATCGCGGCATCGATCGTGACCGGGCTGTACGCGTTCCGGGGGGCGCGCCGGAGTTTGGCTCAGCTGCTTCGCCGGCACTGACGTCCCTCAGCCCGCCGGCGAGGAACTGAAAAGCTCTCGCAGCGCCAGCCAGTGCCGCTCGGCGGCCGCCTCGTCGTAGGGAGGGTTGTCCGGAACCGCGAAGCCGTGCGCCGCGTGATACCACTCGATCGTGTGGCTGACGCCCGCAGCCGTCAGCGCCTTGTCCAGCCTGTCGGCCTGCTCCGGCGGGAAGGAGTGGTCGTTCTCCGCGGCGCCGACGTACACCGTTGCGGTCATCTGGTCGGCGAGCAGATGCGGGCTGTTGGGATCGTCGCTGGCCAGGTTGCCGCCGTGAATGGACCCGGCGGCGGCGACGCGGTCCGGTTGCCGGCCGGCCACGATCAGCGCCATCCGCCCGCCCATGCAGTAGCCGCAGACCCCGACGCCGCCGTCGCGGACCTCGGGCCGCCGGGAAAGGAACGAGATGAACGCGGCCGCGTCGCTGGCCATCAGGTCGGGCGTGATGCTGCCGACCATGGCCATCAGGCGTGCCCGTTCCCGTTCGTCGGTGAACGCGGTGGCCATGTCGAACGGCTTCCAATCGCCGTGCCGGTAGAACACGTCGGGCAGCAGCACGGCGTAGCCGAAGCCGGCCAGCGTGGCGGCCATGTCCTGAAATGTCGGGCGCACACCGCCCGCGTCGGGATACATGATCACGGCCGACCAGGGACCGGTGCCGTGGGGCGTGTGCAGGGTCACCGGGCAGGAGCCGTCGGGGGTGGTCACGGTGGTGGAAACGCTGGGCATGGTTGTAGTTCTACTCGTCGCTTCCGGACGTAAGCTGGCCGCGTGCCGATCGCCACGCCCTACGAGGATCTGCTGCGCCTGGTGATGGAGCGCGGGACACCGAAATCGGATCGCACCGGCACCGGGACGCGCAGCCTGTTCGGCCATCAGATGCGCTTCGACCTCGCGGCGGGTTTTCCGTTGATCACCACCAAAAAGGTCCACATCAAGTCGGTGGTCTACGAGCTGCTGTGGTTTCTGCGCGGTGACTCCAACGTCGGCTGGCTGCACGAGCACGGGGTCACGATCTGGGACGAATGGGCTTCGGCGACAGGTGATCTCGGGCCGGTGTATGGCGTGCAGTGGAGGTCGTGGCCGACACCGTCGGGTCAGCACATCGACCAGATCAGCGCAGCGCTCGAGCTGCTGCGCACCGACCCCGACTCGCGGCGCATCATCGTGTCGGCGTGGAACGTCGGCGATATCCCGCAGATGGCGCTGCCGCCCTGCCACGCGTTTTTCCAGTTCTACGTCGCCGACGGCAGGCTGAGCTGCCAGCTCTATCAGCGCAGCGCCGATCTCTTCCTCGGGGTGCCCTTCAACATCGCCAGCTATGCGCTGCTGACGCACATGATGGCGGCGCACGCCGGGCTGGCCATCGGCGAGTTCATCTGGACCGGCGGCGACTGCCACATCTACGACAACCACGTCGAGCAGGTCACCGAACAGCTGCGCCGCGAGCCGCGACCGTATCCGGAGTTGATTCTGGCGCCGCGCGACTCGATCTTCGACTACGCCTTCGACGACATCGTCATCAAGAACTACGACCCGCACCCGGCGATCAAGGCGCCCGTGGCGGTATGACGGCCTGCTCGCCGGGCCGCGGCAGGACCGTCGGACTCATCTGGGCCCAGTCCGGATCCGGCGTGATCGGCCGAGACGGTGGCATTCCGTGGCAGCTGCCCGAGGATCAGGCCCGGTTCAAGCGGATCACGCTCGGACACACGGTGGTGATGGGCCGGCTGACCTGGGAATCGCTGCCCCCGAAAGCGCGCCCGCTGCCCGGGCGCAGAAATGTCGTGCTGACCCGGCAAGCTGACTACATGGCGCACGGAGCTCACGTGGTGGCATCGCTGCACGATGCTCTTCGCCCGAGAGCCTCATCGCCGCCGGATGCTCTTCGTCCGAGAGCCTCATCGCCGACCGAGCCGCTCGGCGACGTGTGGGTGATCGGCGGCGAGCAGGTGTTCGCGCAGGCGCTGCCGTTGGCCGATCGGTGTGAGGTGACCGAGGTCGACGTCGCGATCGTCCGCGACGACACCGACGTGGTGGCCCCGGTGCTGGACGACGGCTGGATCGCCGAGCACGCGGACTGGCAGACCAGCCGCAGCGGGCTGCGCTACCGGTTCAGCACCTACCACCGCAGCTCATGACGAAGCTGAGCCTGGCGCAGGCCCGCAGGGTCGCCGTCGCGGCGCAGGGGTTCACCGAACCCAGGCCGCGGGCGGCGGTGACCCGCGCGCATCTGCGCCGGCTGATCTCCAGAATTCAAGTGCTCCAGCTTGATTCGGTGTCGGTGGCGGTCCGCGCCCACTATGCGCCGGTGTTCAGCCGGCTCGGCCACTACGACCGAGACATGCTGGATCGGGCCGCGTGGACCCACAGTGCCCGCTCGCCCCGGCTGCTGGTCGAGTACTGGGCACACGAGGCCGCGCTGATGGCGGTCGACGACTGGCCGCTGCTGCGCTGGCGGATGCGCCAGTACCCGCACGGCCGGTGGGGGCGCCACATCGTGCAGGCCAATCCCAACCTCGCCGACGACATCGTCGCCGCGGTCGGGCAGCTCGGGCCGAGCACGGCCGGCCAGATCGAGGCGTATCTCGCCGCCGAGCCGCGCCGCGGGAAGGGACCGTGGTGGAACCGCAGCGACACCAAATGGGTGGCCGAGGCGCTGTTCGCGTCGGGGGTTTTCACGACCGCCACCCGCGTCGGCTTCGCCCGCCACTACGACCTGACCGAACGCGTTTTGCCTGCCGAGATCGTCACCCGCGAGGTCGATGACGACGAGGCGGTGCGCCAGCTGACGCTGCGGGCGGCCTCGGCGCTGGGCGTGGGCACCGAGGCCGATATTCGCGACTACTTCCGGCTCTCGGCGCAGCAGGTGAAGCCCGCGATCGCCAAGCTGGTGTCGGCCGGTGAGCTGGAACCCGTCGAGGTTCGGGGCTGGACGTCGCCCGCGTACCTGAGGGCCGGGCAACCGGTGCCCCGACGGGACCGTGGCACCGCGCTGTTGTGCCCGTTCGATCCGCTGATCTTTTTCCGGCCGCGGGTGCAGCGGCTTTTCGGTTTCCACTACCGCGTCGAGATCTACACCCCGGCGCCCAAGCGCCGGTACGGCTACTACGTGTGGCCGCTGCTGCTCGACGGCCACCTGGTCGGGCGGGTCGACCTGAAATCCGAACGCGCGCGCGACGCGCTGCACGTCGTCGGCGCGTTCCTCGAACCCGGCCGGCCCCCGTCAAAGCCTCCGCCGATGGTGGCCGAGAAGCTGGCGGCTGAACTGCGGTCGATGGCGTCGTGGCTGGATCTGCGCGAAGTGACGGTTGGCAACAGGGGCGAATTAACGAGCGCCTTGGCCCACGCCTTAGGGTGAGCCGTGGCCGAGACCGCTGCGCTGAGCGTTCAGCTGATCGCCAAGACGGAGTTCTTCCCACCGCCGGGCGTGCCGTGGAGCACCGACGCCGACGGCGGCCCGGCGCTGGTCGAGTTCGCCGGTCGCGCCTGCTATCAGAGCTGGTCCAAGCCGAACCCGCGCACCGCGACGAATGCTTCCTACCTGCGGCACATCATCGACGTCGGACACTTTTCGGTGCTCGAGCACGCGTCGGTGTCGTTCTACATCACCGGTATCTCACGGTCGTGCACGCACGAGCTGATCCGCCACCGGCATTTCTCCTATTCGCAGCTGTCGCAGCGGTTCGTCCCGGAACGGGATTCGCAGGTGGTGGTGCCCCCGGGAATCGAGGACGATCCCGACCTCACCGAGCTGTTCCTGGAGGCCGCCGACGCCGGCCGCGCCGCCTATGACACGCTGCTGACCGGGTTGGAGGCCAAATTCGCCGACCTGCCGAACGCGGTGCTGCGGCGCAAGCAGGCCCGCCAGGCCGCCCGCGCGGTGCTGCCCAACGCCACCGAGACCCGCATCGTCGTGACCGGCAACTACCGGGCCTGGCGGCATTTCGTCGCCGTGCGGGCCAGCGAGCACGCCGACGTGGAGATCCGCGGGCTGGCGATCGCCTGCCTGCGTCAACTCGCCGATGTCGCTCCCGCGGTGTTCGCGGACTTCGAGATCGCGACGTTGGCGGACGGCAGCGAGGTCGCCACGTCGCCACTTGCCACGGAGGCTTAAGGCGGGCCGGGTAACCTTGGCGCCGTGAGCACGGGCGGTATCGACGTCAGCGCGCGGCTGGGCACCGTGCTGACCGCAATGGTGACACCATTCGGCGCGGACGGGTCCTTGGACCTGGCCGCCGCCGCGGGTCTGGCCACCCGCCTGATCGACTCGGGCTGCGACGGGCTGGTGGTGTCCGGCACCACCGGTGAATCGCCGACCACCACCGATGAGGAGAAGGTCGCGCTGCTGCGCACGGTGCTGGACGCGGTTGGCGACCGTGCCCGCGTGATCGCCGGCGCCGGCACCTACGACACCGCGCACAGCGTCGCGCTGTCGCGGGCGTGCGAGGCCGCGGGCGCGCACGGGCTGCTGCTCGTGACGCCGTACTACTCCCGGCCACCACAGGCCGGGCTGCTGGCCCACTTCACCGCGGTCGCCGACGCGGTGTCGATCCCGGTGCTGCTCTACGACATCCCCTCGCGGTCGGTGGTGCCGATCGAGTTCGACACCATCCGCGCGCTGGCCGCGCACCCGAACATCGTCGGCGTCAAGGACGCCAAGGGCGATCTGGCCGGCGGTGCCGACATCATCGCCTCCACCGGGCTGGCCTACTACTCGGGCGACGACGCACTCAACCTGCCGTGGCTGGCGATGGGTGCGACCGGGTACATCAGCGTGATCTCCCATCTCGCCGCGGGGCAGCTACGGGAACTGATGTCGGCGTTCCAATCCGGCGACATCGCGACGGCCCGCAAGATCAGCGTTTCGCTGACCCCGCTGTACGCGGCGATGAAGCGGCTCGGCGGCGTCACGCTGGTGAAGGCCGGCCTGCGGCTGCAGGGCATTGACGTCGGCGAGCCCCGGCTGCCCCAGCTGCCCGCCACGCCCGAGCAGGTGCAGGCGCTGGCGGCGGACATGCGCGCCGCCTCGGTGCTCAACTCGATGTCGCCGGCTGGCCGGCCCCTGGGCTCGATGTCGCCGGCTGGGCGGCTCCAGCGGTGAACTCCGACCTTCACCCGCCGGGCCCGTTGGCAACCGGCGGCCTGCGGGTGACTGCGCTGGGCGGAATCGGCGAAATTGGCCGCAACATGACGGTTTTCGAGCATCTGGGCCGGTTGCTGATCATCGATTGCGGAGTGTTGTTTCCGGGGCACGACGAGCCGGCTGTGGACCTCATCCTGCCCGATCTGCGCCACGTCGGGGACCGCCTCGACGACGTGGAGGCGTTGGTGCTCACCCATGCTCACGAGGACCACATCGGCGCGATTCCGTTTCTGCTCAGGCTGCGTGCCGACATCCCGGTCGTCGGTTCGAAGTTCACGCTGGCGCTGGTCGAGGAGAAGTGCCGCGAGCACCGCATCAAACCCGTGTTCGTCGAGGTGTCGGAGGGCCGGCGGACCACCCACGGGGTGTTCGAATGTGAATACTTCGCCGTGAATCACTCGATTCCCGACGCGCTGGCGGTCGCCATCTACACCGGCGCGGGAACGGTGCTGCACACCGGGGACATCAAGTTCGACCAGTTGCCGCTCGACGCCCGTCCCACCGACCTGCCGGGGATGTCGCGGCTCGGCGACCTCGGCGTCGACCTGCTGCTGGTCGACTCGACCAACGCCGAACTGCCCGGGGTGGGTCCGTCGGAAAGCGAGATCGGCCCGACGTTGCACCGGTTGATCCGGTCGGCCGATGGCCGCGTGATCGTCGCGTGCTTTGCATCCAACGTGGCCCGGGTGCAACAGATCATCGACGCGTCGGTGGCATTGGGCCGCAGGGTGGCGTTCGTGGGCCGGTCGATGGTCCGCAACATGGGCATCGCCCGCGAACTCGGCTTTCTGCAGGTCGACGCCGACGACGTGCTGGAGATCGGCGCCGCCGAGATGATGCCTCCGGAACGGCTGGTGCTGATCACCACCGGCACCCAGGGCGAGCTGATGTCGGCGCTGGCCAGGATGTCACGCGGCGAGCATCGCAGCGTCACGTTGACATCGGGCGACCTGGTGGTGTTGTCGTCATCGCTGATACCGGGCAACGAGGAGGCCGTCTACCAGGTCATCGACTCGCTGGCCAGGATCGGTGCCCGGGTCATCACCAACAACCAGCTGCGCGTTCATGTTTCGGGCCATGCCTACGCCGGTGAATTGCTGTTCCTCTACAACGGGGTGCGGCCACGCAACGTGATGCCGGTGCACGGCACCTGGCGGCACCTGCGCGCCAACGCCGGGCTGGCGGCGAAGACCGGCGTGCCGGAGGACCGGATCATGTTGGCCGAGAACGGGGTCAGCGTGGACCTGGTGGCGGGCCGGGCCGGCATCGCCGGGGCGGTGCCGGTGGGCAAGATGTTCGTCGACGGACTGGTTCTCGGCGACGTGGGCGACACCATCCTCGGCGAGCGGCTGATCCTGTCGTCGGGTTTCGTCGCGGTGACGGTTGTCGTGCGCCGCGGGACCCGGCGGCCGGCCGCGCCGCCGCACCTGCATTCCCGCGGCTTCTCGGAAGACCCGAAAGCGCTCGAGCCGGCCGTCCGCAAGGTGGAGGAGGAGCTGGAAAACCTTGCCGCCGAGCGGGTTACCGACCCCTCTCGCATTGCGCAGGCCGTGCGCCGCGTCGTCGGCAAGTGGGTCGGCGAGACCTACCGGCGCCAGCCCATGATCGTCCCGACGGTCATCGAGATCTGATCAGCGCTTGGCGATGTATCCCGCGTCGACCGGCAGCGTCACGCCGGTGATGTAGCGGGCGGCGTCGGAAACCAGCCACGCGACCGCGTTGGCGATGTCGTCGGGCTGCAGAACCTGCACGGGCAGCAGGTTGCCCATGTCCGGCGGCGCGTCGGTTGAGGCGACCATCCGCGACAGCCAGTCCCGGATGAACTCGTTGTTGATCATCGGTGTGTCGACGCCCGCGGGATGCACCGAGTTCACCCGGATACGGTGCTGGGCAAGAAGGTTGGCGTAGACCCGCATCAACCCGACCATGCCGTGCTTGGCCGCGGCGTAGCCGACCGACCCGGCATCGGCGCTGCCGATGCCGGCCAGGCCCGCCGCCGAACTGATCAACACGATCGACCCGCCTTCGCCCCGGTCGATCATCGTGGGTATGGCCGCCTCGACGGTGTTGTGCGCGCCGGTGAGGTTGACGTCGATCACGTCCCGCCAGCCGTCTTCACCGGCTTGCATCGGGGCGATTCCGGCGTTGGCGACGACGATGTCGAGGCGGCCGAACTCGTCGAGGCCCGCCCGCAGCGCGGTGGTCAGCGACGCGCGATCACGCACGTCGGCCTGGCCGGCGACGATCCGCGCGCCGGTGTCCTCCACGAGCTTCACGGTGGCCGCCAAGTCGTCGGCGGTCGCCATCGGATACGGCACCGACGCGATCTGGTCGCACAGGTCGACCGCGATGATGTCGGCGCCGTCGGACGCCAGTTTCACGGCGTGCGCACGGCCCTGGCCGCGGGCGGCGCCGGTGATGAACGCGACCCTCCCGCGAAGCGGCCCTCTGCTTTCCCCCCTGTTTTCCAAGCCGGCGTCGGTCATGTCAGCCCCTCAACCGACCCTTGGCGGGGTCACCGGCGGGCACCGGCTGCAGCATCTTGATATCGGGTGCCCCGTCGAGGTGCTCTCCGACACCGTTGAACAGCCCCCGCACCGCAGGCGCGCCGCTGTGCGTCTTCAGCGCCTCTTCGTCCGCCCACTGTTCGACGAACACGAATGTCCCGTTGGCCTCGTGCAGGGCGTAGAGCTCGCAGCCGGGTTCCCGGTGGACCGCTTCGATGGTGCGCTTGCACACCTCACGAACTTTGTCCACGGATTCGGGCTTGGCGGTCAGGGTGGCGACGACGACGACGGGCATGGGCGATGAACTCCTCGGCGAGCACGGGATTCGACGCTGTCACCCTACTCACGACCGGCTCACGCTCCACGGTGGCCAGTGTGGCGAATGGTGCAGATGAGTCGGATGCGACTAGGCTTGCGTTCATGCCTAGTAAGACCGCCGGCCGCTCCGGAGCCCGAACGAGCAGGTCAAGGGGCACGTCACGGCGGCGCAAGCCGGTCAGAAGGCGCAGCGGCCGCCGTGGGCCGGGCGCGGCCGGTGCGGCCGTGGCCCGCGGCGGCCGCGCTGCCTGGCTGGTGCTGGCCAAAGGCGCCGGTACCGCGGCCCGCTCGATTGGCCACGCCCGCGATATCGATCCCGGGCATCGCCGCGATGGCATCGCGCTGGCGCTGCTCGGCCTCTCGGTGGTGATCGCCGCGAGTTGCTGGTTCGACGCGGCCCGGCCGGTGGGCCAGTGGATCGACACCGCGCTGCGCGTGATGATCGGTTCGGGCGTCATCGCGCTCCCGCTGCTGACCGCGACGATCGCGGTCGTGCTGATGCGATCGGAACCCAATCCCGCTACCCGCCCCCGGCTGACCCTCGCCGCGGTGATGATCGCGCTGCCGGTGCTCGGTCTGTGGCATCTGTGGGCGGGCTCACCCGAAACGCCGGCCGGCCGCGAGCACGCCGCAGGGTTTGTCGGGTTCGCCATCGGCGGACCTCTTTCCGACGGGCTGACCGCATGGATCGCCGCGCCGCTGCTGGTGATCGGGGCGCTGTTCGGCGTGTTGCTGCTGTCGGGCACGACGGTGCGCGAGGCGCTTGCCGCACTGCGCGCCATGTTCACCGCGCGCGGCTTCCGCGAGGCCCACGAGTACGACTACGACGATGACGAGGCGCAAGCCGCCGAATCCCGTGAAAAATACGAAAACGAGCCGCTCGCCGACGACTCGCCCACCATCCCCGAACCCTCCGTGCTGGGGGAACCGGGCAAGTCCAAGCCGATGCGGCGCCGCGCCGCCAGGGACGCCGGCGCACCGAAGCAGGAGATGCTCGAGTTGGACCGGGTCGTGGAAGGCCCCTACCACCTGCCCTCGATGGACCTGCTCAAGAAGGGCGACCCGCCCAAGCGCCGAAGCGCGGCCAACGACAACATGATCGATGCGATCACGTCGGTGCTGGATCAGTTCAAGGTCGACGCGGCGGTCACCGGCCTCACCCGCGGCCCGACCGTCACCCGCTACGAGGTCGAACTCGGCCCCGGCGTCAAGGTGGAGAAAATCACCGCGCTGCACCGCAACGTCGCCTACGCGGTGGCCACCGAGAGCGTGCGGATGCTGGCCCCGATCCCCGGCAAGTCGGCCGTCGGCATCGAGGTGCCCAACGTCGACCGCGAGATGGTGCGGCTGGCCGATGTGCTGACCGATACCTCGACCCGCCGCGATCACCATCCGTTGGTGATCGGTCTGGGCAAAGACATTGAGGGCGAATACATTTCGTCGAACCTCGCCAAGATGCCGCATCTGCTGGTCGCCGGGTCGACCGGCTCCGGCAAGTCGAGTTTCATCAACTCGATGCTGGTTTCGCTGCTGGTCCGGGCCACCCCGGAAGAGGTCAGGATGATCTTGATCGACCCGAAGATGGTGGAACTGACGCCCTACGAAGGCATTCCGCATCTGATCACCCCGATCATCACGCAACCCAAGAAGGCCGCCGCGGCGCTGGCCTGGCTCGTCGAGGAAATGGAGCAGCGCTACCAGGACATGCAGGCCTCCCGGGTCCGTCACATCGACGACTTCAACGCCAAGCTCAGGGCGGGGGAGATCACCACCCCGCTGGGCAGCCAGCGGGAGTACCAGCCATACCCCTACGTGGTGGCGATCGTCGACGAGCTCGCCGACCTGATGATGACCGCCCCGCGGGACGTGGAGGACGCCGTCGTGCGGATCACGCAGAAGGCCAGGGCCGCCGGTATCCACCTGGTGCTGGCCACCCAGCGGCCGTCGGTCGACGTGGTGACGGGCCTGATCAAGACCAATGTGCCGTCCCGGCTCGCGTTCGCGACCTCGTCGCTGACCGACAGCCGCGTGATCCTCGACCAGCAGGGCGCCGAGAAGCTGATCGGAATGGGTGACGCGCTGTTCCTGCCGATGGGGGCGAACAAGCCGATCCGGCTGCAGGGCGCGTACATCACCGACGAGGAGATCCACGCGGTCGTGCAGGCGTGTAAGGATCAGGCCGAGCCCGAGTACACCGAGGGCGTCACCACCGCGAAGACCACCAGCGAGCGCACCGACGTCGACCCCGACATCGGCGACGACATGGACGTGTTCCTGCAGGCCGTGGAGCTCGTGGTGTCGAGCCAGTTCGGCTCCACCTCGATGCTGCAGCGCAAGCTCCGCGTCGGGTTCGCCAAGGCGGGGCGGTTGATGGACCTGATGGAGACCCGCGGCATCGTCGGGCCCAGCGAGGGCTCCAAGGCGCGCGAAGTGCTGGTCAAGCCCGACGAGCTGGTCGCCACGCTGGCATCGATCCGCGGCCTCGACACCGCCGACCCCGACTTCGACTAGCCGAGACTAGCCGACCGATGAGCGCTTGCGCGAAGAGCCAATAGCGCCCGCACCGACACTGAACTGGTTGCGACGACACGCCGGGCCGGGCCACGCTCCGTTCAGTCTCGACGCAAAGTTCCAGCGCAAACCGGCCTAGAGCATCAGCAACATTCGCGAATTGCCGAGGATGTTCGGCTTGACATAGGAAAGGTCGAGGAACTCGGCGACACCGGTGTCGTACGAGCGGCACATCTCGTCGTACACCTCGGCGGTCACCGGTGTGCCTTCGATCTCGGTGAACCCGTGCCGTTCGAAGAAATCCTTCTCGAACGTCAGCACGAACACCCGCTGCAGGTGCAACTCACGCGCCACGTCCAGCAACCGCTCCACGATGGCGTGCCCGACACCGTGGCCCTTGACCTTGGGGTGCACCGCGACGGTGCGCACCTCTCCCAGATCGGACCACATCACATGCAGCGCCCCGCAGCCGATCACTTCGCCGTCACGCTCGGCCACCCAGAATTCCTGGACCGCCTCGTAGAGCGTGACGAGGTTCTTCTCCAGCAGGATCTTGCCGGCGTAGTAGTCGACCAGTGTCTTGATGACGGGCACGTCCGAGGTTCGCGCGCGCCGCACCGCAACGCCGCCGCCCACCGGCGACGCGTTCGGGGACGAGGCATCCCACGCTTCTCTCACAGCGGCGAGAGTATCGGCTTGGGGCGAACCGGCCCGCAACCGATATTCTGATGCCGTGTCGGCGCTGCTCCCATCCGGTCAGGGCCCGACGGTGCGGCTGGTCAACGTCGCCAATCTGCTGACCACCGTTCGCCTGGCGCTGGTACCGGTGTTCCTGTTTGCGCTGCTTGTCGGCGACGGACACCAATCAAGTTGGCGCATAGCAGCTTTCGTCGTATTCGCGGTCGCCATGGTGACCGACCGGCTCGACGGCGCGTTGGCACGCAGCTACGGGATGGTGACCGAGTTCGGCAAGCTCGCCGACCCGATCGCCGACAAGGCACTGCTGGGCGCCGCGCTGATCGGCCTGTCGGCGCTGGGGGACCTCGCGTGGTGGATCACGGTGCTGATCCTGGTTCGCGAGATCGGCATCACAATCCTGCGGTTCGTGGTGCTGCGCCGCGGGGTGATCCCCGCCAGCCGTGGCGGCAAGTTGAAGACGCTTGTCCAGGCCGTGGCGATCGGCTTGTTCATCTTGCCGCTGACCGGCGTGTGGCATCAAGCGGCGACGGTGGTGATGGCTGTCGCGATTGTGCTGACGGTGGTCACCGGGATGGACTACGTGATCCAGGCGGTCAGGGACACCCGTGGACGACCCGCTGGTCACTGACGACGCCCGCGGGCTGGTCGCCGACCTCGGGCTGCGACGGCAGACCATCGCCATCGCCGAGTCGCTGACCGCGGGGCTGCTGGCGGCCGCGCTGGCCGGGGTGCCCGGGGCCAGTTCGGTGCTGCGGGGTGGGCTCATCACCTACACCGAGGACACCAAGATCACGCTCGCGGGAGTCCCGCGGCAGGTCCTTGCGCAGGTCGGACCGGTGTCGGCGCCGACCGCACGGGCGCTGGCGGTGGGCGTCCAGCAGCGCTGCAACGCCACATGGGGAGTCGGGGTCACCGGCGTGGCCGGCCCCGAACCGCACGGTGGGCATCCGGTCGGAACGGTGTTCATCGGGCTGGCCGGACCCACCGGGACCGAGGTCAAGGAACTGTTGCTGACCGGGTC
>Ga0335081_10003480_pt1 | contig 24785 bp, 17 predicted proteins | sample Lox_Sample_35_FD_206713 | JGI IMG/M metagenome (GOLD analysis project Ga0335081, IMG submission 206713) | Soil microbial communities from Loxahatchee National Wildlife Refuge, Florida, United States - Lox_Sample_3.5 | ecosystem: Environmental > Terrestrial > Soil > Wetlands | place: USA...
TTTGAAAACATGGTGGCCAGGGACGGAATCGAACCGCCGACGCCAGCCTTTTCAGGGCTGCGCTCTACCAGCTGAGCTACCTGGCCGGGGAAGTTCCAGTTTAGCACGCGCCTATGGTGATTCAAGCTCGTCTGCTCGCAAAGCGCCTAGCTCGTGCGGCCGAGCTCCACGCTATGTCTCGGATTTGACCGAGACCTCGGCCGGCATGCGGATCGTGAAAGTGCTTCCTTTGCCGACCTCGCTTTGGACCGAAATGCTTCCGCGATGGGTGGTCACGATTCCGTAGGCGATCGACAGGCCGAGACCGGTACCGTGGCCGCTCTCTTTGGTAGTGAAGAAGGGATCGAAGATGCGGTCGATCTCTTCGGGCGCGATGCCTTTGCCCGTATCAGAGATCGCCACCTCCACGGACCTCGAGGCGCTGTTGTGACGGGTTACCACGGTGATGGTCCCGCGCTCGTTCATCGCCTGAACCGCGTTCATGAGGATATTGATGAATACCTGCTGGAATTGGGATCGATCGGCGACAACCGGAGGCAGCTCCGGTTCGAGCCGGCAATTCACGTCGATGTTGAAGAAGAGCGCTTGCTTTCCGACCAGCGAAAGCGTATCCTCGAGGACCTTGTTCAGATCCACCGGCTCGGTGTTGCCTTTCGATTGCCGCGAGAATTCGAGCAGGCCTTTGACGATGTCGCGGCATCGCTCGGTCTGACGAATTACTTCCTCCAGGTTTTCGCGGTTCGGATCATCCTTCTTCATGTCCTCCACGGTCAGGCCGGTGAGCGCGAGGATGCCTCCCAGCGGATTGTTCACCTCATGCGCCACGCCCGCGGCCAGCATGCCGAGCGAGGCCAGTCTCTCCGACTGCGCTACCCTGGCCTGCATCGCCACCAGCTCTTCGGTCCGCTGTTTCACCTTCTCTTCGAGTGTGCGGCCCCACTCCTCCAGATCGTCCCGCATGAGACGGAGGCTTTTGAGCATGGCGTTGAAAGACTCGGCGAGCAGCGCTATCTCGCCCGGCGAGTCGGACCGGACCTCCTGGTCAAAACGCCCGGCGGTGATGTTGCGCGTGGCGGCGACCATCTCGCCGATCGGGCGCGTGATATTACGAATCATGTAATACGTGATGCCGAGGATCAAGAGAAAGCCCGCACTGGCGATGGCAAAGAAGGAAAGAATGACCTGGTTGCGGATGCCCGTGTAGGTGTTCTCCAGAACGCCGACGGAGAGCATCCCGATCACCTCGCCGGAATAGTTGCGGATGGGAGCGTATTCACTGATGTACCAGTCCTTCACCACAAAGGCCCGGCCTCTCCAGAGTTCGCCGCGCCTCAGCACGGCGTCGCTGACCTCCCTAGGCACGTGGGTGCCGACGGCGCGGTCGCCCGCCGGCGTTCTGACGTTGGTGGAGATCCGGATGTCTCGCTCGAAGATGGTGATGGAACCGCTGTCGACGTCGTTGAACCGGTCGCCGCGAAAGAGAAGTTCCCAAACCCGATCGACGATTCCAAAGTTCCCGTTCAACAGGATGCCGCCATAGAGGGCGCCTGCCGGCTGCGAGGAAGAGGTATTAACGGGCGCAGCCACCACCAGAGCCATGCCCGGATCCGCGCTGCCCGTGTCCGAGCCGGCGGGAGCTTGAGCGCGGAGCGCGGGGAGAATCTCGGTCGCGGCGGCAACTTTGCCGGCCAGGGCGGCCCTAACCACGCTTAACGACGGCGTGTCTTCCTGTATTGGGACAGGCTGCGCAACGCGGAAGACAACCCGTCCGTTCCGGTCGGTGAGACCCAGGAAATCGAAGCCAGCATCCTGGCGAATCCGCTCCAGGTACGTAGAGACAGAGCCGGCATCACCGCCGGCGTAGTAGCGCTGGACCGTCGCGCCAGCGGCTGCAAACTCCGCCGATAGCTTCAGGGTCTGCAATTGCTGTTCATAGACCGTGCGCGCGGTGGCGAAATCGTGGTCGACCGCCCGGCGCGCCTGCGTCATGATGGTGGAGCTGACAATCCACGAACCCACCGTCGAAGTCACCAGACCTCCGGTTCCCAGGATGACGAGGTAACTCCAGATCAGCCTTGCCTTGAGCGACAGCCGTTGGGAACCGAAGCGCATGCAGTGCCCCCGCTATCAGGCCGCCTTGCCTACGCGCTGACGGATCTTTTCGAGCAACTGCGCGGTGTTCACGGGCTTGCCGAAGAACATGTCGTAAGCCAGCCAGCCGCCGCCCGATGGGATTTCAAAATCGGGAAGCCGCGTGCAGAGCGAGCTGACAACGAAAATCGGCACGTTCTGCAGGGCTGGATCGCGCCGAATTTCGTTGATGGTGAAGAACCCTTCGGTCCTCTCGTTCATCATGATGTCCATGAGGATGAGGTCGGGACGCTCGATCTTCGCCACCTTGATGCCCTCGGCGCCATCGTAGGCCCGGAAGACGGTCAAGCCATTGGCTTCGAGAAAACACGCGATGGCTTCTACAAAGTCGTGGTCGTCATCGACAATCAATATTCGCTTCTCTTCCCGCATCGTTTTGACCCCCAACCGGCTCGTCCGGTTCGCGCCAGGCTGGCAGGCGCACCCAGAAAGTCGAACCGGCGCCCACCTCGCTTTCGACGGTGATGGTTCCCCCCATTTCCGAAACGATCTTTTTGCAGATATGAAGCCCCAAGCCGGTGCCCTCGGTCTTCTTCGCCCCTTCGTCTTTGACGCGGAAGAACTCGTCGAAAAGGAACGGCCTATATTTCTCCGGAATCCCGATGCCGGTGTCCATTACAGAGAGGACGACTTCCCCCTGTGACTCGGTCCCGGTAATGGTCACAGTTCCGCCCGGCCTGTTGTACTTGACGGCGTTGGTGATGAGGTTGTCAAACAGGACGCTGAGGCAGTTCCGGTCGCCGCCCACGAACAGGCAGCCGTCCGCGAGGTGGGCTTCCAAAGAGACCTTTTCAGCCGCCGCGGCTTCCTCATACGTTGTCAGGATGTCGCGAATGATGTGATTGAGGTCGACCTTGACCCGCTCTTTGAAGAGGGTCCCGCCCTCGACGCGCGCCAGGGTCAGCCAGTCGGTGATGAGGTTCTGGAGTTCCTCGATCCGAGTGAGGCAGCGGTTGAGCCACTCTTGCCGCCGGGCGGGCACATCGCCGTTCTGATCCAGGTGCTTCAGCACCTCCAGGTATTGATGAATGGCGACGAGCGGCGTTCGAAGCTGATGCGATACGAAAGTCACGAAGCGCCGTTTGAGCATGGTTTGCTCGATCTCGTATCGCTTGGATTCCAGCGCCAGCCGGCGTCGTTCGAGTCCGCGATTGACGATCAGCCGCAGTTCTTCTGGGGAAAACGGCTTGGGCAGAAAATCGTAGGCTCCGCATTTCATGGCTTGCACGGCGGTATCGATGGTGGCATATCCCGTGATCACCACGATGACGATTTGGGGATCGATGTCGTGGACGCGCGAAATGACTTCCATTCCGCTGAGGCCGGGCATCTTGAGGTCCACGATGACCATGTCGGGTTTCAGGGTTGTCACACCATCGAGCCCGCGAGCGCCGTCTTCAAAGGTCTCGGCGCGGAGCCCCATTTTCGCCAGGATCTTCCCGCACGAAAGCCGCATCGCGTAGTCGTCGTCTATTACGATTACGGTTTCGGGTGCGGCGGAATCGCTCATGGCTCTCACTGCGCTGCCCGCGGGCGCCCCGTCGTCAGGCCATTGCGCCCTTTGGCGCGCCGATAGCCTTTTCCAAAAGCCGGAGCAGTTCTGGAATATCGAGCGGCTTCGTGAGGTAGCGGTCCGGCCGGATCATCTCGACCTCGGCCGACATCGGAAAGCGCTGGTCCGGGCTTTCCTCAATCGAGGACACCATGAAGATGGGGATGTCGCGAAACTTGGCATATTCATCCCGGTACTTGAGAGAATGCGTGACGCCATACCCCTCCACGGAGGTTTCCATCATGATGTCAAGCAGAATCGCGTCGGGCTCGTGCTCGACCACCATCCGCAGGCCATCGCGGCCCGACGGCGCCTCCCATACGGTGTAGCCATGGCTTTCGAGGAGAGATTTCACCGCGGCCCGAAAGTCAGAATCGTCGTCGATCAGGAGCACTTTTGCGGACATCCAAGCCTCCTTCCCGCCGGGCGGCTCCACGCCCGAACTGCGAGGGGGGCGGAGTTGCACCCGGCATGATTATAGGACATAATTATCCCAAATTGAAGGGGGAATAAAGGCGTAAAGGCAAAAGAGTTATCATTGGGGCACCGGCCAGCCATCAGCTTTCTAACCGGAGACAGGCCGGGTCGGAGGATCCGAACAGCTGAAAGCTGAAGACTATTTGCAAATTCAGGAAATGTGCGTCTCCGCGACCAGGCACCTCCAACAGACCGGCGAATGAGTTGTCAACGCCCGCGGGATATTCTCTGCGGGGATCTGGTTCCATTCGAAGATTCGCATCTCTGCGCTCATCAGGCCCGGACTGTGCCGTAACCGGCCAACCGGCGCCAGCGGCCTTCCGCAGCAAGTGCAAGCCTTGTCCGTATACCACCTCGACAGGATGGTTAGCAGCAGACAGTCTTCCGGCGCTGCGGCGATCTGCGTGCGGCAGGCCTGATCACATGGCGCCCTCTCGCGCCAACGGGAGCAAACCCGAAGCCGCAACGCCGTTCGTCTGAGGGGGGCGGTGGCGGCGATGTGCCAGGCGGCCAATTCTACGGCGGCGGGCTGGCCCGTTTCCGGGCAGGCGACAATCCGCGTGCCGCGGAATCTTAAATATGCGCGCGTCACTTGCCACAAGCTCCAGCCCATGAATCCCAGGACCAGGAGCGCGATGAGAACCTTGACAATCATGGTCATCTCCTAGTAGTGTCTGCCGAGTAGAAAAAGGAATTGTGCCCGGCTTTGACAGTCGCTGATCAAATCCCTGAGGATGGAGCCGCGTTCCGCGGAGGAGCATGCGCAAACGCGGGCGGCCGGGGCCGCGGTTTGTCTGGCGAGTTTCCGTCATGGAAGGTACCTCACACCGGTTTTCGGAGTTTCCTATCCGGAACTGCCAGCTACAGTATACATCGTGTGTCCAGGTGGTTGATACGTCTCGGGCTGGAATTGATTCCGGGCGGCGCATAGGCGAGCCAAGTTGGAACGACACTATTCCCGTGCCCGCCTGGTTTGTTGCGCTACGGAGGCTCCGAAGCGCCCGGGCGCAATCGCTCTCGCGGAGTTTAATTGGCGCCTTGTCAGGCGGTCACGGGACTAGCTGGATTTCATGCCGCAGGACAGCCGGGGGACAACCTGATGGTCAGCTTCGCGATTTCGAGTAGTGGCGATAGAATTTGTATCCCGCCAGAAAAAGAACTGCTCCGGCAACGGCCCCAACCCCGATCACAAGACCGGCCGACAGCCCGGTCGCAGCCCCTTGAGCGGCGAGTTCTAAGACCCCAACAGTCGCACCACCGGCGCTCCCAACACCGGCGCCAACCCCCGCCACGGCAGCCGTTTTGGCCGTTTCTCTTTCCTTCTCTGTCATACAGATTCTCTCTCGAATCCCAGTTCTCCCTCTTTTATTATGTGCCCATTTTCGGGTTCTGGCGCTCTCCGAAATACTACCGACAGTTATTGCGCCGGGGGGAAGGACAACCGCTGCGCTACGGCTCCTCTTCGCACAGATCCAAGCGCATCGGCAAATGTTTCTGCGTGGCGCCGGAGCGGCTCCGATTCGAAAATGGCCTCTGTGGAGCGGCTAGTCCCGGCGGCGAGCGACCCCACGGTGTGCCGGCCTGCCACATCCGCCCCAGGAGTCAACGGTGAGCAACCATACTTCCTGATGAGGCCGGCCAGCGATATCCTCCAGTACAATGGTTCTGACTCTCGCTCCACCCGGAGGATCGATGGCGTCAGGAGCCTGGAAGGATTGGGAAGGCCAAGTCGTCGACGGGCAATTTCCCCTGCGGCGGTTCCTGGGATGCGGTGAACGGAGCGCCGTGTTCCTCACGCAGCACGGCGGCTCGCAGCCGCGGAACGCCGCGATCAAACTGGTCCGGGTTGATGCTGAGAACCCATACCTCGAGCTTTCCCGTTGGGAGCGGGCCGCCAGACTCTCTCATCCTAATCTGGTCCGGTTCTTTCAAACCGGAATCTTCCAGACGGCCGATGCGGGACTGCTCTACGCGGTGATGGAGTACGGCGAGGAGAATTTGGCGGATGTGCTTCGAGACCGGTCGCTGACCGAGGGTGAAGCCCGTGAAATGCTGGGGCCGGTTCTGGACGCCCTCGCATACATTCACGGTGAAGGCTTCGTGCACGGTCACATCAAGCCCTCGAACATCCTCGCGGTCGCCGATCAAGTGAAGATCTCCGGGGACGGAATCTGCAGGGTGGGCGAATCGGGTGGCGTGCGGAGGAACCCGAGCCCGTACGATCCACCTGAGCGCCAGAATGGAGGGATCTCGCCGGCAGCGGATGTGTGGTCGCTCGGAATGACCCTGGTGGAAGCTCTGACGCAGCGATTGCCCAGTGACGGGACCGCGAATCAGGAACGGGTCTTGCTGGAGGCGTTGCCGGCGGGATTCGTTGATATCGCGCGCGGTTGTTTGCAGGCGGACCCCCGGCGCCGGGTGACGGTTGCAGAGATTGCCGCACGGGTTCGCTCCACTTCGCCGGCGCCTGGGGAGGGGAGCGCCGCCGTGGCTCACGCGGTTTCCCGCTGGTGGCGCTACGCCGTGCCCGCGACGGCCGCCGTGGGCCTCGCGCTGGCGGCAGTTCTTGCGGGACCAAGAATTCTACACCGAGGTCCGTCCGCGACGGCGGAAGCGCCGAAGTTAGCAGCAGCAGTGACCGAGAGACGGGTGGAGCCTCCAACCGGCCAGATCGCGGAGAAGGCCAGTGGTGAGGAAAGACCTCCCGGCGGTACCGCATCCCCGGTGCCGGCGCGGTCCGGATTGGCGCCGAAAGGCAAAGGCAGTGCTTCATCGGGTCAGGTTGTCCATCGCGTCTTGCCCGACGTGCCGCGGCAGGCAAGGGACACCATCCGGGGGACGGTAAGGGTCAGCGTACGGGCAAGCGTCGATCCGTCCGGCAGCGTAGTGGGCGCCCGTCTCGATTCTCCCGGGCCGAGCAGGTACCTCGCAGGGCTGACGTTGGAAGCTGCGCGCCGGTGGAGATTCCAGCCGCCGACATCCCACGGGAGGGGAGTGCCGAGCGAGTGGATTTTGCGATTCGAGCTCACCCGGAAGGAAACCAACGTCCGTCCGGTGCAGGTGTCACCGTGACGGCCTGCCTGGCGCCGCGCGTGTGCGGTGGAGTATCGTAGCAACCGGCACTCAAGCCGTTGGTCCACTGACGCGGCAACTGGCGAGAAAATTCCCTAAGGCGTTCTGAAACTCTGGTAGGTCCCGCAAGGCGGGCCTGATGATCCCCTCTGCCCAATCCAGGAACTGGCGGACCTCCAGGAACTCGACGGAGCGCGAATCATCAGCCAGGCGAGACAATAGCTCCCGGCACTGCTCCAGAAGCTGCGGAAACTCCAGACCGTGGAGCACGTGCAACGCCTGAATCAGCCCCCAAAGTTCATCTAGGTGAACTATGGTAAAGGCGCACTCTTGTTTCGTCATCACGCGTTCGTCACACCGTGCGGGTCCCGACGGTCATCCTAATTGTACTCTCAGAGAGGTGGCAGATCGGAGCAGGCCGTGGCGGACAGGCGTCTTGAATCGCGGAGCGGAACTTCGCGATTGGCCGCCTCGATGGCTAATCCGTGACAACCGCGAGGGAATGCGCCGAGGCCGCTGCCTGCAGGTAGCGGCCGGTTCCGGGCGCGAGCATCAAGCGTTTCTTAGACCCACGACAGCCACCAACTCTTCCAGGTGTTTGCGAGTCGTCTGCACCTGCTCGGTCATGGCCGATGCGTTCTCGGCGGTTTGCTGCGCGTTGGCCGCGTTGTTTTGGGTAAGGGCTCCCATCCGCGACACAGCCTGGCCGATCTGCGCCACGCCGCGCGACTGCTCTTCGCTGGAGGCGGCGATCTGGCTCACCACTTGGCTGCCGCCGGTGATCTTGGATGAGACCTGGTTGAATGCGTCGTGAGCCACGGCGACAAACTCCACGCCTTTGCTGACGTCCGCGATAGTCTTCTCCACGATCTCGGCGCTTTGCCGCGCGGCCTCGGCGGCGCGATGCGCCAGCGAGCGGACCTCGTCGGCCACCACGCTGAACCCGGCTCCGGCCTGGCCGGCGCGGGCCGCCTCCACGGCGGCATTCAATGCCAGGATGTTGGTGTGAAAAGCGATTTCGTCGATGCTCTTCAGCACGGCCGCCACTTGGTTGCTCGACTGGGAAATCGCTTCCATGGAAGCGGTCAGGTCGTTCATGGCCTGGGTGGCACGGTCAACGGTCTGAGTGGCTTCCCGCATCAGGCCGTCGGCCTCCGTTGCGCGGTCGGCGTTCTGGCGGGTCGTGGCGGATATCTCTTCCAGGGACGCGGATGTCTCTTCGATGTATGAAGCTTGCTGCTGTGCATCGCGTGCGACCACTTGGCCGGATTCGGCCATGCGTTCCGAAGTGCTTGCCGCCCCGTCTGCGGCGCTCTGTACGCCGTGAATCACGCGCAAGATGGGACCCGTAATTGAACGGCGGATCGTGAGGTTGACGATGACGCCGGCAACTAGGAGAGTGACCCCGAAGACTAGCAGGGCGATCCAGCGCTGGCGGGCGGAGGCGTCCCCGATGGCCGCGAGCTGCTGGCGGAGGTCGTCGGAGCATTGGCCCTTCATCTTGTCGAGAGATGTCTTGATGATATCGGTGCGAGAGGCCAGCCCCCGCATGCGCTCCTGCATTTCTCCCGTCATATTCGCCGGGCTGGAAAGAACGGCGCTGTACACGCTTTTGGCTTCGGTGAGAAACTGATCGATCGACGAGGCCAGTTGCCCGGCCTCGTCGCGGCGCTCGGCCGGCAGGTCGCTGATGCCCGCCAAACCCTTGAGACTTTCCACGACTTGACGACCTTCCTGGGTGGAACGGTCGACGCCGGATGCGTCCTGGGTCATGACTGCGTCACTGAACCCTTTGACCATCCGCTGGAATGCGTTAGCAGCGTTTTGGCTCTGCTGCGCCGCCGGGAATAGCCCCAAAGCTGTGGTCCGCAGGGCGCTTTCCGTGCTGCGGCCCTGCATCTGGCCCAGAACCGTGGACACCACAAAACCCACAACGAACACGGCGATACTGAGCCAGATCTTGGCGGTAATATTCACACGACTCATACATTGCCTCGCGCTCACTTCACATCCAATGTTTTTACTCCCGCTGTGGCGGTGCCTCCGCTTACATAGCCAATCGCACCCTTAGTCTTGGCCACGTAAGCGACCACTTCTGCATCCGAGGCGAGCGTCTTGGGCATGGAGGCCTTGCCCGTGAAGACCAGGCTCCGGTAGTAAGTTTCCAGGGCGGCATCGGTCTTGCCGATGTACTCTTTCAGGAATGCATCGTGAGCCGGACCACCCTTTTCCAGGACTGGTTCGACGTGGCTGCCGTCGCTGAGCGAAGTCTTGGTCGCCAGGAAGACGCTTCTCAATTCATCGGCTGAAATCGACGATGCTCCCACGCCCGGGTTCGCGATCACCTTCACATCGGCCGCTCCGGCCGCGGCGGCAAACAGGCACAGGCATGCCATCAGCGACAAAATGGTTCGGTGTTTCATCGGTTTCTCCTTTTTTCCGGTCACGTCCGCCTCACATATGGAAGCCCAGGCGCAGCACCAGCATCTTCATCTGCGGTTTGAGCCCGTTCGGATTGGGAGCCGCGAAGAACCCCCGCGACATGACGCTGTCGATGTCGGCTCCATCGATGAGGTGGCCCTCCACCTTGAAATCCGCGAACTTGGTGAGGTCCAGCCGCGCCGTGATTGCCTGATCGAACACATGGTTTGCCGGATCGCCGTGATAGGCTTCCCAGGAGCGGACGATGCGCGAATGGTACGCCCCCACCTCCACCAGCCTCGAAATCCGGTAGGACGCCGCGACATATCCCTGCCGTGCGTTTTTGTTGCTCTGCGCAATCGCGTTGGTCGACGTGTTGTAAATGGAGGCTCTGGGCTCCTTCCGGTATTCGCCGGAGAACGTGAAGTTGCCGCGCGAGTATTGCACGTAGGTAGCGATCGTCTGGTCCCGGGTGGTCCTCTGCGTGTAAGGGAGATGGTTGCTGACGTAGTAGCCATTGACCGTGACGTCCAGATTCATGAACGAAGCACCCAGCACCAGGCCTGACAGCGGCGTTGTCCACCGCACGTCCGCTCCGTACACCGGCCCGCCGTACGAATCGATCTTCTTGCCGATGGCGACGACGTACTTGCCGTTCACCAGGCTCGAAGTCTGCAACCCATAGACCAGGCCGCTCTCCGAATCGCTCGGCCGCTGGCCGCCGTACATCGTATACGACAGCGACCCGACCCGCTTCAGCGAAATGTTGCCGTAAATGTCGCCGCCGAGGTGGGCGATCGTGTCGCCGCGCGAATCTACCGGATAGACCGATTGGGGCATGAGCGCCCAGGTGTGCAGAAACTCCATATCCTGGACGTCGTTGTACAACCCCAGAGCCGTCTTCACTTTTCCACCGCGGATGCCGAACCAGTCTTTGAAGCGGCAATCGGCCACGGCCCAGTCCAGGTCCGGTTTCCAGTTGCCCAACTGCCCTACGTTGCGCGTGTAAAACTGCGCGCCCACGCGGAAGTTGTCCGTCACTTTCATGTTGACATTCGCGCCGGCGTCGGTGAACGCGGTGCTGCCCGAACTGGTCTTCATCGTCAAATAGTTGTTGTCATTCGAATAGAAGAAGCCTTGCGACGCGAAGCTGTGAACCTGGACAGGACGTCCGTCGACCTTAAAATCGAATTGTGCGTGCAGCGCCGCGGGAACCGCACACAGAATTGCCGTAAACACGAGACTCTTGTATGACGAATTCATTGTTATCCTCTCGGTGGGTGGTCCCCGTAGCAGCTATGCGACCGATTCCCAACCCTTACTGCACCTATCGGCGGAAAAGTGCAGCACTTTAGGGCCGAGAGGGGCACGCCGGAGAAGAACGGACGCCACGCACCCCAAGAGGTAGAAGCGAGAGCTAACAGCGATCGTAGGTCGCCGCGAGTTCCTTCAGCCGCGCCGCGAGTGACGCAGTCAGCATCTCCAACCGGCATCGCCAGCGCCAGTTACCGCCGAGGGTGGCCGGCCGGTTCATGCGGGCTTGGCTGCCTAGTCCGAGCACGTCTTGAAGCGGAATCAGCACCGTATCGGCTACGGAAGCCTCCAGCGCTGTGATGAAGTCCCAGTGAATCTCGCGGCCATCGGTGTGCAGGTAGCGCTTGGCAAAGTCGTGCTCCCGCCGGATGTCCTCAGGCGAGCGCGTGCTTTCGCCTTTGCCTTCGCTGGTCCACCAGCCGACCGTCGTGTCGCAGTCGTGCGTGCCGGTGTATGCCACGATTCCGCGCGGGTAGTTGTGCGGGCGAAAGTCAGGCGCCTGCGGATCATTGCCGAAGGCGAATTGCAGGATGGACATTCCGGGGAACCCGAAGCGAGCGCGCAGGGCCTCGACCTCGGGTGTGATCACGCCCAGGTTCTCGGCCACGAGCGGCAGGTCGCCCAGTGCGTCGAGCGCGGCCTGCAAGAGGTCGCCGCCGGGCGCTTTCACCCAGCGGCCGTGTTCGGCGGTGGCAGCCGGCGCCGGAACTTCCCAGTGGGATTCAAACCCGCGGAAATGATCGAGGCGGATGAGATCGACCAACTGCAGGACGGAGCGGAAGCGGTCGATCCACCAGCGGTAGCCATCGGCGGCCAGCGCTTCCCAGCGGTACAACGGATTGCCCCAGAGCTGGCCGGTGGCGCTGAAATAGTCCGGAGGGACGCCGGCCACCGCGATGGGATTTCCGGCCGCATCAAGCTGGAAATAGCGGGGATTGGCCCAGACGTCCGCGCTGTCGTGAGCCACGTAGATGGGGAGATCGCCCATAATGCGAATTCTGCTGGCGCGGGCCCGGCGACGTAGCTCATCCCACTGATTGAAGAACATGAATTGCAGAAACCTGTGCACGGCGGTGGCGCCGGCCAATTCCTTCCGAAGCCGTTCCATCACGCGCGGGCCGCGGGACCGCGCGCCGTCTTCCCATTGCCACCAGACTCCGTCGCCATGGGCGCGCTTCAAGGCCATGAATAGCGCAAAGTCTTCCAACCATGCGGTGTTCTTCTCGCAGAAGGCATCGAAGGGTGCCCGGGCGGGCCCCGAGGCATCGGCCAGGAAACGCTTGGCCGCGCGTTCCAGGAGAGCTGTCTTCCACGGGAGCACCACGCCGAAATCCACCTGGTCTGCTCGAAATCGCGGCGCATCACGCAGGTCGCGAGGCTCTAGCAATCCCTGCTGTCGCAATTTCTCGGGACTGATCAGCAGCGGATTGCCGGCCAGCGCGGAGAAACACTGGTAGGGAGAATCGCCGTAGCCGGTAGGACCGAGCGGCAAAACCTGCCAGAGTGTCTGGCCCGCCTCGGACAGAAAGTCGATGAAGGTGCTGGCTTCCGAACCAAGGTCGCCGATGCCGAAGGGCCCGGGGAGGGAAGTGGGATGCAGCAGGATCCCGCTGGATCGGGGAAAGTGGGGGTTGGGAGCGCGCGCTTTCATGGGCTGGCAGGCGGCACTATCTGCCCTACCATTGTTGGGCATTACGAGAATGCTGCGGGCGGTTCCGCCACCCGCTGTACGGCCAAGGCAGCCAACAGCAGGAACACGCCGCCGCACACCACTGCCGCAAGACGGTTGTTATCCAGCAAGTGCTCCATAACCCATCCGAACCCCAGCGACGCCACGATCTCCGGAGTGACTATGAAGAAGTTGAAGATGCCCATGTAGACGCCCACTTTTTCCGGAGGCAACGAGCCTGCCAGCATGGCGTACGGCATGGATAGCGTGCTGGCCCAAGCGACCCCGACTCCAGTCATGGAAATCAGCAACATGTACCGATTGTTGATCACGGCCACCGAGAGCAAACCTAACGCTCCGGCCACCAGGCAAATGCCGTGGGTGCGGCGCCGGCTGAAGAGCCTGGCCATCGGCCCCAGAGCGAACGAAAAAACAAAACAGACCGCGGAATACATGGCGAAGCATACCCCGGCCCACTCGATACCCTCGGCGTACCGCGGGGATTGCGGGTCCGCAGCGCCGAACACGTGATGTGCTACCGCGACCGGAAAGTACAGCCACATGCAGAACAGGCCCAGCCACGTGGAGACCTGCACCGGGGCAAGCTCCTTCATGGTTCGCGGCATCGCGGCGATGCTGCCCAGGATCTCGCGCGCGCTCTGTAGCACACCGCCGGACGCTTTGCGGCTGCGGAGCGCATCCAGATCGACGGGAGGATACTCGCGCGTGGTGGCGATGGTCCACAAAACAGCCCCCAAGAACACAGCCGACCCCAGATAGAACGACAAGCGTACGGCGTGAGGAATTGAGTGCGCCCCGCCCGCCGGTGTGGACGCGCTCATGGTTCGCGCCAGCAGCCAAGGCAATGCCGAAGCCAGCACAGCTCCCAGTCCGATGAACAGGCTTTGCATGGCGAAGCCCCGGGTCCGCTGCGACTCCGGCAATAGGTCAGCCACGAAGGCGCGAAACGGTTCCATGCTGATGTTGATGGAAGCATCGAGCATCCACAACAATCCGGCGGCCATCCACAAGGCGGTGGAATTGGGCATCGCCAGCAACGCCAGCGAGCTCGAAATCGCTCCGCCAAGAAAGTAAGGCCGCCTGCGTCCCAGCCGTCCCCACGTATGATCGCTGGCATGCCCGATGATAGGCTGCACGATCAGACCGGTTAGCGGCGCCGCCAGCCACAGCAGCGGAATCTGGTCCGGTTTGGCGCCCAGGTACTCGTAGATGGCGCTCATGTTGGCCATCTGCAAGCCCCAGCCAAACTGGATTCCGAAGAACCCGATGTTCATGTTCCAGATTTGGCCGAAGCGCAGGGGTGGTTTTTCCATTGGCTGGCGATCAGTGGTAAATAGCCGCAGAGTGCGCCGCCAGCCGGAGTTCCACCGAGCCGCCTTGTGCTCGCGCCGGAGCCGCGCTGCGCAACTCGTCGTCCAGCATCGCGCCGTCCGCGATCCCCGATCCCTCCAGCGGCACGGCGACCGACGTCGGTTCGGCGCCATTGTTGATCGCCACCAGTACCCGGCCGTGCTCCGTCACGCGCGCAAAAGCGTACAGCCCGCCCTGCGACAAGAGGCTGATCATCCTGCCGCGCCGCAGCGGCTCGAGCGAAGCCCGCAATTGGGTCAAGCGCTGGATATGTGAAAACAGAGACTGCTGCTCGTCGGTCCGCCCGGCGGCCTCGAAGCTGTTGCATGGGTCGTCCGGCCATCCGCCGGGGAAATCGCGGCGGTTGTCGGGGTCGGGACCGCCGGCCAACCCGATTTCGTCGCCGTAGTAGATCATGGGAATGCCGCGCATGGTCATCAAGAGGGTGAAGATCCGCTCGAGCCCGTCGACGGTGGCGCCGGGCTCGTTGAGGAACCGGGGCAGATCGTGCAGGTCTACGAAAGTCACGAGCCTGTCAGGATCGACGTACAGGTGGTCGTGGGCCAGCACTTGCGGCAGCGCGCGCGCCGGCGCGGCGCCCCGAAAAACGTCGCGAATGGTCGATGCCATCGGAAAGTCAAACAGCGAGTCCACGCCGGAATCGATGCCATCGAACTGTTTCCGCCCGCCCTGAAAAAACGAGACCAGCGCCGGATCGCTGTCGAAGACCTCGCCCACCACGTTGAAGTTGGGATAGTGATCGCGGATGGCGGCGGTCCAGTCGCGCCAGAAGCCCCGCGGCACATAAGGCAGAGTGTCCTGCCGAATGCCGTCGATGCCGGTGCGCGCGATCCACCAGAGGGTGTTTTGAATTTCGTAGCGCGCCACTTCCGCGTCGTTCTGGTTCAGGTCCGGGAGAATGCCCGCGAACCAGCCCTCCAGGGTGCTCTTTTGCAGCTCCGGCGTGGCGTGCGGATCGATGAGCGTCCAGGTGCGCCAGGTATTGGAAAGGTGTTGCGCCTCGGTTCCGTTATACCAGGTTGGCGTGGGCGGATCCTGTACCCAGGGATGATAGGGGCCGGTGTGGTTGGCCACCTGGTCTTGTATGACTTTGATGCCCAGCGCGTGGGCCTTATCGACGAGCTCACGAAACAGGTCGAGCGAGCCGAAATGCTCGTCCACGGCGTAGAAGTCCACCGCGCCGTATCCATGATAGTCGGTGATCGCCTGGCCGTCGTAGATTTCGCGCTGGTTCAGGTGGTTGGCGTTGTCGTAGATCGGCGTGAGCCAAAGCGCGGTTACGCCCAGCGACTTGAGATAAGGAAGATGTTGGATGATACCCGCGAAATCGCCGCCGTGGTAGTAGCGGCTTTTCGAGCGATCGTAGAGTCCGCGGCTTTGAGGGGGATCGTCGTTCGAGGGGTCGCCGTTGGCAAAGCGATCCGGCATGATCAGGTAGATGACATCGTCGCTGGAGAAACCCTGAAAGCGGCCGCCGGGCGCAAGCGGAGGAACGATGGTGAACGGAGCTTCGCACGTCCCTTCTGCGGTCTTGATCTCAAGTGGATACCGCCCGGGCCTCGTGTCGCTAGGGAGCTTCAGATCCACAAGAAGGTGCGTTCCCCGGCCGCTGATGGTCACGCCGCCGGTGGGCAGAGCCGCATGTACAGTGGCCCCGGCGAGGCCGTTCCCGGTGATCAGGATGCGCAGCGTGCTGCCGTTGGGCTCAACCACCCAATCAGGTGGTTCTACTTTGGTGACTACTGGGGCGGCGGCCGCCGCGAGACGAACTAGGGTTAAGATGGTCACCAGGTTTCGGAGCACGGCATCTCCAGCAATATTCAGAGTCTAATCAAGTGGCGACTCCGCTCCCTGACGGTCGCGGCTCAGAGTGCGCTGCGGGCGGGGCGCCGCGAACAGCGACTCGGAGCCGCGACCGTCAGGGAACGGAGTGGTTCCCGTCAGAAGAACAGCTTGGCGGCAAACTGCAACTCCCGTTCCGAAGCCAGCAGGGTCCCGTTGATCTGTCCGAAGTTGCCTGCCGTGATGTCGGTAGCCGGGTTATTAAATTGCGGGTGGTTGGCGATGTTGAACGCCTCCGCTCGGAACTCTAGTTTGAGCCTCTCCGTCAGCGAGAAGTTCTTGAACAGGGAGAGATCGACGGTGTTGATGCCGGGACCGATGAGGACGTTCCGTCCCAGCGTGCCGGGCCGAAGCATGACGCCGTCGCCGTTTAAGGGCACCCGCGCAACCGCTGCGGTGTTGAAGTACTTTCCGGTGTTGCCTGGGTTGGTGGTCAGACTGCCGGTCACGTCCGGGCGCCCGCCCGGGGAACCGGGAGTCGACAGGCTGAACGGAAGGCCGCTCTGCGCGGTGAAGATGGCGTTTAATTGCCAGCCGCCGATCACCCCCTCTGCCGCGCGGCCCAGGTTGTTGGCGAAACGCCTGCTTTTCCCGAAAGGCAGTTCCCAGACACCGCTCAGCACGAAGCGGTTCCGAACGTCACAATCGGCCAAACCGCGGTCGAGGGTGATGTTCCGGAAGTCCTGCGGGGTGCTGCCGAACGCGCCGGCTCCGTCGTCGATGGCGCGGGAAAAGGTGTACGAGGCGGTGAACTGGAGGCCTTGAGCGAAGCGGCGCGACAACTCGGTTTGCAGACTGTGATAGATGGCGTTGCCGCGGTTGTCTTGCACCGTCACACTGCCCAGGCCGGGGTACAAGTGAGTCCCGCCTGGCGAATTGAACAACTGATTGTTGATGTTGTAGTAGTCTGTCAGGTGGTGCGCCCCGGCGCCAACGTACGCAACGCTGAGCACCGTGTTGGTGATCACTTCGCGCTGGACCTGCAGGTTCCATTGTTCGGCGTAGGAAGTGGCGTTGTTGGGCAGCACCGCAAGGACGCTGATGTTCTGCGGGCGGGTCAGGTTGATGGACTGCGTCCCGAGCGGCAGCGGGCCGGTGGTAACGAGCGGATTCAGGCTGCCGGTGGTCCCGGTGCCTTTCGGTCCCTGGCCCGAAAGGTTGATGCGATAGCCGTCGGTGAAGTTGTATTGATTGGAGCCGCTGAACGGTTCGTTCTGGGCCAACTGGTTGCTGATGCCGCCACGGTCCAAGAAGTAGAACAAACCGTAGCCGCCGCGAACAACCGTTCTGCCGTTACCCTGCAGGTCATACGCGAAGCCGATGCGCGGAGCAAAATTGGAGTGATTCTGGTTCGCTAGGGCGTCGCCGCCGCCCGAAGCCAGTTGCAGCGATGCCGTCGCCAGGTTGAAATTGGCCTGGCGGCCGAACGCTTCCGTGGGCTTGGAGAGGTAGTCGTAGCGGATCCCCACGTTGACGGTGAGCTTGCGTACCACGCGCCAGTCATCCTGCGCGTAGTAACCCTGCTCCCAGGTGCGGGTGCCGAACATGCCGGTCTGCGCGCCGATCTGGTAGTCGTTTACGAATCCAGCCAAAACGTCGGACACTTCGTAACCAGTGGAACCGGGTCCGACGCCGTTACCCCACAGGAAGAAGTAGCCCTTGCCGGCGATCGGCCGGAAAAGATTGACCTGGCGGCGGATGATGTTGGCGCCGAACTTGAAGGTGTGGGCGCCTTTCACCCAGCTCAGGTTGTCGGCGATCTGGTAGGTGTTCTGCGGCACCTTATAGGTGCCGTAATCGCCTGTGTACTCCAATTGGCTGTTATACCCCCCAATCAAGGCGCCGCCTCCGAGGAGCGAGCTGGTGTTGGCGTTGGGGATACCTAAGCCCGCCGATAGCGCCACATTGCCATACGGTGGAAGGTAGCCGAAGTCGGTGCGCTGGAAACCGAGCCGGAGATCGTTGAACAGGCTGACGGCGAAAATGTGGGTGTAGCCTGCAGCGGCACCGCGATCGTAGTTGAACTGTGTGCCGGAGCCAAACCCGGCGGGAAGGCCGGGCAACCGCGTTGAGGTATCCTCGCCATCTTGCGCGTAACTGAAGCGGCCGAACAGGCGGTCGCGGTCGCCGGCATTCCAATCGGTGCGGATGTCGAAATCGTCGAAGTTCTGGACTTGCTGGCGCTGGATCGTGAAATTCTGCTGGATCTTGCCCGCTATATTGGGTTGGGGATAGGCGTTCAAATACTTCGCGCCGACCGGATTCTGCTGCTGTGAAGTAATCACGTTCCCAGGAAACGGATTGCCGGTCGTCAGATCCTTGATGATGTAGGCCTGCCCCAGCCCGTCGGTGGCGGCATTCAGCAATTCCGAAAAATCGCCTTTTCGCATAAGGGGCGTGGGAACCGAAGCGAAATCCACACCTACCGGCGTGGCTTGGCGGAAGCCTTGGTAGTCGCCGAAAACGAACAGCTCGTCCCTCTTCACCGGTCCTCCTAAGGTTGCTCCGAACTGGTTGCGGCGGAAGGGAGCCTTGGAGGACGCGAAAGTCGGGATGGCATCCAGCGCCGAGTTGCGCAGGAAATCGAACGCGCTTCCGTGCAGCTCGTTGGTGCCGGAGCGGAGAGTTGTATTCACCACGGCGCCGCCTGCGCGGCCGAACTCGGCCGGTGGAATGCTGGTCTGAACGGTGAACTCCTGGATGGCTTCGGCGGGCGGGAAGAACACAATGGTGTTTACCAGCGATTCGTTGTTGTCCAGGCCGTCCAACATGAAATTGTTGGCTTGCGGCCGCTCTCCGTTCACAACTAGCGAGGCGCCGCCGCTGGTCCCGTAACGGAACGTCTCGGCGTTGTTTCCCTCGCCGGTGGCGACGTTGCCCGGTACGCCTCGGGAAACGCCGGGGATCAGCGTTGCCAGTTGAGTGAAATTGCGGCCGTTCAGCGGCAAGTCCTGAATCTGCTTGGACTCCACGGTTAGGCCGATGTCTGAGCTGACGCTGGATAGCAACACCGCATCAGCGGCTACCTCAACCTGCTCGGAGACAGCACCGGGCGTGAGGGTAAAGTTGATGTTGGCCACCTGCGCCACTTCCAGCGTGACCTTTTGTGTGACTGTTTTGAAGCCCTGCTTGGTGATTTCCAGCTCGTAGTTCCCCGGAGGCAGGGTCGGGAACGACCAGGCGCCCTCGCCTCCAGACGTGACCTTCAGCACCCGGTTGGTGCCCAGGTCGGTCGCTTTGATGTTGGCATCCGGCACCAGTGCGCCGGACGGATCCATCACTAAACCTTGAAGCCGCGCAGCATCCGATTGGGCATGCGCCGGAAGACCGGCCATAATCGTGACGGACAGTACAGCGATGAGCATAGCTGGCGGCAGGAACCGAGCCGGGCGGTTCGACGCGAAACGCCGGCAGATACGGAGATGAATTGAAGACTGTTCTCGTGTCAGCATTGACTCCTCTCTTCCTGGAGACCCCGATTTACCGCCGCGGAGTTCGCTTCCGAGCGACGCAGCGGTACGCTCACCGAGTGTGCCGCAGCACGCAGGGGAAGAGAAGTCTGTCACGGCGTATGTTGCTGTTACATGTAATAACTATAACGGCGTCAATCAGCTGCGTTTGGTGTAAAATGACCGTTACAGGGCAGATGTAACAGGGCGCTTACAGGGGATGCCAGCGCAACTCCAGTCCGGGCCAGCCAATTCGCCGGAGAAGCTGCTCGAGCAGATAGACCGGATCGCCGCCAGCCCCGTCCTGCAGGGGTCGGAGGCGTTGTGCAACTTGTTAAAGTACCTCGCCCGGCATTCGATCGAAGCACCCGAGGTGCCGGTCAAAGAGTATCAGATCGCCACCGAGCTCTTTGGACGGCCGGCCAACTTCGATCCGCGTGTGGATTCCACAGTACGAGTGCAGATGAGCCGTCTGCGCAGCAAACTGCAGGAGTTCTACAGCACCCTGGGCCGCGATGAACCCATTCTCGTCGAAATACCGAGGGGCACCCACACCGTGTCGTTTCGCGAGCGGGAGGCGGTTCCGCCACTGCCGCTGGAACCCGTAGTCGCTCCGCATGAGCCTTCCAGATGGTTTCGCTATCGCTGGCACGTGATCGCGGCCCTGGCGGCCGTAGCTGCCTCGGTGTTTGCGGTGATGTGGCAGAAGCGTCTCGTCGAACAGCCCAAGAGCGGGCCTCGGGCCGTAGCCCCGCTGGCAGTGTTCTGGCGGGGGATCTTGCGCGGCGCGACCGAACCACTGGTGGTCTTCAGCAACGCTGAGTTCGTTGGCCGGCCGGAGACCGGCCTTCGCTACTTGAAGCCTGGGCAGTCTCCTGCCGGACCCGTGTTCGACCATTACACCGGCGTCGGGGAGGTCCTCTCGATTCACGATCTCGATGAGGTGCTTTTCCGGTTGGGGAAGCCGTTCCTGGTCAAACGCGGACGGCTGCTCAACTGGGACGACACCAAGAACAGAGACCTGATCTTTCTGGGCTCGCCATCGGAGAATCTCTCGCTGCGCGAGCTGTCGCTCGACCGCCAATTCAAATTCCAGACCATGGAAACACCTCCGCGAAAAGGAGACCTGGCGATTGTGAACCTGCGTCCGGGGGCCAGCGAGCAAACGTACTACTTCGCATCCAAGGATCTGCCGATCACGGAGGATTATGCGCTGGTTGAGCTGGTGACCGGCACGAGGCCGTCGCGGTCCATTCTGCTGCTGGCAGGCACTACGACATTCGGCACGCAGGGTGCGGTGGAGTACGTGTGCAGCGAAGATTCAGTCCGTGACCTGCTGCCGCGAGTGTCCAACGGAGCGGATAGCGTCGGTCCGTTCACGGCGCTGCTCCACCTGAAGATCAACGGGGGAGTGCCGATCGAGACCACCGTGGTAGCGCTGCGGCGGCCTGGGGCGCGTTGAGGGGTACGCCAAGCGCCTGACCATTCCGGCGTTTGAGCTGCTTCAGACTCCGTTATTCAGCCGTGACCACAACTCCCCGGCGAATCCAGTCCAGGATTGCGGTTTCCTCGAATCCCAGCTCCGAAAGCACTGTCAGCGTGTCCTGCCCGATCGCCGGCGGATCGCGGCGAATGGAGAAGCTGACATCTTCGAGCGTGATCGGCAGCTTGGGCAGGCGGAGCGGCACGCCGCTTGGGAGCTTGGAATCCATAAGGCCGCCCGACGCGGCCAGGTGCGGATCATGGAACAGATCCTCCGGCCGGGCGATCGCAGCGAAGGGAATACGCGATTTCTCGCAAACCTCCGTGGCTCTTTCCATGGTCATGCCGGCGAAGACTTGCCGCAGAATCGGTATCAGTTGCGGCCGCGCGGCGATCCGGTCATTGTTGGTCGCGTAGGCCGGATCCCTGGCCAGGTCGTCACGGCCCAATTCCGCGCAGAAACGCTGCCAGTGATTGTCGCTCGTGATCCCCACGAAAATCTGCCGGCCGTCGGCCACGACAAACGGCTCGTACACCGCCCAAGCCGAAACCCGCTCGGGCATGGGCGGGACCGGCTCCTTGGATTGCGCCGCGTAGCAAAGATGCTGCCCCATCAGGAACACGCCCGTCTCGAACAGGGCGGACTCCACCTGCTGTCCCAGCCCGGTCCGGTCGCGCTCGCGCAAGGCAATCAGAATGGCGATCACCGCGAACATGCCGCCGCCGATATCCACGATCGACGTCCCCGCGCGGAGCGGGCGCCCGCTTGGACCGGTCATGTAGGCCAGCCCTGACATCATCTGCACCACTTCGTCCAAAGCCGGCCGCTCTTCGTAAGGCCCTTTGAGGAAACCTTTTAGGCTGGCGTAAATCAGCCGCGGATTCACGGCCTTCAGCGCCGCGTATCCGATGCCCAGCCGGTCCGTTGTCCCAGGCGCGAAGTTCTCAATCAGTACGTCCGAACGTGCCACCAGGCGGCCGAAGATTTCTTTTCCAGCCTCGGTCTTCAAGTCAATCGCAAGGCTGCTCTTATTCCGACTGAAATAGCCGAAGTAACCCGCTCCGAATCCTTTCAGCTTCCGGGTTGGATCACCGGCGGGCGCCGGTTCTATCTTGAGCACGTCGGCTCCCAGGTCCGCCAGGATCATGCCGCAGGACGGGCCCATTACAGTGTGGCCCAGATCCAGCACGCGCAGATCCTCGAGCGGCAGTCGGAGGCCGATGCTCATTTCCCCGATTCCTCAAAATGCCGTGTCTGCTGCACCATGCGGCCATTCTAACAACATGGCTCGGGTCAACCTCGCCAAAGGATGGGTTAGAAATACTTGACGAACAGCACCGCGTTGCCGCGCTCGTTGTAGATCAAGTCGTCCACCAGATTGCGGCTCATCAGGATGCCGAATCCGCCTGGACGCTTGCCCTCTTCCGCACGGACTTCCACATGCCGGGTTGGCGAATCCTGGGGATTGCAGATGGCGGCGTGGGGCAGAAAATCCAGGGAAAACCCTTTCCCGGGATCGTGGATGTGCACGATTAGCGATCGCGAGGTGCGCAGCAGCGAGACCCGGGCGCGCTTCTTTGGGTCGGAATTCCCACCGTGCTCGATGGCGTTCAGAAGCAGTTCGCGGAACGCCGCCGCCACATCCTCTCGGGTCTGCGCCGGGAGGTCGGCTTCGATTTCACGCAGGAAGTGAGTGGTTCGCTCGGCGGCTTCCAGCTTGCAACGAACGTCCAGGGTGATCCATTCCGGGCGCGCTGAGAGAACCTGAATGTCGTCCTGCCAGGAAACGGTGTCGAGCGCTAATTGCACCATGTCGGCCAATGGCGCAGTAGGAAGGGGATGGTGAAAGTAGCTGTAAGCATGCCCTCGAATAGCGCCGATGACGCGCGCCGGCTGGGAGTCTCCCGCGAGGATGACGCGGGCTTGCGGCCGGACCGAGCGCATACGGCGCAGCAGCTTCAAGTTGTCCATGCCGTTGCGGCTCTGGCTGGCCAGGACTACCTCGTAGGGCTCGGCGCGGAGGCGCTCCACGGCTTGGTGGCCGTCATCGGCGCTGGTGATGATGCGGCCCTCTTTTTTCAGTACGTCCGAAAGGAGCTCACGCACCAAGGGATCAGGGTCAATTACCAGTAAACTGCGGGCAGCCAGCATCTCCACCTGTAATCTTAGACGCCTCCAAGGGCAACGAGGTTCAGCATATCACGCGGTACAGGCGCGTCGTTGTCGGCCTGCGTGGCATGCCATGCCTAGAGGCGAGGCGCCGCCGTGGTCTGACGAATCACAAGGCCGGTCTTGACTTCATATTCCGCACCGGCTTGGCTGGGGTCGGTCACCAGGGTCCAGAGCGAGTGGAAGGCCAACCGCCCGACTTCCGTGCGCGGCACCGCTATCGTGGTGAGGGCCGGCTGCGTGTACTGCGCGAAAGTAATGTCGTCGAAGCCGATGATGGAAAGGTCTGCCGGGACGGTGATCTTCCGATCATAGGCGGAATGCATGGCGCCGATGGCCATCATATCGTTCGCCGCCATCACTGCGGTCGCGGAGAAATCGTTCAGCAGTTTGGAGCAACTGAAATAGCCGCCCTGGACGCTGAAGTCCGAATCCACCGCGCGAAATTCAACGCCGGCGCGGGTGGCCCCCTCCGCGAACGCAGCTTTCCTCCTCTGTGCTGCGGAGCCGCCTGCCGGGCCGCCGATATAGCCGATCCGCCGGTGGCCCAACTCGAGCAAGTGAGCGAGGCCAGCCTGGATGCCGTGCGCGTAGTCGATGGCAATATTGCTGATATGCGGGCCGGAGACCCCGTGGTCCAAATACACGGCGCAGATCTCTTTGGCGGAGAGGGCCTGGCGGATGGCCGGGTCGACTTGCGAAGTCAGGAAGGCCGCTCCCGGCACCTGCAGACTGACCAGCCGATCCACTGTATTGTGGGTCCGCTGCACATCGTAGTTGGTGTTCATCACGATGGTTTCCAGGCCCGACAGTCCCGCGGCATCCTGAAACGCCTTGGTAATCTCCGGGAAGAACGGATTGCCTAAGTCCGGGACGATCAGTCCCACCATCGAGCTCCGGCCCACCACCAGACTCCGCGCCGCCGTGTTCGGGGAGTATCCGAGTTCTTTCGCTGCGGAAAGAACCCGCTGCTCGGTCTCTGGCCGTACCTTGCGGGTATCGTTCAGCACGTACGAAACAGTGGCCACTGAGACCCCTGCCCGTTCCGCGACCTGTTTCATTGTAGCCATGGTTTCTCAGACCCAGCGTGCCAGAACACCGAGTGCGTGTCAACGGGCTTCTTAAACGGTTAAGCGATGTTGGCTAATGTCCGTTAAGTTTCCTGTTGGCAAGCAACTGCGGGAGCCGAAAAAATCCGTCGGATTCAACGTTTGCGAATCGCTTTCTGCTCTTGCTCCAGCTCCGCCGCCATCAATTGGCGCACCCGCTCCATGGTGCGCTGGGCCTCCTCGGTACGCCCGGCGGCCATCAACGCTCGTCCCAGTTCGTAAAACACCGAAGAGGAAGTCTGGTTGAGCTCGACCGCCTTACGGAGGAGCGCGACCGCTTCGGCAGGCTGGTTTGCCCGGAGCTTCAGCCTTCCAAGGTGATAGTAGGTTCCCCAGAAATCCGGACTTAATCGCTGCGCACGCTGAAGGTAATTCGACGCCTCGTCTAACCGGCCTACCTGCAAGAGCGCCACGCCAAGGTCGTAGAGGTCCTCAGGGTCGGTGGGATTCTCCCGCATGGCCGCCTCCAGCTCCAGCGTGGAGTTGTTGTTCTGCTGGTTCACGAAGATCCTGGCCAGCGCGAGGTGTGCGCCGGCCGCCGTGGGATCGATTTCCAGGGCGCGCCGGCACTCGATCTCGGCCTGCTCGAGGCGCTCGGCCTGGTAGTAGAGTTTGCAGCGCACCAGGCTGGCGACGGCGGGTTGCACGCTCGCGAGAAAAGAAGTCAGTCGGCTCCGCTCCTCTT
>Ga0335081_10003481_pt1 | contig 24783 bp, 22 predicted proteins | sample Lox_Sample_35_FD_206713 | JGI IMG/M metagenome (GOLD analysis project Ga0335081, IMG submission 206713) | Soil microbial communities from Loxahatchee National Wildlife Refuge, Florida, United States - Lox_Sample_3.5 | ecosystem: Environmental > Terrestrial > Soil > Wetlands | place: USA...
ATGATAGTGTTTGGCGGTGAACTCATCCGCCTGCTGAATTCCCCACGCGGCATCGTGTCCTTTATATTTCACTCCCTCATTGATCGAAAAGGCCGGAATCCCCACGCGTGCCAGGCTGAAATGATCGGAGCGGTAAAAGTGCCCGGCTTCCGGGCGGGCGTCGGGACGGATTTTTAGACGGAATTCTTCAGCCATCGCCCGCACTACGGGATAAAACGTCGTCCGCTCCGCGCCGGAAACTTCAACTTCTTCGGGTGCGCCCAAAGGGGGTACGTCATCGAAATTCAAATCGAGTGTGATCTTTCCCGCCGGGATAGGAGGATGTTTGCCGAGATACTCCGAGCCAAGCAATCCTTGTTCCTCCGCAGTAACAGATGCAAACAAGATGGAACGCTTCGGTCTTTCAGCGGAAAGCGAGTAGGCGCGCGCAATCTCCAGCAAAATGCCGCAGCCCGTGGCATTGTCGTTCGCGCCATTGTAAATATTGTCGCCCGGCATGTCAGGACGAATGCCAAGATGGTCGTAATGGGCCGTGTAAATTACTGCTTCCGACTTGAGCGTGCGATCGGAACCGGGCAGCATTGCGATCACGTTATTCGACTCAAAGGGGCGGATTTTGCTCACCATGTGAGCCTTCAGTTTCACAGGAAGCGCGACTGGGCGAAAATCCCGCGAGCGGGCGTCGGCGAGCATCTTGTCCAAATCCATCCCCGACATTGAGGCAAGATTGCGGGCTACGTCCAGTTGAATCCAGGAGGCCACGGTAAGCCTTGGAGTTCCGTCCAGTTTCAAGTAGGCTTTCTCGCCGGAATTCGAGTTGCGCACCACATCCCACGGATAGCTGGCCATGTCTTCCTTGTGAATAAGGATGGCCCCAACCGCGCCTTTGCGCGCCGCCTCCTCGTACTTGTAAGTCCAGCGGCCGTAGTAGGTGAGCGCGCGGCCGTTGAAAAATTTTGGATCGTCCGACGGCGGCTCGTTCACCAGCATGAGCAGGACCTTGCCCTTAACGTCGACGCCTTTGTAGTCATCCCAGCTGTACTCCGGCGCTTCGATACCGTAGCCGACGTATACGATCCCGGCATCGACGTCGGAAATCGGCTGCTGGGTTTCGTTGTAAGCCACGTAGTCGTTGAGAAACTGCAAGTGCCTCGGCGAACCTTTGTCTGGGACCAAAGAAAAAGTCGTATCCGCGGTCGTCGTCACGCCCACCAAGGGAACCTTTTGCATGTAGGTCCCGTTGTCGCCCGCGGGTTTCAAGCCGTACAAGGCAAATTGCGTTCCGATGTACTCGGCCGCAATGTCGCCGCCGCGCTGGCCGGTGCCGCGGCCTTCGAGCAGATCATGAGAGAGAAAACGCACATGCGCCCGGATACGCTCCGGATCGATCTTCTGCATCGCGGCGATCGCCACGCCCGGGAGGCGGGCTGACGAATACGACGGCGCATTGCTCTTCGCCGCGCTTGCGGCCAGAATGGCTACAAGCAGAATTGCACAAACCACCGTGACCTTGCGCATTCGGCAGAACCCTTTCCCGAAAACCAGGATAAAAAAGAGAATTTTTATTGTACGGGAAAAAACAGATATGGCGTCATCGGGAATGTTTGGGTCGTCATTCTTCGTCTGAGTGGAACCACGAACGCTAACTTGTTATTTCGGCTGGGCCGTGACCCGCGACCGCGGGTCAATTCTTGGAGCTTCAACCCGCTCGGAAATCTGCCACCTGCTCGTTGGGCTGAAACAGAGGCTTCGTTGCGTTTTTAGCAAACTCTGCGATCCGCCGATTGATCTCTTCCATGTCCTTCCTGGCCCACCCCACGCTGGAGATTTCAATCTCGCTGTCCTGGTCAATCCAGAAAATCGTCGGCACATTGGTCAAACCGTACGCGTTGGAGACTGGATAGGTACGTGTGTCGTCGAGCAGCGCCGGGAATGTAATTCCGAATTCCTGCACAAACGCATTGGTGTCACGCTTGTCGTTTTGAGAGATTCCGACGATCGACACCTGCTTGTCCCCGTATGCTGTGTAAATCCGCTCCAGAAAAGGGAAGGCGTATTGGCAAACCGGACAGGAAATCTTAAAGAAAGCTGCCACCACTGGTCCGCGCTTCAGAGCCTCGCGCAGTGAAAATTCCTTCCCCTCCAGACTCGACAGCTTGAAATCAGGCGCCAGAGTTCCCGCCGTCAGAGCTGACATAAAATCACCCCTTTGTTTTCACTTCTGCCAGCTTATTTTAGATGACCTTCGCGGCGCGCAGGATTTTCCGCGCCAGACCGGTAAGGGGAAGGCGCACAATTCGCTCGATTGGCACCCATCGCCCGGCAGTTTTCGCGGGCACATCTGATCGAACAACTCGTACCACGAAATCTGTCACCGTGATCGAATGGCGCAAGGTTATCCAGGGCCTGAACTCATTCTGCAAAGAAACTTCCGGCAGCTCCCACATGCCCGGCATCAGAGAAGCGCTTTCGGGCCGTTGCGTCAGGAAAATTGCGCCGTTGCGGCAACAAAATGCACAGCCGATTTCCCGTCTGTGTTGCCGCTGTTTCCTACGTTCCCTGACCATTTCCCCACGCGATCTACAGAACTCAACGACCGGGCACGCGTGACACTTTGGCTGCCGCGGCAAACAAATCGTCGCCCCCAGTTCCATCATCGCCTGGTTGAAGTCGCCCGGCCGTTGCGGACTTATTAGGCTCTCCGCTACCAGCCATCGTTCTTCTCCGGCCAAGACCTGGCGTGATAAACGGCTGAGTACGCGCTCGACGTTTCCGTCAACCACGGCCGCCCTTTCGCCAAAGGCGATGCTGGCAATTGCTGCAGCGGTATAGCGGCCAACGCCTGCGAGCATGCGCAATTGCTCAGACGTCGCCGGGAAGCTGCCGCCGTGTTCCTTTACCACGGTCTTCGCGGCGCGGTGCAACATGCGTGCCCGACGGTAATATCCAAGCCCGCTCCAGGCCGCCAGGACCGACGACTCGCGCGCCCTGGCCAGATCATGCACCGTGGGAAAACGCTCGAGGAATTTGCGATAGTGCTCAAGTACCGCGTTGACCCTGGTTTGCTGCAGCATGATTTCTGACACCCAGACACGATAAGGGTCTCGATCCTCCCGCCATGGAAGTTCGCGGTGGTTCTGGTCGTACCAGCGCAGCAGTTCTTCCCGGAAACGCGGCTTTTCTGCTATGGCAGCGGGCAAAACATCGAGGGATTTCCTACCCATGACCGCAACTAGTTTACGATCAAACGGGGTTGCAGTCTGCGGTGCCCCCGCATTGACCTATGCCCGTGGTGGCTGAATAATAGGCGAATCTGGCATCCGCGACGGAATGTGATTCATCTTACCTTCCGTCCTTTGAGGGACCTGTATGAGCGACTTCGACCGCAAAGTGGAAGAAGCCTCGGCACGGTTGAACAAATCCGTGGCCGAGGCGACAGAGCGTCTGGAAAAAGAGACTTCCGAACTGATCAAGTATTTGAACGACGAGGTTGTTCCGGCCGCGCGCCAGCATTCCACCAAAGCCTTGCGCGTCGCTTCAGAGAAGATGGCACAACTGGCCGATTATCTGGAGAAACATCAGCCTCCAAAGTGAGCCTGCGAAATCTATTACCCGCTCTGACGATTGTCACCGCGTTCCTGCTCACAGGATGCGGTGAAAAGAAGCAGGCGCGAGTGACTCCGCCGCCTCCGCCGCCGATCGCAAGTCCGGCTCAGGCCCCAAGTGCGGCGCCAACGACCTCTCCGTCGCAGCCGGTGCGGCATGAAGATGAGAATCGGCAAGACCATGACGCACTCTTTTTTCCTGCTGATGCCAAGCCCTTATTCAGCGAAACCGGCCTCGCGAGCTGGTATGGCGCGCCTTATCACAATCGCCGCGGCTCGAATGGCGAGCTCTACAACATGAACGCGATGACGGCGGCCCATCGTACGCTGCCGCTCGGCTCGGTTGTGCGTGTAACCAACATCAAGACCGGTCACTCCTGCATTGTGCGCATCACCGATCGCGGGCCCTTTGTAGAAGGCCGAATTCTTGATCTTTCTTACGCCGCCGCACAAAAAATAGACGTCTGGCAGCCTGGGGTTGCGCAAGTCCGCCTCGACGTATTGCAAACGCCAGTTCCGATCGGGCAAGGCGGCAAGTGGGCGGTGCAGATTGGCGGTTTTGGCGAAGCCGATGCGGCGCACGATCTCGCAGATCATCTCTCGCACCGCTATCACACCGCGAAGATCTTGTGCTTCAGCAGCCCGGTTGGTGAATGGTGGGTGAGAGTTCGCGTTCTCGATGACGACCGCGAGCGCGCCAACGAAGTGGCCCGCGAGACGCAAACCCCGGAGGGGGCTATTTTTCTTGTGCGGTTGGACTAAGTACTAATCCGCCGGTTTTTCCGCGGATTCCTTATAGGTCCCAAACTTCTTCGCCACTGGTTTCAGCGTCGGATAAAACTGCACAAAACTGTGTTCCACGGCAGCGTGGTCTTCGTGACATTGCCAGCAGGCCGGCTTCGGATTCGGCGAAGCTTCTTTCCCACCTTCGTCGAAGCTGAAGTACGCCCACTTTTCGGGGAACCGCGCTTCGTCCTTGATTTCAACCCCGAGGCCCATCAAATCGATCGTCTGATAGTGGCCGCCCTTGACAATCGAACCTTTGCTCTCGGAACCGCGTTCTTCCACGACGAACATGGTTTTGTCTGGCCATTTGCCACTCTTCAGGAATTCGGCGTACGCCCACTGCGGCACGAAGACGTTCGTGAACATCTGATGGTTCATCCCCGCGCTGCTATAACTCATTCCTAACCCGGCCGAAAGAAAGATCCATTCGCGATAGTTCTCAGGGCGGAGCAACTGCCCGTCGCTGCTGAACCTGGGCTTTTCAGACGCGAGATCATCGGGCGCTGCCTGCAAGGATGTTAAACACATCACAGTTGCGGCCCACACTAGGATTGCTTTCCTCATGGCTTCAGCCTCCATCAATTGTGTACGGGAGAGCACGGGGAATGGTTCCCCATGTCTCGCGCCACTGTCAAGCGGAACGGCAGCGCCACCCATGGACATGTACTGATGTGCTTTGACCGGTTCGGTTGGATAGAACACCATTAGCCCAAGTTCTGGAGGGCCACGTGCGGCGCGCTATTCCTATTCTTTTTCTTCTGTTGTCGTTCTCATCATCCATTCACGCCCAAACGAGCACGTTAGGCATGAACGCCGCGCAACTGTATGAAAAAGGGATGAATGCCCTGATTGGAGCCGGACCAAGCCGCAGTGATCTGAACGCCGTCGACTACTTCCGTCGCTCTGCCGAACTGGGTTATGCGCCGGCCCAAGTCGCCTTGGGCTATTTTTACGATACCGGCAATGTCCTCTCCCAAGAGCCCGATCAAGCCGCGGGCTGGTACAAGAAAGCCGCTCTCCAGGATGACTCGCTAGCCGAGTGGCTGCTGGGCCGGGAAATTTTCCTGGGCGTTGGGATTCGCGACCTCAATGAAGCCAGCGACTGGCTGCAAAAATCTGCTCGCCATAATGATCCGTTTGGCCAATATCTTCTAGGTCAGATCAAGCTAGAGCGGGAGAATTACTTAGAGGCCGCCAACTTGTATCGCGAGGCCGCGAATCAAGGCCTGCCGCAAGCGCAAGCGAAACTTGGATTGCTCCTCCAACAGGGTCGGGGAGTGGACGAAGATAAGTTCAATGCTTACGTCTGGCTGTCGTTGAGCTTTGAAGCCGGGACTGAGTCCGTCGGCAACGAATCAGTCGCCGATGATCTAAGGCAACTTGAAGCCGACTTGGGCAGCAATCAGGTGGAGCTGGCCAAAAATAAAATTCGCGAGATGGAGAAGAGCGTTACCCGCTCTGTCGTCGCTCATGGCTCTACCGGATGGCCGGGCGAATTTGACGCGGTCCCGGCCCCGCCGCCACCAGATATCCAACGTTTTTGTCGATAGCCCCCACGTCTTGCGGCGAGCCTTTTGCCGCGAATCCAGAAACCAGGGATTGTTCCGAGGTGCAGTTCCAGCCCACTGATCAGATCAACCTCACATCGTCTCTCCCCGCTTTCTCAAAAACGCCGGAACGTCGAGGTCTTCCTTTTCGAAGCTGGCGATCATCGCATCGCGCACGGTTTCCGTGGGAATCGTGGGCGACGCCGCTGGTTGCGGTGACTGGCTCATCACCATGGGCGGCGGAGGCAGCGGTTCAACTTCGAGCTCAGGCTCCGGCTGTTGGAAGTCACGCGAAAACGCAGGACCTGCATGCCGTTCGCGCCGCCGGGCGGAGATGGCCGAATCCTTAAAGCCGGTCGCGATCACGGTGATCTTCACGGCATCCTTGGCTTTCTCATCGAGCACCGCGCCAAAAATGATGTTGGCATCTTCGTCGGCAGCGCTCTGGATGATGCTGCAAGCCTCTTGAACCTCGGCCAGCTTGAGCGAAGCAGAGCCAGTGATATTGATCAGAATGCCGCGCGCGCCGTCAATCGCGCCGGCTTCGAGCAGAGGCGAAGCAATCGCTTTCTGCGCTGCATCGGTCGCCCGGCGCACTCCGTTCGCTGTCGCGGTGCCCATAACTGCGTAGCCCATTCCGGCCATAATCGCCTTCACGTCAGCGAAGTCACGATTGATGATGCCGGGAATGGTGATGATGTCAGAAATTCCCTGCACGCCCTGGCGAAGAATGTCGTCCGCGACGCGGAACGATTCGAAGAAGCCCGCATCCTGAGCCACCGCCAGCAGCTTTTCGTTGGGAATCACGATGGTCGTGTCCACGGATTCCATTAATTCTGAAATTCCGCGCTCCGCCTGCTGCATGCGCCGCTTGCCTTCAAAGGCAAAAGGCTTGGTGACGACTGCGACCGTCAGCGCGCCCATTTCGCTGGCGAGCGAGGCAATGATCGGAGCGGCTCCGGTTCCTGTGCCACCACCGAGTCCCGTGGTTACGAACACCATGTCCGCACCTTCGAGGGCTTCGATGATTTTGTCCGAATCCTCGAGCGCAGCTTTTCTGCCAACTTCCGGATTCGCTCCCGCGCCCAGGCCGTTTGTCAGCTTCACGCCCAGTTGAATCTTTACCGCTGCCCGCGACATGCGCAGGGCCTGCAGGTCCGTGTTCGCCACCACGAACTCGATCCCCTCCATGCCCGCGTCAATCATGCGATTGACCGCGTTGCCGCCGCCTCCGCCCACACCGATGACCTTGATCTTTGCGTCGTTGCGAGCCTCTTCGTTAAAGCTGATGCGAATGTCGTTTTCCTTTTTCATCGCGCCACCCCTCGCTAGGTTTTGTTCCTTGCTTTTTCCTTCGTGCCCTTTCATGTCTTTCGCAATTGAAGTGATTTACGCGCCCTTCCCGACAAACATGGCTTTGAGCCTGGAACTCCATCGTTCATCCTGAATCCCTCGTGCAACCCGCGCCCGATGTCCGTAAAACACCATGCCTATCACCGTGGCATATTCCGGTTCCGCCAGAGTTGAGGGCATTTTCGCCAGTGGCTGAGGCCACGAAAGGCGCACCGGCCGCCGCAATACGCTTTCTGCGATGTCCAGGATTCCGGGCAGGCGGGAAGCGCCGCCGCTCAGCACGACACCTCCCGCGCAGTAATCGAGCATTCCGGCGTGGCGCAGGTTGTCGCGCAGCATTTCAAACAGTTCGCGGCCGCGGGGTTCAAGAATTTCGCCGATCAATCGCTGCGGAACCAGCCGCGAGGGCCGGTCGCCGACCGAAGGCACCTCAACCTGATTTCCATCGGGAATCAAAGTCGGGATGGCGTTGCCATGCACTCTCTTGATCTTTTCAGCTTCGGCAACCGGAGTGCTCAAACCCACAGAAAGATCGCTGGTGAAATGATCGCCGCCGATCGGAATCACGGCCGTGTGTGCGACCGCAGCTTCATGCAATACGATCACTCCGGTTGAACCGGCGCCCAGATCGGCCAGGCACACCCCAAGTTCGCGTTCGTCTGAGCGCAGGACAGAGTCGGCGCAAGCCAGCGGCTCGAACACGGTGGAATCCACGTGCACCCCGGCCTTGTTGACGGCGCTGATGACGTTTTGCGTTGCGCTCGCGGCAGCAGTCACCATGTGCACGCGCACTTCGAGGCGCGTGGCCATCATGCCAAGCGGGTCGTGAATTCCATCCTCGTCATCCAGAATGAATCGTTGCGGCAAAAGGTGCAGCACCTCGCGGTCCGCGGGCATAGCTACGCCACGGGCTTTCTCCACCGCTGCCCGAATCTCTTCCCGCCCGATTTCTCTGGCGCGTGGACCGATGCCAATTCCACCCTGGCTGTTGACTCCACGCACGTGGGCTCCTGCCACGCCGACCAGCGCATGCTCAATGGGCGTGCCTGCCGCGTCTTCCGCCTGCTCAACCGCTTTCTGGATCGACCCGACCGCTTTTTCCAGATCCACGATCACACCTTTGCGCGAACCTCGCGATTCGGCCTCTCCGTGCCCGCGATAGCGCAAACCTGTGTCTGTGATCTCCGCAACCAGGGCGCAAGTTTTCGCGCTTCCCACATCAATCGCCGTCAGCAGGTTCCCTGAGTGATTGCCCATTCCTAAGGTTCCTGCTCCCTGGCAATTGCCGGGCTGGGTCTTGAGCTCACTGTTTTGGAAGTCTGCGCAACGCCTTGTGCGGCGGCCCGAGCCGTTTCTTTGGCCGTTGGTGGGACGCTGTGCGCTGCAGTCCTGGCCGCCTTGTGTTTGGCTGTCTTCTTTGCGACCTTCTTCGCCGGGTTCGCATGCGTCGCCTTAGGCATCGGGCCGATATGGGTGATCAGCGCTGCAGGCTTCACACCCGCCGCCATCGCCTTCCTGGCCGCAGCCGCCGTCAGAGGCGCCTGCCGGGCCGTTCCCTGCAAGTCCGGATTTACGATGATCTGCCGGTCGTACCGCAAATCCACCGATTCCAGTTTGTTGAATTGCTGGCGCCATTCCTGCAAGTGCGCCACGAAGATTTTGTAGCGCTCCAGATAGTTGCTCGAACCGAGATGCACCAGGACCACACCGTCGCCGTGATTGGCCACTACTTTCACGTCATCGGGGTCAGAGAGATCCACCTCACTCAAGTCTTGTGAATAGCGCGCTCCACCCGAGTCCAATTCACGGACCAACGCGTTGAAGATTGTCATTCGCGCCGCGCGCGTAGAAGATGGCTCGCCCGGATTGATTCCCAGAATCACCGGAAACGAATATTTCTTCTTGTTAACGGGCAATTCCATGAGAGCGCCGGTGGCGTCCGTCAGAAGAATTTGTGGACCTACTCGCGCAAAAGCGACCGGAGTTCTTTCATGGATTTCGATCCGCAGCCGGTTGGGCACGAGTCGCATCACGCTGGCCGACTCGACCCAGGGAATTTGCTGAAGTTGCGCCTGTCGCTGCGCCAAGGGAATGAAGAAGACATTGCGGCCGATATCGCCGCCCAGCACTTCTATGACCTGGGAGCGGGTGACGTTCTCCAGTCCTTTGATTTCTATATCGTCACTGGAATCGATGCGGAAGCGCCAGGAATGCTCTCCATAGTGGTAAAGGCCAGCTATTCCGAGACCGGCAAAAAGCAACAAAGTGAGCGCGGCGGCAGCCCAAAGCAGCCGAGTTGCAGTTTTCTTGGGGAGCGAACCACGATGGGCAGAGATCCGCTTCTGCCCTCGCAGAAAGGGCGATTCCTCTTCCGCATCCAGATCGAGCAGGCGCACGTCGTCGAGAGCGCTGTCACGTTCTCGCTGCGCCGACTCCTCACTTAGCGGATACAACTCCTCCTGCGAGATGGTCGAGCCACTTCTTCGGGCCATCAGAACAGGTCAGTTGTCGTCAGGGAATCGCGAGCAATTCACTGTAACTTATTTCGGCAACTTAGAGATAGGAAAAATTGCCCGGTTTTGCACAGGCGAACCACGAAGGTTTGCGACCGCGCTGAAGACTCTGCGAGGGGAACTAAATCGTATCGTCGTCCGGCATCTCGCGGACTTTCATCACCGGAGCTTTTTGAAGTTTTTGGCGCGGACAAATTTCCTCGACCGGCATGTTCTCGATCATCTCTTCCCTGGCTTTTTCAGCTTCGTGCCGCGCCATCTCAGCTTGCTTTTCCGCCGCTAAGGTTTGCAGGCATGCCACACGGCTCTGGATTTTGGCCAATGCGACCTGCATTTGGGGCGATCGGAGTTCTTTCTGGTCCGAAAACCGGGTCGCGACATCCAGGAACTGAACCACCTGATCCGATGCCTCGGCAAGAAAGTCGTTTTCCTGCGCCTGAACGCGTTCGGTCAATTCCCGGACGCAATCCATATGCCTGTCCACAAAGGAGTTGCTCAGGCCTAACGCCAGCACGCCCGCCGCCACCCAGTACCATGCTTTGTCGCTAGTCATCGCGGCACCCCTCATTCGTTCTCCCACTTAGACGCGGCACTTCATCGTTTGTCATCTCGCTTGTAGAGCCGTTGTGTGGATCCTCTGTGAACCTCCGTGTCCTCTTTGTCCTTTGTGGTTAAAGGGTTTTCCTTTCGACCGGGGAGGCACGCCAAGACACCTCACCAAACGCCGCTATGACGGAGCTGCGACCGAAGTCATGGTCGCCGTTGCCCCTGGCCTGGCCTCGAGTTTCTCCAGAATCACTGGCCCGAGTTGCGAAACGCTTCCCGCGCCCAGAGTCAGCACCATATCGCCTTCCCGGGCTACCGAGACGGCTGAAGCAACTGCCTCTTCGAACGAGGAGCAATAAGCTGCGGCGCGGCCGCCGGTTTCACAAATCATCCGAGCCAGCGCTTCGCCCGTTATTCCTTCAATCGGCTCTTCACTGGCTGCATAAACATCAAGCACGAAGAGCGAATCTGCATCGGCGAATGCTCGGCCAAATTCCTTCATCAGGTCTTGTGTCCGCGAGTAGCGGTGCGGCTGGAAAATCACATGTATCCGGTTGAACCCGCACTCTCGCGCTGCCGCTAGCGTAGCCCGAATTTCCGTCGGATGATGGCCGTAATCATCGATCACGCTGATGCCCCCAACTTTGCCGCGCAACTGAAATCGCCGATCCACGCCGTGGAAACTCTCGAGCGCGTCGCGAATCTGGCCTGCCGGCACTTCGAGCCCAATTCCAACGGCGATTGCCGCCGTTGCATTCAGAACATTATGCGCGCCCGGCACACGCAGCTGAAACTGGCCTAAATCCTCCCCGCGATAATGAACGTGGAACCGGCTGATCGGCCTTCCATCAACATCGGCCGAAGGCTTCCCGGTTTTGATGTGAAAATCCGAGCCTCGCCGCGTGCCATAAGTCGAAACTCGCCGCCGGATTTGCGGCAGCAAACGCCGCAACAAAGGATCGTCATTGCAGATCACCGCCATCCCGTAGAACGGGACCCGGTCGATGAAATCAAGAAACGCCTGCTTTACGTTCCTCATGTTGCGATAGCAATCCATGTGCTCGCGATCGATATTCGTAACGACAGCGAGAATGGGCGAGAGCTTGAGGAATGACCGGTCGCTCTCGTCAGCTTCGGCAACGAGGTATTGCGAATTCCCCAGGCGCGCGTTCGAGCCCATTGCGCCAACGCGGCCGCCCACCACAACTGTTGGATCAAGTCCGCCCGCCGCCAGCACAGCCGCAACCATCGAGGTGGTCGTAGTCTTGCCGTGCATGCCGGCGATAGCAATCCCATATTTCAGGCGCATCAACTCGGCCAGCATTTCCGCCCGCGGAATCACCGGAATGTGATGATTGCGCGCTTCCGCGACTTCAACATTCTCGCTGGCAACCGCGGAACTCGTGACCACGACCTCCGCTCCCACGATATTCTCAGCGCGATGTCCTTCATAAATCGTCGCACCCAGGCTGGCGAGCCGTTGCGTGATGGCCGTACTCTTCAGGTCTGAACCGGAAATTTTATAGCCGAGGTTCAGTAGCACCTCGGCAATCCCGCTCATGCCGATTCCCCCGATGCCGACAAAATGAACGCGTTGGATCTTGGCAAACATTTGTTTCAGTTCATCGCCGCGGATTCACACAGATCAACGAATCGCGGTCCACTCCCTGAAGATCAACGCAGATCCGTTGCAGCCTCTTCAATTCCCGCAAGCGTCGCAGCCATTTGTGCAATATCTCGTGCCGCATTCGGGTGCGCCAGACTTCTTGCTGCTGCGCTCATTCGCCGCAGCCGGGGTCGATCGCCCAACAACGCGCTGACTGTTTCCACCAGCCAAACCTCGTTGAGCCTGGTTTCTTCCAGCACCACAGCCGCTCCAGCTCGTTCCAGGGCCTGCGCGTTCACCCGCTGATGATCGTCTGCCGCCCTCGGAAACGGCACAAAGATCGCCGGCTTTCCCGCCGCGGCGATCTCCGCGACCGTACTTGCTCCCGAGCGGCACAAAAGCAAATCTGCGCGAGCAAAGAAATTCGGCATATCGTTGATGAAGGGATACACCTCCGCCGAAATCCCAACCTGTTTATACGCCGCCTGCGCGTCATTATAGTCACGCTCGCCAGTCTGGTGGATGATATGGATGGTCGGAGCTTGCGCAATCAGGCCGGGCAGGGATTGAATCATCGCCTGATTGATGGCGTGCGCGCCCTGGCTTCCACCGAACACCAGCAAAGTCGGCCGGCCGGATTGCTCGCTTCGCTCCTTGATCTCGAAAAATGCCTGCCGAACCGGCACTCCTGTAACTTCCCCGTGCCGGAAATACTTGGCTGTTTCTTGGAAGTGCACAGCCGCTGCCGAAACCCACCGCGCCACGATCCGATTCGCAAAACCCGGCACAACATTGGGTTCAAACGCGAGGCTCGGGATGCCCTTCATGATGGCTGCCAGCATCGCGGGCCCGGAAGCGTATCCTCCAACGCCAATCACGACATCGGGCTGAAAGTCGTCCAACATCTGCCGCGATTCCCAGACCGCCCGTGGCAAGCCCAGAGCAGTTTTGACACGCGTGGCAAAGCTCACGCGGTTGAGTGCGCCAACCTGGATGAGTTGCAAAGGAAATCCGGCGGCCGGCACGAGCCGGTTCTCGATGCCGCGCGCGGTTCCGACAAAAAGCACTTCCGCTCCGTACGCGTTCTTGAGTTCCTGCGCGATGGCGATGGCTGGAATGACATGCCCGCCCGTTCCGCCGCCCGCCAGAATAACGCGCATGGAGTGACTATAAACCAGACTCACAAAACCCTCTGCGTTCCTCGGTGTCCTCGGTGGTTTTTCTGAAGGGTTTAAAGGATCGCTGGATCGATGAAGGCAGATAGATCAGTCAGCCTGCTTGCTCACATTCAACAGCACTCCTACACACGCCAACGTAATGAACAATGACGATCCCCCATAGGAAATGAACGGAAGCGGTATGCCTTTGGTCGGCATTAGGCCAAGAACGACGCTGATATTGATAAAAGCTTGCACGACCACCATGCTCGTGATTCCGACAGCCAGAAAGCGCCCAAACATGTCCTGTGTGTGCAGCGCCGTCCGCATCCCCCGCCATAGAAGAATTGCAAAGAGAGTTACCACTACCATCGCCCCAACCAGCCCCAGTTCCTCAGCGGTCACCGCAAAAATAAAATCCGTGTGCGGCTCAGGAAGATAGAAGAGCTTCTGCTTCCCTTCCATCAGCCCCACGCCTGTAATGCCTCCCGTGCTCACAGCAATCAAGGACTGAATGATGTGAAAGCCGCGGCCCTGCGGGTCGGAGTAGGGATTAAGAAACGCCAGAATCCGGTCGCGCCGGTAAGCCACATGAAAAATCAAGAAATAAAGCGGCAACAAAGAAGCCAATAGGCCGTATCCCAGATATTTGAGTTCCAACCCGGCGACAAAGAGGACACAAGCCGTGATAGCCGCGCAAGCGATGGCAGTCCCAAGATCGGGCTGAAAGACGATCAAGCCCAAAAAAACAATAGTCGGCAAAACGGCGGGGAGGACAGTATTCCGCCAATCGCCCATTTCGTTCGTCCGGCTCTCCAAGAAGAATGCCAGGAACAAAATGAGGGCAGGCTTGGCCACTTCGGAGGGCTGAAACGAAAGACCGGCGAAACGGAACCACCGGTGTGTGTGATGGGCGCGGTCGAGAAAGAAAACGGAAATCAGCAACAGCGTCGTCACACCGAGCAGCGAGAACACCACAGCCGGATGTTTATAGCGGCGGTAGTCAATCTTTGTTGCTACTACCATCGTCGCGATCCCGCCCACGGCCCAGGCAAGCTGCCGCAGCAAAAACGTATAGCCGGATCCGTAACGTTCCTTCGCCATGACCGCCGAGGCGCTGAAAACCATCACCAGCCCCAGAAAAACCAGGAGCAGAGTGACGGTAAACAGCCATCGGTCGGCGCTGATCCGCTTCGCCATCGAGCATTCATTTCACCACGGGGACTCGTAGACGAGCAGAAATCTTGGTCACGATTTCCAAAAATGGAGGTTACTTCTGTGGTTCGGCAGTGCAGATCACGCCTGAGATTGAGGAATCGGTTGGGCCTCGGCCGCCAAAGCTCGCACTGTCTCCTTGAAGACCTTGCCGCGATGCTCGTAGTTTCTGAACTGATCAAAACTGGCGCAGGCCGGGGCCAGCAGAACGACATCTCCCGCCCCGGCAGCTCTGGCGGCGTTCTTCACGGCATTCTCCAGCGTCTCGGCGCGCATAATTTCTGCGCCTTTAATCTGCGCTTCGATCTTCGCCGCCGCCGCGCCGATCGTGTACACGCGCTTTACCCGCTCACGTAGCAGATCGTTGAGCACGGTGTAGTCGCTGCCTTTGTCCTTGCCGCCCAGTATCAAGTGGATGTTCCCCGGAAACGACTCCAGGGCCTTGATCGTGGCATCGACATTGGTTGCCTTGGAATCGTTGTAATATTCGACGCCCCGGATCGTCGCGACGTACTCGAGCCTGTGCTCTACGGCTTTGAACTCGTGCACCGCCTGCCGGATTTTCTCTGGCGCACATCCAACAAGCGCTCCCGCGCACACCGACGCGAGAACATTCTCCAGATTGTGGGCGCCCTTCAGGGGAATCTCTGAAACCAGCATGATCTCTTTCAACCCGCCCGCTCCGCGGAAGAAAATTCGCTTCTCATTGACATACGCACCTTGCTTCACTTCCCTCTTCCGGCTAAACCAGAAGACCTGTGCCCGCGTGCGGGCGGCCATCTCAACGCAAGTCCGATCGTCCGCGTTGAGGACCGCGAAGTCGTCCCCTTGTTGGTTCTCAAAGATCCTGGCCTTCGCGTTTACGTAGGCTTCGAAGGTACGATGGCGATCGAGATGATCTGGAGTTACGTTGAGAACGACAGCAATCCTGGGGTGTAAGGTCTCGATTGTCTCCAATTGAAAACTGGAAACCTCGAGCACTACGAAGCTCTCGGCCGTCACCCGATCAACCAACGAAATGGCTGGCGTTCCAATGTTTCCGCCTACAATCGTTGGAAATCCCCCAGCGGTCAAAACTTCCCCGGTTAGGGAAGTGGTCGTCGTCTTCCCATTTGATCCTGTGATGGCGACGATGTTTTTGGGAAGAAATCGCGCCGCTAGTTCGACCTCGCCGATTACTGGCTCACCCAAGCTGCGCGCCTGGACTAATGGTGGAGCATCCACCGGCACGCCGGGGCTGACGACGATCAAATCTTGTCCGCGGAAAGTGCGTTCACCGTGCCCACCAGTTTCAACCACGATTCCCTGATCGAGCAGATCATTGATCTCCGCGCCCAATTGATCGGGAGGTTTGGCGTCGGAGACAGTGACCTGCGCACCCCGGGCTTTCAGAAAAAGCGCCGAGGCAATCCCGGATTTCCCAAGACCCACGACCAGCACGCGTTTTCCGTTGATTTCCACCGCTTTCATTTTTACCACGGAGGCACGGAGGTACAGAGGAAGCTACTTCTCAGTTTTCTCCGTGTCTCCGTGGTGAAAATCTACCTCAGCTTCAGCGTAGTCAAGGCAAAAAGCGCAAACACCAGCGATGCAATCCAGAAGCGCACAATGATCTTCGACTCTGACCATCCCAGCAACTCGAAGTGATGGTGCAGCGGCGCCATTTTGAAAATGCGCTTCTTGCGCAGCTTGTAGGAACCGACCTGGAGGATTACCGACAGCGCCTCGATCACGAACACGCCGCCGATGAATGGGAGCAATAGCTCCTGCTTAATCATGACGGCAACCGCGCCGATCGCTCCGCCCAGGGCCAGTGATCCAACGTCCCCCATAAACACTTCGGCTGGGTGCGCGTTGTACCAGAGGAAGCCGATCGCAGCTCCCACCATCGCTCCGCAGAAAATAGTCAGCTCACCCACCTGGGGCATGCGTTGCAGGTCCAGATAGGATGCGAACGCTGCGTGGCCACTCACATAAGTGAGAACAGCAAGCGCACCTGCCGCAATCACGGTACATCCAATGGCCAGACCATCCAGCCCGTCGGTCAGGTTTACGGCGTTGCTCGATCCCACGATTACCAGTATGACGAAAGCAATGAATGGCAGGAATGCCAGCGGCCACAAATGCGGCGCATTCACCCAACGTTCAATGACGAGATCGGGACGAAACTGCTTGAAAAACGGGACCAGCAAACGCGTGGAGTAGAGCCCGCGGGTTTGCATCGCGATCAGGGCGACCGCAATCAGAAAACTGGTTGCGATCTGGAGGCCTAGCTTGGCTTTGCCCGTCAGGCCGAGATTCCGCCGGTGCACTACTTTGGTGTAATCGTCGGCGAAACCAATGGCGGCGAAGGCGCAAGTCGCGAAAACAGCCAGCCATACAAAGCGGTTGCTCAAATCGGCCCAGAGCAACGTGGGGACTACGATGGAAATTGCGATCAGCAGGCCGCCCATCGTCGGCGTGCCCGCTTTTTTCTGATGCGCCTGCGGACCTTCATCGCGAATGAACTGGCCAATCTGAAATTCGCGCAGCCGATTGATCACCAGAGGCCCGACGATCAATGCGGTAAAAAGGGCGGTGAGGCTGGCGAAAGCGGTGCGAAAGGTTAAGTAGCGGAAGATGCGGAAGGGCGGAAAGTAGTGAAATAATTTCAGGTAAAGCAGCCAATAAAGCAATCAGCCTCCCGCCTTCAGTTCTCGGTGATCAGTTCAAAACAATGCTTGTCCGGCGAGCCTTTGTTAGGCTCCGGTCCGCGCTTTTTCTGCGGATGATCGAGTTTTGATAAGCCGCTCGAGCGCCCGCTCAAGCTTCACTCCACGCGACGCCTTTAGCAGCACAACGTCCCCGTCGCGCGCCTCGCGTGCCAGCCATTCCCCTGCCTCTTCAGGCGTGCCCACAAATTCTGCGCGAGTGCTTCCCTTGCCCGCAGTTTCCACCAAAGCCTGCGCCAAACCCCGGACTCCCAGAACGATGTCAATTTTCTTCCTGGCAATGTGCGCGCCAGAACCCCGATGCAGCTCTTCGCCAGACGGTCCAAGTTCCAGCATCTCGCCGGCAACGACGATGCGGCGGCGCGCGGGCATTTCAGCCAATGCGTCGACCATTGCGGCCAGGGCGACAGGATTGGAATTGTAGCAATCGTTGATGACTGTGATTTTACCCAACTGAACGACTTGACCGCGCCTTTCTACGGGGGCCAGGGAAGCCAGTGCGCTCCCAGCCTCAGAAGGAGTTAGGCCCCGCTCCAACCCCACTGCAACGGCGGCCAGCGCATTGTAGATATTGTGGCGCCCGACAAGCGGCAGCACGGTTTTTTCGCGGCAGCCGCCGACAACGATGTCGAAGGTCGAGCCACCCTCTCCGCGCACCTGAATGTTCTCCGCCCGTACGTCGGCAGAAGCCTGCATGCCATAGGTGACTACCTTGCCGCGAAAATCACGGCCAAATTGCGAAACGTATTCGTCATCTGCATTCAAAACCGCAGTCCCGCCGCCGTGGAGAGACTCAATCAACTCGTATTTGGCGCGCGCAATATCGGCCACGGAGCGGAAAAACTCTAAATGCACGGGAGCAACGTTTGTCACAACTCCGATGTCAGGCTGGGCGATCTTTGCCAATGCTCTGATTTCACCCGCATGCGACATGCCCATCTCAATCACTGCGGCTTCATGCAGCGGCTCGAGTTTGAGCAGCATGAGCGGCAGTCCAAAATGGTTATTGAAGTTGCCTTCCGACTTGAGCACGTGGAAGCGGGTCGAAAGCACGTGAGCAATGGCTTCTTTGGTCGTGGTTTTTCCGGTCGATCCCGTCACCCCGATTAATGGCTTGCCCCACAAGCGCCGCACGGCTGAAGCCAGAGTCTGCAGCGCAATCAATGTATCTCCAACGGCCAACAGGCGTCTCTCTTGGGGATAGCGGGCCGCCTGGTCACGGCGGACCACTGCGGCAACTGCGCCTTTTTCGAAAGCCTGCGAAACAAAATCGTGACCATCGAGGCGCTCGCCCTTCACGGCAAAGAAGAGTTCCCCGGGACGGAGGGTGCGGGAATCTATGGAGTATCCCTCCGCCAGGGCCGAGGAATCGAATGTCCCCTCAGCATTGACAAACTCAGCAACTCTTGTGAGTGGCAGCTTCATGAAGGTTGCCCTGCGGCGGCCTCGGCAGCGTGGCAATCGTATCCGGCGTCGCGCAGAACCTGGCGGGCGACTTCCACGTCGTCGAAAGGAATAGAGCGATCGCGCTGGATTTGAACCTTCTCGTGGCCTTTGCCGGCAATGAGCACAATGTCGCCCGGTGCTGCCTTGCGCGTAGCCAGCGCGATCGCTGCCTTACGATCTGGCTCCATGACGTATTTCGCTCCGGCACGTTGCAGGCCGACGACTGCATCATTCATGATCGCAAGCGGATCCTCGCTGCGGGGATTGTCGGAAGTCAGCACCACAAAATCGCTGCCATTCGCGGCGGCTTCACCCATCAGCGGGCGCTTGGCGCGGTCACGGTCGCCGCCGCACCCGAAAAGCGTGATTACTTTCCCCTTCAGCCCGGCTCGCTGCGCGAATTCTCGCGCCAAAACGGTCAGATTGCGCAGGGCATCGTCCGTATGAGCGTAATCCACAACTACTGTGAATGGCTGACCACAGTCTACCCGCTCGAAACGTCCCGGGACACGAGCCAGCGCTTCCACACCACGCGCGATTGCATCAGCATTGCAACCACGCGCATAAGCAGCCGCAGCGGCGGCAACGATGTTGTAAACATTCACGGCACCGATGAGCGGGGAAAAAAGTGCAATAACACCATTTGGCGTGATCAGGTCAAAGCGCGTGCCGTGAGCGGTGATTTCTATTTTCTCCGCGTGAAAATCGCCAGCATTCAGGCCGTAACCAACCACTTGCGAGCCATGATTCCTGCTGATTGAAAGGAGTTTGCGACCCCATTCGTCATCCATATTGATGATTGCAACTCGAGGCGCCTCAGTCCCACACCCTTCAAAAAGCACTTGTTTGGCCCCGAAATATTCCCCCATCGTGTGGTGATAATCGAGGTGGTCTCGGGTCAGGTTCGTGAAGACGGCAACGTCAAAAGGAATTGCGAATATCCTCTGCTGCTCCAGCGCGTGCGAGGAAACTTCCATGACCGCTTCGGTGGCGCCGTTGGCCAACGCTTCGGCCAGCATTTGATTGAGCTCCAACGCCTCCGGGGTAGTGTGGGGCGCAGGGAGAATTTTTCCCGCCACGTGATATTCGATAGTTCCGATCAATGCGCACTTGCATCCCGCCGCATGAAAAATGGATTCGGCCAGAAAAGTCGTCGTGCTCTTGCCGTTCGTCCCTGTGATCCCTGTAATGGCCAGGCGTTCCGCCGGCCGCTTGTAGAAGTTTGCGCTAAGGCGGGCAAGCGCGCGGCGGCCATGCGGCACTTGCGCCCAGGCGACTCCTTCGCGCGGCTTCTCGGCCGGAGAATCACTAACGACGGCAATCGCTCCCGCGGCAATGGCGCGATCGATGAACCTGTTACCATCACTCGATTCGCCGCGCATAGCGACAAACACATCGCCGGGCTTCACTTTGCGCGAGTCATATTCAAGTCCGTCGATATGAGGATTACCGGTTTGGCTCAGGATTTCCGCGCCCTGGAGGAGTTGTTGAAACGTCATTGGAATGAATTATAGGGCACGAACTCATATTCATTTGCCCGGACGAGGCGTCCGGGCCTACGTGGCCGTTCTTACGTGGCCGGTTTAGCGTCCAAAACGAACGGTCACCTTGGCGCCGGCGGCGACGTGAGAGCCCGGCGCCGGAGACTGATCGCGGGCAATGCCGCTGCCGACTGCATCAAGATCGAGACCATTTTCTTCTGCCAATTCGACCGCGGAACGCAGTGTCTTGCCCAGGAATGACGGCACCACAGTTCCTCCCTGAGTGACGTCGAGCACAACGGTGCCGCTGGATGGCGGCGACGCATTGGTTTCTGAATTCCGCTTTTCTTCTGGCGTTGAAGTGCTCTGCACGCCGGAGGGCCCCGGTTCCCGCTCGTGCAGCGCGGCCGGCACAACCCCCTGGGCAATCACATCGGGAGATGGCTTGTTCGCAGCCGGCGCTGGAAGAGCAGGTGCGGCATCAGCTTCGGCAAGATCAAGCCGGTCACCCAGGCGGTCGGGCGATCCTTCCTCCAGGTCTTCATCCTTTGTTTCCCGGGCGGCCATCAGAAGCTGGCGGTTGGGCGGCAGTTCGACGTCGTGTGGCGTGTGCATGTATTCGAGGACTTGCTGCGAAATGCGCTGGAAGGCAGGCCCTCCTACTTCGCCGCCATGATGCGGCCCGACCGGAGAATCGAGAATCACAACGACGGTAATTGCCGGGTCGTTCACAGGCGCAAAGCCGGCGAAAGACGCGATGTATTTGGTCCGCGAATAGGTGCCCGTTGCCGGGTCAACTTTTTGCGCGGTTCCGGTTTTCCCGGCTGAACTATAGCCTTCGAGAATCGCTTTCTTTCCCGTGCCATGCAGCACAACCCCTTGCATCATCTGCTTCATTTCCGCGGCCGTGAGCGGGGCAATCACGCGCCGTTGTGCTTCGGGATGAAATGCGACCATCTCGGGAACGCTTTGCGGCGCGGTTGTGGCGGCGACAATTCGAGGCGCGGTCCACACTCCATCGTTGGCGATGGTTGAAACCATTCCCGCCAGTTGCAAAGGGGAAATGCCGATTTCCTGGCCCATGGAGATCGCGCCGATCGAGACTTTCGACCAGCGTTCGACGGGTTTGGCCAGGCCGCGAGTTTCGCCGGGCAACTCGATGCCGGTCAGTTGACCAAAGCCGAAGCCGCGGATGTACTTATAAAGCCGTTCGTCCCCCAGGCGGAGCGCGATCTTGATGGCGCCAACGTCGCTGGAGTGAGCAAGAATGTCCGAGACGGACAGTGCCCCGAACTTTTTCCAGTCGTGTATGCGGCGGCCGTTGATCACGATCGATCCCATCTGGCAATCAAAGACTTCGTTGGGTTGGGTCAGATTTTCGTCGAGGGCGGCAGAGATGGTGACTACTTTGAAAGTTGATCCAGGCTCGTAAACGTCGCTTACGGCGTGGTCCTTGAGCTTTGTCGGAGTAATGGCACGTGACAGGTTGGGATTAAAGGTCGGCCAATTGGCGAGGGCCAAAATTTCTCCGGTGTGCGGACTCTCCACGACCACTGTGCCGGATTCGGCATGGGTTTGTTCGATCTCGGCCTGCAACTCGCGTTCTGCTATGTACTGAATCTGCTCGTCAATAGTGAGAACCACATTCTCGCCGGGATCAGGCTGCTTTTCCACGCTGCCGAACCACTTGCGGCGGGCATCGACGGAAATCAACATCTCACCCGGTTTGCCTGCCAGTTTCTCATCGTATTCGCGCTCGATACCGCTCAGCCCTTCGTCGTCGGTGCCGACATAACCAATTACCTGGGCGGCCAGCTCGCCCTTGGGATAGAAACGCTTGGATTCTTTTTGAAAATAAATTCCACGCAGGTTAAGCGAGCGAATGCGTTCGGCGGTTTCTGAATCGGCCTTGCGCGCGACCCAGCAGAAAGTCCTGGCGGCCTTGCACCGGGCCAGCAAGTCATGAGGATCGGCTTTCGTGATCTTTGAGATCAGCGAAATCGTGCTGGCGAGATCGGGAATTTCCGTGGGCACCGCGAAAGCCGAGTCAACTGCGACCGACATGGCCAGCTCATGTCCGGCGCGATCATAGATAATGCCACGCTTGGCGGCGACGTCTACGGTACGCTGCTGCTGGCGTTGCGCGCGGCGTTCGAAGTCTCCGTAGCTGAAGATTTGCAGGTAAACAAGCCGGAAACAAATGACTGCTCCCCACAGCACCAGAACGCCCGCGAGTAGGTAGAGCCGAAGATTTGTTTGGTTGCGAGCTGTGCTGGTGGCCACGGTACCAGTTCTCGAAAATCAGTTCCCCAGACAAACATGGCGGCCCGCTGGTGGAGCGAGAGCCGCCAAAAATCACGCACCGGCCGATCGCGGACTCAGCGCACTGAAATTACCGCGACTGGAGCTACATTTGCAGCGCTCGCCACGACCGGGCTGCTGCTGTCAGGAAGCGTTGTCTCCATCGGCATGATCTGGCCAGCTTGCGGAGGCAACATGCCGAGCCTGCGCGCAAGCGAATCGATGCGCTCCGGAGAGCGCAGCGTGGCATCTTCCAGACGAAGTGAGCGGTTCAGCTCGACCAAGCCGTCACGCTGGTTCTTCATGGCTTCGATTTTGTAGCCATACTCGATGGCGCGAAAATGCTGCCAGGCAAAAATCATGACCAACATGAACAGACAGCCCAGAGCAATTCCGAATTGCTTCATCTCGCGGCTGCGATTGGGATCTTCGACTCTGCGCAAGCGGGAGTTGTCGATGGCGCGGGCAAAATAAATTTCAGGAGTGCCTGTCCAGCAGGGCTTGCGCCGGCGCACCGGCCGCACCGCAGCGGCGGCGGCCATTTATGCCACCCCGGCGAGGGTATTTTCAAACTGCGCCAGTTCAGCCTCCGCGACCGCGTACCAGTAGGCCAATTTTTCTTCGCGCGCGCGATCGGCGGCCTTTTCTTCGGCGCGCTCGACCGTGGCGATCAGTTGATCAATCAATGTGCCCGAATACATCCCCAACCTCCGTGTTGTTTTCCACCTTCTCCGGGACGGCATCGAGAGAAGGTAGATGTTTGTTTCGCCCTATTGTGGGAGGCGATGCCGTCCCGGAAACCTTGTAATCCTTGTCATTCCGAGGGACTTCAGTCCCGAGGAATCTGCTATTGCTTTCCTCTCAACAGCAGATTCCTCACCGGCTGAAGCCGGATTCGGAATGACAATTCCTTAAGTTTCAATTTTCTCCGCGGCCCGCAGCTTCGCGCTGCGTGAACGCGGGTTGCGATCGATCTCTTCTTCGCCGGGCGTTAGTGGCTTTTTTGTCAGCAACTTGTAATCACCTCGCTTGGCTCCCTCACGCATCGCGTCTTTTACGATGCGATCTTCCAGCGAGTGAAAGCTGATGATCACCAGCCGTCCGCCCGGTTTCAGCAACTGCGGGGCCGCTTCAAGCAGCGCCCGCAGATCGTCCAGTTCGTGGTTTACGAAGATTCGGAGAGCTTGAAAGGTCCGCGTCGCAGGATGAATGCGCTCTCGATTCATTGGCCGGGCCGCGGCTGAAATCACGGCTGCGAGATCCGCAGTCGTGCGTATCGGCCGCGACCGGACAATGGCTCTGGCGATTCTCCGCGACCTCCTTTCCTCACCGAATTCGTAAATCACATCGGCAAGCTCACGCTCGTCGAAGTGGTTTACCACTTGTTCGGCGGTCAGCTCGGCCTGCGGGTCCATCCGCATGTCGAGCGGTCCTTCCGCCTGAAAACTGAAGCCGCGCGCGGGATCGTTAAGCTGCAGACTGCTCATGCCCAGATCTGCAAGGATTCCGTCCACGCCATCGTTGGTCATTGGTCGTTGGTCGTTCGCAAGATCAGCAAATGACCCGTGTCGTAAGTCAATCGTTGGCCAGTCTGTGCTTTGGCCAACGACCAACGACGCACGACCAAGGACGCCTTTGGCAATTTCCAGCGCCGCCGGATCCTTATCGAGGCCAATCAAATGACCCGGTGCGCCGAGGCGTTTTGCGATTTCGTAACTGTGCCCGCCAAGGCCCACCGTGGCGTCTATATAAGTCCCACCACGCCGTACGGCTAAAAAGTCGATCGCTTCTTTTAAAAGAACCGGAACGTGTGTCCCACCACGTCCATCCCGCTCGGGGATGTCTTCCAAATCCTCGTCCACTAGATGCCCAGATCGTTGAGCGTCTTCTCATCCTCGGACGTAAACGCTTGTTCCTCGATCTCCTTGCGGTACGCTTCCAGATTGCGCACGATCAGATGCGTGAGGTTGCCGGTCACCGCGACCTCGCCCTTGATGCGTGCGGCCTCGCGCAACAGTTGCGGCATCAGCAGGCGTCCCTGGCCATCCAACTCGACCACCTGTCCCCAGTAGTTCACCCGGTCGAGAAACTTCTTCTTCGTGGGATTGAAGCTGGAAAGTCCGGCCAGTTTCTGTTCGATCCGCTCCCACTCCTCGAAGGGATAAACTTGGGCAACCTTGCCGTCTGTACTGGTGATGTAAAATTGCTGTCCGTATTTCTCGTCGATCACCCGCTTGAACTCGGCCGGCAGCTTGAGCCGCCCTTTTTCGTCGACGCGAGTTGGGTGATTGCCGCGAAACATGCGTTTTGCCCTTTACTGGGCGCTCTGAGCCAGCGATCGCTACCGCAATTACGAGGGAGGTAAAGACGGCACTGATTTCGTTCTTTTCGGGTTCGTTGGGGCTGTTTTTGGGGGTGTCAGCTTCTAATTCCACTGGCGCCTCTAATTGTTTCAGCTTTTCCCACGACCTCTACTGTCTTGGCCACTTGTTACCACTTTTGACCACATCCTACCC
>Ga0335081_10003482_pt1 | contig 24780 bp, 28 predicted proteins | sample Lox_Sample_35_FD_206713 | JGI IMG/M metagenome (GOLD analysis project Ga0335081, IMG submission 206713) | Soil microbial communities from Loxahatchee National Wildlife Refuge, Florida, United States - Lox_Sample_3.5 | ecosystem: Environmental > Terrestrial > Soil > Wetlands | place: USA...
CCCGACGATATATTTCACGAGCGAATTCTGCGGCGACAGGTCGAGGATGTAGTATTTCATGATCCAGGCCGGGACGATCAGCACCGGCTCGGCGCGAACCGCGTCGGTCGCGGGCGCGTACTGGATGAGCTCGATGAGCCGATTGCGATAGATCACCTTGCCCGGCGTCACGGCGACGTCGCGGCCGGCCACGAAGCTTTCCGCGCCGATCGGGCTCTTGCCGCTCACTGCGCGCTCCCAGTCCTCGATCAGGTTGCGGAGGCCGCTCGCCAGGTTCGTGCCGCCTTTGCGCAGCGTGTGCTGGAGAAGCTCGGGGTTCGTCGGCAGAAAGTTCGATGGAGAGACCGTGTCGAGGATCTGCCGCGACATGAACTCCACCATGGTCTCGTGTTGTTTCGAAACGCCGCGGATGCCGGTGGTCGAGTTGTGCCACCATTGCTGATTGAGCAGGAAGGCCTGATAGACGAAATTGTAGGGCCATTTCTGCCAATCCTCGCCGATGAACCGCTGATCTTGCGGCAGCGGCTCGATGCACGGCGCCGCCGTGGCGCCGTCGACCGCGCACCGGACGACGTAATTGGCAAAGCGAACCGCCTTGCGTGCGGCCTTGTCGACGAGCTGGAGCCGCTTGCCGGGCGAGAAGGCGAGATGGGTGGCCCAGTCGAGGTGGGCGTGAGCGAGCGCCGCCGGCGACAGGCCCATCGTGAAACGCGAGGCCAAGGCGTGCAACGAACGGTCGGAAATATCCGCGAACGCCGTCACCGCATAGGAATCGCGCTCCGCCGCGGTCTGGGTCGGACTCTTTTCGATGGTCGTCTGGTCGGCGCGCCCGGCTTTCGCCACATCTGCCGGCACGACCTTCGACGGCTGTTGGGCAGCGATCGGCGTGACCGATACGGGAGATGACGTCGAGCCGGTCGTCTGGGCCGTGGCCGCTTCTCTCGGGACAGCCATGGAAAGAAACTCCGAATGGGGCAGCGCTGAAAAATAACACGTCACTCGCCGGTTCAGATTGACCTAGATCAAGCGGCTCGCGTGCCCGCTGGGGACTTGCGCATCGGTTGATTTGCATCAAGGCATCGCCGACGTCGCGGCCGATGATGCGGTCACGACGACGCAGACCCGACACGCGGCCTGATGTCGCGGCAGCGCAAATGCCGTCAGGCGCAGCGGTACTGCCATGAAGCTGATCCGTCTCTACGCCCGCGTGCTCGGGCTGCTCTCACGCGAAGCGCGCCTGGCATGGCTCCTGACCGCCGCCAATCTCGCTCTCGCCGGTTCGCAGTTCGCCGAACCGGTGCTGTTCGGAAAGGTGATCGACCAGCTGACCAGCGCGCAATCCGGCTACACGCCGCAGGTCTGGCATTGGCTGGCGATCCTGCTCGCCGCGTGGGTCGCCTTCGGCATCTTCAACATCGGTTGCAGCACCCTGGTAGCCCTTTTCGCCGACCGGCTCGCCCATCGCCAACGCCAGTACGAGGCGAGCGTCTATTTCGAGCATGTGCTGCAGCTCCCGCTCGCCTACCACAGCGGCGTGCATTCGGGCCGGTTGATGAAGGTGATGATGCAAGGCACCGAATCGCTATGGGGGCTGTGGATCGGCTTTTTTCGCGACCACCTGTCGGGCTTCGTGTCGTTGTTCGTCCTTCTGCCGCTCTCCTTGCTGCTCAACTGGCGGCTCGCATTGCTGCTCATTTTCCTGACCGCGATCTTTGCCGCCTTGACGGTTTATGTCCTGCGCAAGACTGAGGCGCTGCAATGGCTGGTCGAGGAGCATTACTCGGAGCTCGCCGAACGCGCCTCCGACACGATGGGCAATATCGCGCTGGTGCACAGCTTCGCGCGCGCCGAGGCGGAAGTCGCGAGCCTGCGCGGACTGATGAACAAGCTCCTGGCCGCGCAGATCCCCGTGCTCTCCTGGTGGGCGCTGGTCTCGGTGCTCACGCGCGCATCGACCACAATCACCGTTCTCTCCATCATCATCATCGGCGCGATCCTGAATTTCCACGGGCTCGCCTCGATTGGCGCCGTGGTCACCTTCATGAGCTTGGCGACGATGCTGATCGAGCGCCTGCAGGGCGCGGTGCACTTCGTCAATCGCATCTTTACCGAAGCGCCACGGCTGAAGAATTTCTTCGACGTGCTCGACACCGAGCCCTCGATCCGCGACCGGCCCGATGCGGTCGATCCCGGGCGGATCGCGGGCAGTGTCGAGGTCGAAGGGGTGGCGTTCTCCTACGACGGCAAGCGGCCTGCGGTCGTTGATCTCTCATTCAAGGCGGTGCCGGGCGAGACCGTCGCACTGGTTGGTCCGACCGGCGCCGGAAAATCGACGGCGATCGCCCTGCTCCATCGCGCTTTTGATCCGCAGTCGGGGGTCATCCGCATTGACGGCACCGACATCCGCGACATGAAGCTCGCGGCACTTCGGCGCAATATCGGCGTGGTGTTTCAGGAAGGGCTGCTGTTCGACCGATCGATCGCCGAGAATCTTCGGATCGGCAAGCCAGACGCGAGTGACGAGGAGATGCGCAATGCCGCCGAGCGGGCGCAGGCGCTCGATTTCATCGAGCGCCACCCGGACGGGTTCAACCGGCGCGTCGGCGAACGCGGGCGGCAGTTCTCGGGCGGCGAACGTCAGCGGCTGTCGATCGCGCGCGCCTTGCTCAAGGATCCGCCGATTCTCATCCTCGACGAGGCGACCAGCGCACTGGATGCGAAGACCGAGGCAAAGCTCCTCGTCGCGTTGGACGAGGTGATGAAGGGCCGCACCTCCTTCGTCATCGCGCACAGGCTTTCGACCGTCCGCAAGGCGAGCAAGATTCTGGTCTTTGTCGACGGTCGCGTCGTGGAGGCCGGCAATTTCGATGAACTTATCGCACGAAAGGGATATTTCGCCGAACTTGCGCGCGCACAATATTTGGCGCCCGATCCCCGGCGGGTGGAAGTCGGCGAATTGGCGCATACCTAGAGCACGTTCCGTTCCGATGCAATCGGAACGTGCTCTAGATTCACGTGTTGGCGCATATCCTCGTCGGCGAACCGGCGTCCACTTCGCCGGGATATGCGCCAGCCGCGGCCGAGCCGTCTCGCCAATTGGTCAGCCGTCCTTCTGCGGTTTTTCGCGCGACGGCCCGCCGCAGCCGCGCCGCGATCAGATGGTCCGCCACCAGGCTAGGAGCCGTTCCAGCCACGGCGTCCGCGGCGCCGGCGGCGGCACGACGGACGGCTTGAGCCTGAGCCGCGCACCTTCCCTCCCGTGCAGGAGCTCGAGCGTGCGGCTGTAGTAGGCGGCGAGATCGGGGCGGTGACCGATACTCAGCACAGTTGAGTTCTTCAGCTCCGTGCTGAACAAGTCCATGATGTGGTGCTGGCTCTCCTCATCAAGCGCGGCCGTCGCTTCATCGAGAAAGACCCAGCCCGGTTTGTGCAGGAGGAGCCGCGCGAAGGCGAGGCGCTCCTGCTCGCCGAGCGACAGCTCCCTGTCCCAGCGTTCCTTGCAATCGAGCTTGGGCACGAGATTGCCGAGGTCGCACCGCTCGAGCGCTTGCCGCACATCGGCATCGGAGAAGGCGTCGGGCGGGGCCGGATAGGTCACGGCATTGCGCAGAGGGCCAAGCGGCAGATAGGGGTGTTGCGGCAGGAAAGCCATGGTTTCGGGCGCCGGCGTGAGGATCGTTCCCGAACCCCACGGCCAGAGACCCGCCACGGCGCGGAACAGCGTGGATTTGCCGACGCCGGTCTCGCCGGTGATCAAAACGCGGTCGCCCGGCGTGATGCTAACGCTTGCGTCCTTGATGATGATGTGTCCGTCCGGCAAGAGGATGCGGACGCCTTCGAAGGCAAGATGCCCCTCGGGGTGCGGCGCAAGCTTGATCTTTTCGACGCCTTCCTCCACCGCAGGCAGATCGTCGAGCGCCTCGCGGAAGCGCGCGACGCGATGGACCGCGGCGCGCCAGTCGGCAAGACGCGAGAAGTTGTCGACGAACCACCGCATCGCCCACTGCACCTGGCTGAACGCGCCCGCGACCATGATCAGGCCGCCGAGCGTCAGGCTGCCGCCGAAATACGCCGGCGCGGCCACAAGAATCGGGACGACGAGCGAAAGCCACCCGGTCCCGGACGTGATCCAGGTGAGGTGGGCCAGCGAAGTGGACAGGCGCCGCATGGTATCCACGACAGCCGCGAGTGCGCTTTCGAGATGGCGGCGCTCGTCGCCCTCCCCACCGTGCAGCGCGATGCTCTCGCCGGACTCATTGACCCGGACCAGGGCGAAGCGGAACTCCGCCTCGCGCGCATATCGCTCGGCATTCAGGGCGATCAGCGGCCGCCCTACGAGCCAGGTCAGGCCGGATCCGATCAGGGCGTAGGCGAGCGCACACCACACCATGTAACCCGGGATCGCGATTTCATGGCCCGCCACCTGGAACACGACCAGTGTCGACAAGGTCCACAACACCCCGATGAAGGCGACCAACTGCAGCAGGGCATAGACGAGGCCGCAGCCGAGGTCGGCGGTGTAGTCGCCGAGCAGGCGCATATCCTCCTGAATTCTCTGGTCCGGGTTGCGACCATAGGGGCCGGCGAAGCTCAGCTGATAGATGCGCATCGGCTTGAGCCACTCGGCCAGCAGATGACGGGTCATCCACTCGCGGAGCCGAAACTTCAGGCGTTCCTGGAGAAACGTTTGCGCAACCGTGACAGCGAGCAGCGCCGCAATGATGACGAGGAACGTCCAAAAATAATATACGAAGGCCGACATGTCCTTGCGGCCGACAGCATCGAAGAAATGGCCATTCCACTCGTTGAGTCGCACCTGTCCGAACATGTTCGCAATTGTGACGACGACCGCGGCAATGAATATCGCCGCCACGCGCTGCCCGCCTGCGGTCCTCCGCAACACACGCGCGAACAAGGTCAGGTCGCGGGCAAGATCGAAATCCTGCATTTGCGCGCCCGCCGTGAGCCCATTCGTCGGAGCCGGCTTGGCTGCCGCGATGGGGATCGCGGGCGGTACGACGCGCGGCACCCCGGGCTTGCCCTCCGGCGGAGGATGTGAGGCCAGGGAGGGAACCGTCGATGCGAGGTCCGTCTTCATCCTCGTTCGCCGCGTACGGATCGGCTCGGGCCATTGCATCGCCGCGTCGACTGACCCATCGATCTTCGTTACGCATTCGCGGTCGCGCGTTACCGTCTTGGCGGCGCTCAAGGCTCGCCGACTGCACGCGTGACGGGCTCGGAAAATAATTTACCCAGGGAAGTTCAGGCCCAACCTTGATCTAGAACAAACGTTGATCGCAGTGAGCTCGCAAGCCGTGTTTCGCGATCCCGCTATCCCCGAAACGCATTGCGCCATCATTGGTCATGCCCGTCGTCATTCGCGCCAAATGAACAATTGTCCAGGTCGGAGCGTGTTCCGCTCGTCGGCCCCCCCCGTGACACCCCTTAGGGATATCATCTGAATTTCCTGCCTCGCTGGCATTGTGAAAATGCACCTCTCTTGCTGACGCCTGGAGGTTGGATATGGCTCATATGTACTTTCACTGCTCCAGTAGCCTGGGTGTGCTGGTCGACCGACGGGGAGCGGACTGCGACGACTTGGCCGAAGCGCATGATCACGCACGGCAGTTCGTCGGGTCACTCATCGCCAAGCCCGGCCGAGAAGACTGGCGCCAGTGGATCCTGCATGTCAGTGACGAGGACGGCGACGAGATATTCGACATGCCGTTCTCGTCGATTGTCGGCAGGCCGCATTGACGCGAGGCCGCCACAAACAGTTTGGCTGCCCACCCTGCCCGAGCTGCAACCATTCCGCATCTGTCCCCTCGACGGCGGCCGGCAATTATGGTGGCTACTCGTCCGATTGCCAGCGGCACCGGACGGCCTCGATTGAGGAATATCAATGCTGGCGAAGGTCCACTTTGGGACAAAGAGAATAGACGCCAGCCGCAAAGCCGCGCGCGGATTGGACACATGTCCGTGACAGCGATCCCAAGCAGCAGCAGTGCCCTGCTTTCGCCGCCGGTATTGGAAGACGCGCCTGACGTCGGTCGGAGTATCCGCATCCAACGATTCATCGCGACCAACCCAATTCCGACGCCGTTCGTCGTTATGGATCTCGATATGGTGCGGGAAAACTATCGAGCGCTTGCTGCGCTCTTTCCGGACGCCACCATCTTCTACGCCGTAAAGGCGAACCCCGCCCTCGCCGTGGTCGCGGCTCTGGCAGCGCTTGGCGCCCATTTCGACCTGGCGAGTGAAGGCGAGGTCAGGCGATGCCAGGAAGCCGGAATCGGCGCTGGTCGGCTCTCATTCGGGAACACAATCAAGCGCGAGCTGGAAATCGCTCATGCCAGGGAATTCGGCATTGATCTGTTCGCCTTCGACAGCATCGCCGAACTCGAGAAGATCGCGCGCGCTGCGCCCGGTGCCCGCGTTTTCTGCCGGTTGAGGGTCGAAAACGAAGGCGCCGACTGGCCCCTCACGCGGAAGTTCGGCTGCACGGCGTCGATGGCCGCCGACCTGCTCAAATATGCGCCGAGGCTTGGCATGCGGCCAATCGGCGTATCGTTCCACGTCGGTTCACAGCAGACCGATCCTGCGCAGTGGCGCGCTGCGATCGCGGGCGCCACCGGCGTCTTTCGCGCCTGCCGGCGAGCGGGCCTTGATCTCGAGCTGCTGAACGTCGGCGGTGGTCTTCCCGCGCATTATCGGGCTGCTGTCCCGGCGCTTGCCGCTTACGGCGAGGCGATTCACCGCGGCTTGGCCGAATCGTTCGGGGCTTCGATGCCGCGGATCATCGTCGAGCCTGGTCGCCACCTGGTCGGAGATGCTGGCATGCTCCGCACGCAGGTTCTGCTGGTTGCGCAGAAATCTCGGCGTGCTGCGGAACGTTGGGTTTACCTCGACGCCGGCCGATACAATGGTCTCCCGGAAGCACAGGGCGAGCGCATTCAATACCGTCTGCGGACGCCGCACGATGGACAGCCAACCGGTCCCGTGATCCTAGCCGGCCCTACGTGCGACAGCATGGATATCCTCTACCAACGCGCCCGCTACGATCTTCCGCTCGCGCTTTCGGTTGGCGATCCCGTCGACGTGCTGTCGGCGGGGGCCTACACCGCAAGCTACGCTTCGATCGAGTTCAATGGATTCGCGCCGATCCAGACCTATTGCATCTGATGCGCGGGACCGAACAGCATGCATCCTGGGCCGCCTATCGCGGCGAATCCTGTCGCGGTCTGCGATCGAGCCTCGCGTGATCGACTGCATCGGGGTCGAACAACAGAATCATGTTGGCGTCGTGGCAACACGAAATTCGCACCTCGGACACGTTTGGGAACTCCTCGAGGTTCGTCTCCAGACGAACGGGCCGGTGCTCCGGGTCAAGCACCGCAACATCGAGTATCGAGGTGTCGTCGATGACGGCGTTGGCCCAGTTGGAATCGCGCAACAGAGCAAGGCCGGTCAATACCATCAGCGACGAACCGAGCGGCAAAATGGGCCCGCCGGCCGAGCGGTTGTAGCCGCTGCTGCCGATCGGGGTCGAAACCAGGACCCCATCGCCTATGAGGCGCGCCGACTTTTCACAGCGATTCATGGTGACAATGAGCTTGGCCGCCTGCAGCCGCTGGCGTAACAATACGATTTCGTTGATTCCATAAATTGTATTTGTGCGCCCGCTCGTGTCGCGCACTGCGGCCTTGAGCGGTTTCAATGAAATTGGGCGTGCCGATTGCAATCGGTCAGGAAGCCCTGCGACGTCCAGACGATTTGCAAGCGACCCGACCGAGTCGTCAAGCCGCATCGCGAAGACCGGCTTGCCCGACATTTCGAGAAGAGTAGCGTGAAGCGCCCTAAGAACAGTGCCGTCGCCTCCGACCGCGACGATGCAATCAGCATCCCGCGTGTCGCTCTGTCCGTGCAAGCGGACCAACTGCCTGACGATCTCCTGCGCCGCCGGCTTCGGCGACGCCACAAATGAAATCCTCATTTCGGTAAGCCTTTGACCGCAGGTCTACTTGGCACGCATATCGGCACCGACAATTAGGCGTCAGCGCCGCTTAAAATTGAGCCTTGCGGATGTTGCGACGCGCCACCGCAGTCCGCAAGACGTCATTTGCCTGAATCCCACGGTCGAACTTGCATTCCGTATCGCCGATTTGCCTGCAGAAAGTGGCCCGGCGACTTGATTCACATCAATGACTAAGCAGGCCATCGGTGTTCTCCTTAAATATATGATACGCCTGTCGGCATCTGAATCTGAAATTTTGCGACACTGCGGGGCGGCATCGATCGGCTCGGTTGACGGCGGCTTGAAATGATCGATTCGGCTCCGGACGCTTCGCCAACGCCGCGTGCAGGACGCGGCGTCGAGGAACGCGAGATTTCCATTCCGCCGATTGGACTCGCCGGCGATCTGCGCGTTCCCAGCGCTGCCAAAGCCATCGTCGCATTCGTGCATGGCAGTGGCTCGGGCCGGCTGAGCCCGCGCAATCGCTCGGTCGCAGAGGCGTTGAACCGCCACCGCATCGCGACGCTGTTGTTCGATCTGCTGACGGTCGCGGAGGAATCCGATCGGGCGAACGTTTTCGACATTCCGCTGCTGGCCGAGCGCCTCGTGGCGGCGGTGCGCTGGCTTGATCAGGAGCCGGCTGTTGCGGGCCTTCCGCTCGGCCTGTTCGGCGCTAGCACTGGTGCCGCCGCCGCGCTGGTCGCGGCAGCCCAGCTCGACGACCGGGTTGGCGCAATCGTTTCGCGGGGCGGCCGGCCCGATCTCGCGGGCCGCGCCCTCGACCGCATCAGCGTCCCGACGCTGCTGATCGTGGGCGGCGCGGATGTGCCAGTCATCGAGCTCAACCGGCAGGCATTCGCTCGGTTGCGAGGCGCGAAGGCGCTGGAGATTGTGCCGGGCGCCAGCCACCTTTTTCCCGAGCGCAGGGCGCTGGAAGCCGTGATGGGACACGCCGCGGCGTGGTTCGAGCATCATCTCGTTTCATCCGCAGCAGAACCCGTTGAGACCGCCCGCAGCAAGCAATAGCGCGGTTGCGCAGCTGTCGACCGAACACGCGGTGAAATGTGCAGCGAAGGGAATAGCTATGGACGTCAACGATGCCATTGCCGGCCGGCGCTCGGTACGCGAATATTCGCCCCAATCCGTCGATGAACCGGCGATCCGCCGCCTGATCGATGCCGCAGTGCATGCGCCAAACGCCGTCAATCAGCAGCCGTGGACGTTTACAGTCGTCCGCGACCAGGGCCTGCTCGACCGCGTCTCGCGCGATGCGAAGGCCCATATGTTGGCGAATATGCCGCCCGGACCGCAATCGGATCACTTTCGCTCGTTGCTCGGCGAGCCAACGTTCCAGATTTTCTATCATGCGCCCGCGCTGATCCTCATTTCGGGGGCGGCCCCGGGCCCCTGGATTGTCGAGGACTGCGCCCTGGCGGCGGAGAACCTGATGCTCGCCGCTTACGCGATCGGGCTTGGCACCTGTTGGATCGGCTTCGCGCAGAGCTTCCTCAACACGCCAGACGGCAAGCAATCGCTCGGCCTGCCTGCCGCTTGCGTGCCGGTCGCCCCCATCATCGTCGGCCACCCGACGGCCGCGCCGCCCGCGGTGGCGCGCAAGAATCCAGATATTCGCTGGGCAGGATGAACGCACCTGCCGAGATCCCCCGGAGGCGCCCATTGGTGACCGTTGGCGGCAGAATACGCTCATGACCGAGTTCGCGGCCGATATCTCCCGTCACATCTGGGAAACGAAGTATCGATACGCAGATCATGAGAGCCGCGAAGGTGCGATCACGGACACCTGGCATCGCATCGCTCGCGCACTCGCCGCAGTGGAAACGCGCGATGTTTCCGCTTGGGAAGAGCGCTTCTTTCACCTCCTCCAGGATTTCAAGTTTCTGCCCGGCGGACGCATTCATGCGGGCGCCGGCACGGGCCGCAACGTCACGCTGTTCAATTGCTTTGTCATGGGCATCATCGAGGATTCGATCCCCGGCATCTTCCGCTCCCTGCAGGAGAGCGCCGTCACGATGCAGCAAGGCGGTGGCATCGGTCTCGATTTCTCGACGCTGCGGCCGCGCGGAGCGCGGGCAAAAGGGGCGGCCAGCATCGCGTCCGGCCCCGTCTCCTTCATGGAGGTGTGGGATGCAATGTGCGGCACCGTCCTGTCCACCGGTGCCCGCCGCGGCGCCATGATGGCAACGTTGCGTTGCGATCATCCCGACATCGAGGAGTTCGTCACCGCCAAGCAGCACGCCGGCCGGCTGCGCCGCTTCAATGTATCCGTCCAGGTTACCGATGCGTTCATGTCGGCCGTACGCCGTGATGGCGGATGGCCACTGGTGTTTCCGGCCGCCGCTTTTGAAGGCAAGGGCGAGACGGTCTCGCGCGACTGGACGGGGCTCGATGGTCCCCTGCCCTGTCGAATTGTGCGGCGGATCCGGGCGCGAGCGCTTTGGGACCTCATCCTGCGCGCGACCTACGACTATGCCGAGCCCGGAGTCCTGTTCATCGACCGCATCAACGCGCTCAATAATCTTTGGTACCGGGAACGCATCAGCGCCACCAATCCCTGCGGCGAAATTCCCTTGCCGCCCTACGGCGCGTGCGACCTCGGCTCGATCAATCTCACGCGTTTCGTGCTGGCGCCGTTTACGCCGCAGGCGCGAATCGACCGCGATGGCATTGCCGATGCTGTCAGCATCGCAGTGCGATTGCTCGATAACGTCATCGATGTCTCCCATTTCCCGCTTCGCGAGCAGGCCGAGAACGCGCGCGGCTCGCGCCGCATCGGCCTCGGGATCACGGGGCTTGCGGATGCGCTGGTCATGCTGGGGCTGCCTTATGGCGACGATCGCGCGCTGGCGCTTGCCTCGGACGTGATGCGGGCCATTTGTCACACTGCCTATCGGACGTCCATCGCGATCGCCCGAGAAAAGACCGCTTTCCCGTTTTTCGATTCCGCGAAATATCCGCAGAGCGCCTTTATCCGCAGCTTGCCAAACGATATCCAGAGTGCGGTCGCCACCCACGGCGTCCGAAACAGCCACCTGATCGCGGTCGCGCCCACAGGCACGATCAGTCTGTTGGCCGGCAACGTATCGAGCGCGCTCGAGCCGATTTTTGCGGCTTCCTATGTCCGCAAAGTGCTGGCCCAGGATGGAACCGCGAAGGAGTTCCTACTCACCGATCATGCACTCGATCGCTGGCGCGCGCAGAGCGGCGCTCAGGCGGGATTTCCCGACGCGTTCGTGACGGCATTCCAGCTTTCAGCGGCTGCCCATCTCAAAATGCAAGCCGCACTGCAGCCCTTCGTCGACAACTCGATTTCGAAGACCATCAACGTTCGACCGGACTGCCCCTTCGACGAGTTCAGGCGGATCTACGAGCTTGCCTACGATATGAAGCTCAAGGGGTGCACGACGTTTCGCCCAAATCCGGTTACTGGAACGATCCTGAGCGCGGAGACGGCCGGCGAGGACGCCCCGCACTGCTGTGCGCTCGAGCGCGAAGCCGATTGATCGGAGTGGGCACGCCCGATCAGGTCGGCGTGACGTCGCCCTCCCACCGCAGATGATCGATCACCGCCCTGACGCCCGGCGCGCTTTCGACCAGGACCTTGCCTTCAGTCACGATGCCGGTGAGCCTGCCATGATCGATGACTGGCAGGCCGCTGACGTGGTGCTCGAGCATCAATTTGATAGCGTCGAGGATGCTCGCCTCTGGCGCTACCGATACCACGCGGCGCGTCATGATTTCCGCGGCCTTCGTGATACCGTTCCTCCACTCGGTTTCTGCGGCTTCGTGTGCGGAGGCTATTCTTCTTCGAACGCCGGCGGAGCCGGAGCCTCGTCCCGCTCTATGCGCTCAACCGGCTCGTTTTCGTCAGCCGGGATCTCCGCCTCGATGTCTGCGGCTTCGGCGGCAATGAGCTTCGGCGGCTCGTCGACGCTTTCATCGTAGGAATGATGGCGTTGGCGCCGCTTCGGGATGACGCGCGCCCTGGAACCGCCGAAGACCGGCTGCATGTCCGCTCTCTTGGTCATTGGGGTCGCTGGCCCGGATATGCGTAGCGGGCCGCCGGCTCTATCGTATTGAGCCAGATCAACGTCCGGCAGTCGTTTGCAAGCCTTGCCGGGTGGTGCTCAAGGGGCTGGGCGCTCACCACCACACCGGCGGATTGTACGACGTCAACGTCCGCATCGCGCTGCCGGACGGGCGCGAGGTCGATGTCGCCCGTACCCCGCAGGCGGACGAGCGGCATTCCGACCTCGTCTTCGCGCCCGATGATGCCTTCAAGCGGGCGCGGCGGAAGCTGCAGGATCACGTCCGTCGGCTGCAGGGCCAGGTGAAGCACCACGACAACCTCCCGATCGGAACGGTGGCACGGATCGATCCCGGCGGGGAATTCGGATTCATCGAGTCGAGTGATGGCCGCGAGGTCTATTTCCATCGCCACAGCGGGCGCGATGATCCTTCCCGTCTGGCGGTCGGGTCACGCGTCAGCTTCGCCGAAGAGATAGGCGAGAAAGGCCCGCAGGCCGACCACTGTCAAGCTGCTCGGAAAGCATCGGCTGCGCACATGAATGTGTCCGCCACATCAGCCGCGCGCAAAGCCCGATGGGAGCATTTTCCGCATGATGCCGATGTCGGCATACGGGGTTTTGGCGCGACGGCGGCCGAGGCGTTCGAACAGGCTGCGCTGGCGCTGACAGCGGTGGTCACGCAGGCCGAGGTGCGGCCGCTGACAGCGGTCGAGATACGATGCGAAGCGCCGGACCTCGAGCTTCTGTTCGTCGAGTGGCTCAATGCCGTGATCTACGAGATGGCTGTCCGGCGGATGGTGTTCGGGCGGTTCGCGGTGCGAATCGTCGGCATGGAGCTCGAAGGGACTTTGTGGGGTGAGTCGGTCGATGTCGGCCGGCATGCTCCGGCCTGCGAGCCGAAGGGCGCGACCTATACGGCCCTGCGGGTTGCCGAGGAACGCGACGGCGTCTGGTCGGCCGCTTGCATCGTCGATGTCTGAGAGGAATGGGCCATGGATCCGGAGCGATTCACGCGCGTCGACCCGACGACCTGGCGGGTCGAGCCGCACGGCGGCATGCGCGTCCCGGCGGTGATCTACGCCGATGAGGACCTGATCCGCGACATGGATGACAAAGTTCTTGAGCAGGCGACCAATGTGGCGATGCTGCCCGGCATCGTCCAGGCCTCCTACGTGATGCCCGATGCCCACTGGGGCTACGGGTTTCCGATCGGCGGGGTCGCGGCCTTTGATCCGGCTGAGGGCGGCGTCGTGTCGGCCGGTGGCGTCGGATTCGATATCTCCTGCGGCGTGCGCACCATGCACCGGCTTGTCCCTCTCGGACGTCATGCCGGTTCAGCGTGCGCTCGCTGACTCACTGTTCCGCCAGATTCCCGCCGGCGTCGGCAGCACGGGCGCGATCACGCTCGACGCAGTCGAGATGGACGCCATGCTTATGGGTGGGGCCCAATGGGCCGTCGGGCGAGGCTGGGGCGAGGCGCGCGATCTCGAGCGCATCGAGGAAGACGGCCGGATGACAGGCGCCGAGCCGACCTGCGTGTCCGAACGCGCCAAGGAGCGCCAGCGGCGCGAGATGGGCACCCTGGGCTCAGGCAACCACTATCTCGAGGTTCAGGCGATCGCGGAGCTGTTCGATCCCGACGCGGCCGAGGCCTTCGGTCTCGCAGTGGATGAGGTCGTGGTCACCATTCACTGCGGCTCGCGCGGGCTCGGCCACCAGATCGGGACCGAGTTCCTGAAGGAGATGGTGATCACCGCAAAGGAGTCGGGCATTGCGCTCCCAGACCGCGAGCTCGCCTGTGCGCCGATCCGCTCGGAGGTCGGCCAGCGCTATCTCGGCGCGATGCGGGCGGCGATCAACTGCGCCCTGGCCAACCGCGAGATCCTCGGCCACTACGCCCGTCGCGTGTTTGCGCATTTCTTTCCCGGGTGCGACCAGCGCCTGCTGTTCGATGTCCGGCATAATACCTGCAAGGTCGAACCGCACGCGGCCGACGGCAAGCCGCGTGACTTGTTCGTCCATCGGAAGGGCGCGACGCGCGCCTTTGGCCCCGGACACCCGAGCCTGCCCGAGGCGCTGCGGCCGGTCGGTCAGCCGGTTCTCATCGGCGGCAGCATGGGAACCGGCTCATACATCCTGGTCGGCGAGGCCAGCGGCGAGCATAAGGCTTTCTCCTCGGCCTGCCATGGCGCAGGACGCGCGCTCTCCCGCCACGCCGCGCTCAAGCGATGGAGCGGCCGCAAGATCATCGACGATCTCGCCGCTCAAGGCATCGTCATCAAAAGTCCGTCGAGCCGCGGGTCGCCGAGGAGGCGCCCGGGGCCTACAAGGACGTGAGCGCGGTGGTCGCCGCCGCCGAGCGTGCGGGTCTCGCGCGGCGGGTTGCGCGGTTGCGGCCGCTGGTCTGCATCAAGGGGTGATTTGGAATTTGCACACAGCGGAGGCGGAGACGTCTGCACCGCAACGGGCACCGATTGATATTGGAAGCTCATTGACGCAAGTCAATGCGTCCGATGTCGCAGCGATATAGGCGCATGACGTTGCGCGCTAATCTCAGCGCCGTCTAGCGGAACAGAGTTGCCGAATTTCAGGGCCGAGCGTGCACTCAGTACATCGCACCACTGCTCGGCCGCCTGCTGATACTGACGTTTTGGAAATGTGCGACCTGGTTGCACAATGGACCTGCCGACCAATCCTCGCGTGCTCGACACCGTCGCGACCGAAGACCTGGAGCGGGCGCTGGCGCTCGTCTCCGCTGGCATGCTGGATTCGCGTTCGGGAGTTTTCGGCCCTCGATCTATCACCTGGCGCGTCGACCGCGAGGCGGTCGTCTTCATCGGAGCCGGCCGCGCGTTGCTGCTTCAGTTGGCGCACCCGTGGGTCGCCGCCGCGATCGACCAGCATTCGCGTGCATTTGCTGACCCGATTGGGCGCTTCCATCGCACCTTCGGCGTCGTCTTCGCCATCGTGTTCGGCGATCTCGCCGAGAGCTTGGCCGCGGCCCGCCGGCTGCACCGTCGGCATGCCGCGATCACCGGCACCCTGCCCGCAGCCGCGGGCCCCTTCGCGGCTGGATCGGCCTATTTCGCCAACTCGGTTCCGGCGCTGCGTTGGGTCTGGGCGACCCTCATCGATACCGCCCTCCTCGCCTACGAGCTTGCGCAGCCGCCATTGAGCGAGGACGAGCGCGATCGATATTGCGCCGAAGGCCGGCTGTTCGCGTCATTCTTCGGCATTCCCCAATCCTGCCTTGCCTCGAGCTGGGGCTCCTTTTCGGCCTATGTCGACGAGATGGTGGAGTCGGACACGCTCACCGTCACCCCATCCGCGCGAGCGATGGCGCACCGATTGCTCGATGGCGCTGACGTGTGGTTTCCAATTCCGCCGTCTTACAAGGCGTTGACGGCACGGCTCATGCCGCCGTCGCTGCGTGACGCGTTTGGCCTGCCCTATGGCGAAACGGAGCGGCGCGCGGCGCGGCAACTTAGCGCTTGGCTCCAGCGCGTTTACCCGCTGCTGCCGAAACGTCTGCGGTACGTCGGCCCATATCATGAAGCAGCTGCTCGCCTCGCCGGTAAGCCACGACCCGATTGTGTGACCCGGCTGTCGAATCGGTTTTGGATTGGGCGCCCGAGCCTCCACGTCTGACCCGTCAGCCTCGAGTCGGCGGCGCGGCAAGGACGACGCTTGCCGTCAGATAGCGGACACCGCCCGCGCTATCTTGCGAATTTGGACGCCCGTTGATTTGAATCAAATCCACCGCCGAGATCGTGGACGATGATGCCGACGACGAAGCGGCTCGTTGACCTGGAGGAACGAGCCATTACGAACACGATTTCGCCTTGCTGCACACCGAGCCGCCACCCGCCGACGTGCGCAGCAATGCGGATGAGGAGCGGCTGGACGGAACGAGGGCCATGCCATTCGAAGATCGGTTGGCTGCAGGCCGGCAATTGAGCGCGGCGCTGACACAATATAAGAACCTGCAGCCCGTGGTGCTCGCGCTGCCGCGCGGCGGCGTGCCCGTCGCGGCCGAGGTCGCCACCAAACTGAATGCCCCGCTGGACCTGATCCTCGTGCGCAAGATCGGCGTGCCTTTTCAGCCCGAACTCGCGATGGGCGCCATTGTCGACGGCGGTTCCCCTATCGTGGTACGCAATGAGGATATCATTCGGGAAGCGGGCATCGAAGAACAGGAATTCAAGACCATCTGCGACCGCGAGCTTGCCGAGATCGAGCGCAGACGGCTGCGCTATTTGGGTGCTCGTGAACGGGCGGAGGTTGCTGGGTGTACGGCGATTGTGATCGATGACGGCATTGCGACCGGAGCAACCACTCGGGCGGCCCTGCGCGCCATGCGCCTGCGTCAGCCGAAAAAACTCGTTCTTGCTGTCCCGGTGGCGCCCACGGACACGCTTGGTGCCATGCGGCTGGAAGCTGACGAAGTGGTGTGCCTGGAGGATCACGAGTTCTTCGGAGCGATCGGGTTTTACTATCGCGATTTCCGCCAGGTTTCCGACGAAGAAGTCAGCAAGATTCTCGCACGTTTCCCAGCGAAGACGCCGGAGCCGGTGCAGCCACCGGCCGCCTGAGCGCAAGTGAAATCACTCTGTCGTATAAAGGGCGGGCGTGGCGCTGGGGTCGACGAGCACGGTCGATTGACGTAGCTCAATGCAGAGACGCCCCGATGTGCGATGAAACGACCGCACGGGTCCAGTTCGGGAGACGCTTCATGCGCGCAACAACGATCCCGTTGCTTGTCGTCGCCGCGGTCCTGGGGAGCAGTCCGGCAGCGCGTGCCCAGACGCCCTATGACTATCCCTGGTGTGCGATCTATACCAACAAGAGCGGTGCGCAAGCCTGTTACTACTCGAGCTATGAGCAGTGCATGGCGACTATGAGCGGCATTGGTGGCTACTGCGTCCTCAGCCCCTATTACCGCGGCAGACCGCCCGCCGCGCCGCGGTGGCGATGACCGAAAGCGCGACGCCGTCTGCGCAGTGCACGTAGCGACGTCGCATTCGTCATTGGGCTCGCCCGGACGAGCTCCGCCCAACCTGCCGGAGCGCACCATGAAAGAGGGCCTGGGCGGGATCTCGCTGATCACTGCGATGATGGCTGACACTGCCCTCGCATCACATGACGTCGTGCGAAGGCGTGAGCTCGGACAACCAGCAATGCGGGGCGGGCTAAGTGCCGCGGCCCGGAGTGGGCCAACCGGTCGACACAAAACGTCCCCCGGCTTCCATCGCTTTCTGAGTGTCGGCAAGGACACGCTTTCCATCCTCGGCCATCAGCTCAAAGTGCTGGCTGGTCCATTCCTGACATGCCGTCAGCGCATCTGGAATGCTGCGCGCCGCGATCACCTTCGCAACAAAGTCCGAGGCGAGATTGGCCTCGGATTGGACGCGATCAGCCCACCGTCGATTCATCCCCTCAAACATTTTCATGAATTCTGTCTGCGCGTTGACATAGTCTTCGACGCGTTTCGAACCCAACGTCGCAAACTCTCCGAAAGGGGCGATCGGCGGGGACGACTTCTCCTGCTGTCTACTTCGAGCGTCAGTGTGGGCCATGGTGCCAACTCCTCACAGTGTTGACCGCTACCCCCGCACCATATCTGTATGCATTGGACATTCGACATCTGTATGCATTGGACATTCGACGTCTGCATTGAGATGGATCAACGTCCGGCAAGCGGCATCGCCCGGGCGGGATTTGAGCGCCGCGATCCCGCAGCAGCGATCCGGCTTCATGATATCGAAACGCGATCTTCATCCATACTGGAAGCATGAAGAGAGAAACGTGGAGAGTCCCCAGGCCCCGTCGATCATCTCCACGTTCACGTTGCGAGATCGGCCAGCACGCGGGCGCGCAGCAGATGCCCGAAGCCGGCCAGCCGGTCCGTCGCCCGCTCAATCGTCCGCGCAAGGTCGAGCGTGGAGAGCGCGGTCTTGAGATCGAAGTCGCCATTCACCTCACGCATTTCGAGGCTTCCAGTTCTTGTACGGATTGAGCCCGAGATTGGCGTTGAAATAGCGGGGATCGTTCGACACCTCGGCTCCCGCCCATGGCGGGATGGCATAACGCTCGGCCTCGTCGGCGACCTCAATCTCGGCGAGGATCAAACCGTCATTTTCGCCATGAAACTCGTCGATTTCCCAGACGTGGCCCTGGTACTCCTCGCGATAGCGCGTTTTCTCGATCAGAGGACGCTCGCAGAGCTGGTCGAGCATGGTCGTCGCGTCCGCCACCGGAATCGGATAGTCGAACTCAAGGCGAGTGACTCCGGTCGTCAATCCTTTCACCGTCAAATAGCCCCTGTGGCCTGCGACGCGCACTCGCACGACGCGCTCTTTCGCCGATGAAAGGTAGCCCTGGCGATACAGCACGCCGGAATCTCTTGGCGTCCAGGCGCCCCGTTGGACGAGATATTTGTGCTCGATTTCGGCCGCCATGGCCTGTCCTTGCTAGGCCCGCTGCAGGCAAGCGTCGCTCAGACCGAGTGCGCGCTTGAGCGCGGTGGGGTAGTTCGTGTTCGCGCGAGATTGCAGCCCGAGGCGGCGCAGCCCGTTCAGGATGCGGCCGGGCTCCTCATGTTCCAGGGAGAAGCTCTCCAAGTGAATCGAGTCAACGGACAGCCGGACGAATTCGGCGATGCAGCCGAGATACTCGAAGCTGCGGCGTGATTTGCTGACGTGCGCGACGACAAGGGCGGATTGCGCTCCGATCAATTCTTCGAGGAACTGGTCGCTGGTGTAGCTTTCGCGATCGAGGCGCGGCAGCGCGATCTGCCATTCGGCGAAAGCGATCCCGACGTCTGCGCGCGTGAGCGGAAACTTTGCCTTGAAGACCGGCTCCCACAGCTCGAGGTCGGTCCGGTCGACCTCGCGCAGCCGTTTCACGTCGAGCGTGTTGTCGCGAATTTTCGCGTTCTGCGGACCACTCAGATACAGGAGGTAGATTTCGACGCTCGCCCGCGCCACGGCAGCGGCGAGCCCGGGCAGTCCGACTTCGATGGTAGCGAGCGAGGGCGCGAAAATGCGCCACTCCCATCGGGGAACGACCGCACCCGGTGCGTATGCCACAAGCCTCTCCGGCGTGGTATCGATCTGATGTCAAAGCAGACTACGGCTTTGCGGCGTCGAGCGTTTGATCAGGATCAATATGCGTGGAGCGAGCTCGAGCGGCGACAGTCGACTAATCGGCGCCGAGCCGAGAGGATGACCGCCCTTCGCGGGCTTCGCGCCAGAACCTACTCAGGTCCAAGACCGTCGACTGCCAAAGCCGGGACCTCTTCCCGCCAAACCGCAGCACGAAGGCCGGGTGATACGTGACGCGAACCGGAATGCCCTGGAATTGGAAGCGTCGCCCCCGGGCCTGCCCGACGGGCATGAGAGCGCCGAATAGTGCGGCGGCCGATTTTCCCAGCGCACCAATGAGCTTCGGCCGAACGCGTGCGATGTCCGCCAAAACGAGCCGCCCATAGGTTCCCAGCTCCTGCATCGTGGGCCTCCGATTGCGATATCTTCCTTCCTGTGAGCGCTCGATCGGACGAAAAGGGATCGAGTTAGCAAGGCGGACCTGTGATGCATTTACTCCGGCCTCGCGCATCATGTCTCGCAGCGCTTGCCCCGCAGGCCCCACAAACGGTCGGCCACGCTCAGCTTCTTGGCTTCCGGGCGCCTCTCCCACCAAATAGAGGCAAGCGCTGGTGCTGCCCTCGGGCGGAACAGCTCTATCGTCAAATCGCAGGCGATCGCGCGTGCGAAGCCGCGTGCGATCACGTCGTACTCGAGTCATACAGGGCTCCGAGAGGCGCGAATTGTGGAGGCGCGAAGGCCCGTTGGTTCCAACAGTGATCACACCACGTTGGGCCGCCCGGCCGGATCGTGGCAGCTGGAGCATCGCCGCCATCAGCCTCGGTGGACGGTACCGGCGGCTCGTCCTCGGACCCTGTAAACCGCGTTCGATCCGGTGATTGCCGTCCCGTCGATGCTGAGAAACGTGCCAGCATAGGCTACCTCGTCGGATCGTAGACGAGAGGACGTCCTCGATCCACTCTCGCGCACCGGGTTGGACCACTTGGCCCGAGAGAGGTCCGCTGCTGCGAGCTCCATGAGGAGGTCGCCGAGCGGAGCGAAACAGAGAAGCGATGCATTGAGAAAGGCGGTGAAACTTGCCCGATGCTCAGTATCCCATCTCGAGCTCCAGAGCCCGCACCCGCTCAAGCTCAGCGATCGCGCGATTCGATCGATCGGAATTTGCGTGGCTTTGAACTCCTGCCCCTTCTACCGTACCGGCGCTTGACGACCGATGGCGTCCAGCCGGATGCGCTGAGCTCGCTCATCGTCAAGTTTCACTCGCACCCGATCTCACGCGGCCCAGTGCAGGTTGTCTCGACTGAGCGCTGCGCGGAGGGGCAAATCGGGCCCGAGTTCGTCGGCATGCTCGATCGCAAGCAGTTTGGCGAGCCGCGCGCGGGCCCGTTTAACCCTGCTCTTCATGGTTCCGATCTTGCAGTCGCAGACTTCGGCGGCCTCTTGGTAGGAAAGCCCTTGGCCGCCGACCAGGATGATTGCTTCGCGTTGATAGAGGGGCAATCTCGCCAGCGCCGCTTGGAGCTCGCCAACCTGGACGGACCCGTCCTGCTGCGGCTGCGACGTCAAGGTTGCCGCCAGGGTGCCGTTGGGATCCTCGACGGAGTGCCTGCGCTTGCGATACACCGCGATGAAGGCATTTCGCAAGATCGTCATGAGCCATGCCGGGAGATTTGTCCCCGGTGTGAACAAATCAATATTGGCAATGGCGCGCATGAGGGTCTCCTGAACCAGATCATCCGCATGATCTATGTTTCCGCAGAGCGAATAGGCGAATGCGCGCAGATCAGGTACCGCCGCAAGCAGGGACGTTTCCAGTGACGGTTCGAGAGTCATGGCATAGCACCGAGTCGTTCGCCCGGGCGGCCGGTGAAGAGATTTGTCAGTTTGCCGCGCCTCTATGGGCTCCGGTCAGTCGCCGACACGCTCCGATTCGCGCAAATGGCATCTCCGTTTCTCGCCACACAGCGGACTCCCTGCCTACTTCCCAGCTTGGCCGGTTCGGACCATAAGCGGCAATCGGCGCCGTCACCGAGAGCCGATCGAACGCGCGACCACCGGCGAAGAGACTTCCTCCGCCAGTTGGATCGGAGCCGTCTAACTGCTGAGCGTGCCGCGTCCGTTGGGCAACCAGCCGGTCGCAAGCAGGCGTGCGCCCGCCGCGATGAATTTCTGCGTATCGGCGGCGAGATGCTTGCCGTCCTCGGCCATCAGCTCAAAGCGGCGACTGCCCCACTCATGATAGGCCGTCAGTGCATCCGGGATCGAGCGAGCCGCCGTCAACTTTGCGGTAAACTCGGACGCCAGGTTCGCCTCTGACGCCGCGCGGTCGAACCACTGACGGTTCGATTCCTCGAACCTTCCAACTAGCTCAGTGTGCGCATTGAAGAGCTCTTCGATGCGCTTCTTTCCCATCGCGGAAAGTTGTGTGGCAGTGAGATGGGCCGGAGAAGATTTGTCCGGCCGTTCGCTGTGAGATTCTCTCTGAGCCATGGCATCAACTCCACTCGAAGTTTGCATGTGTCCCTAGCGGTCAAGAAATGATTGAGCGCGCGACTGCGCGCCGGCTTGGCCGTCGCTCAATGCTTTCGTCGGCTCTGACCTGCGTTTCGGTGCTGGGAGCTTTGCTTCGAACTCATCAAGCATTTTCTTGACCGCCCGACGCGAGGTTTCGTCCAGATCCGCCTCCAGCATGCGGCGGAAACGCTCAATGTTGAGGCGGATGATCTCGACCTCGTCCACGGCGGTCGCACTCGCTCGGAAGCTAGTCACTAAGTTAAAAAATAGACTCGACTCCGGGACATCGTCTGTCAGCTTGCTGACCAACCCGCGCGATTGTCTTGTCATCGCGACCGACGGCAAAGTGCTACCTTTCATTCACCACGCTCGCGTCAGAACGTCAGCTGTCAGCCGGCTTCGTCAAAAAGGGCATCAATCCGCTGGCGGATGGTGCGATAGCACTCGCATGCGGCCTTCTCGATCGCGGCACGATCCAAGATTGTCACGCGACCGTGCATGTAGCGGATCAGACCGCGTTTCTGTAGTCGATTGGCGGCCGTCGAGAGGCTCGGTCGCTGGACGCCAAGCAGTGCGGCAAGGAACTCGTGAGTGAACGAAAAGTGGTCCGCGAAGGCATTGTCATGTGCTGTGAGCAGCCAGCGGGAGAGGCGCTGTTCCAGCGAATGCAATCGATTGCATGCCGCCGCCTGCGCGATCTGATAGACGAGGAGGAACATATATTTTTCGACAAGGCCGTGGAACACCTCATGGTTGGAAAGCTCATCTCGCAGAGTGGTTCGCTTGACGCGCTGAGCCACCACCGGGACCTGCACGAGGTAGTCGGCAAGTGCATTGTCAAATCCGTAGACGGCAAATAAGCCCACGATGCCTTCGGTGCCGATCGCTCCGACCTCGACGCTTTGCCCGTCCTCCATGCTTTTCACGAGCGAAACCAAGCCGCTTTCGATGAAGTACGCGTGCTCGACGGGTGCGCCGGCAGGGTAAATCATATGCCCGGACGGAAACTCGACGCGTTGGCAGTGACGCAGCATCTGCTCGCGCACCTTTTGCGGAAGCGCGAGAAGGATTCGATTGCGGGTTTCTTGATCTTCGCGTTGAAGAAGCAACGCTTCGCTCCCAGGATTCCGGGCCGCCGTCTCTGCCCTCGCCGGCATTTTCGGCGTGCCCAGGGTCAGGTCAAGCGGATTCCTGTTGATTTGAATCAAACGCACGGCCGACCTCGGGGTTGATGATGACGGCGAAGCGGTCCACGCAAGCGAGGGAATGAGCCATGCGGATCGATCGCACGGCGTTTGGCGAGATCACGATCGATGAGAAGACCTACGAACACGACGTGATCATTCGGCTCTCGGGCGAGGTCGTAAAACGCAAGAAGAAGCTCTCGAAGCAGCTGTACGGCACCTCGCACGTCGTGTCGAAGGACGAGGCGAAATTCCTGTTCGAAAAGGGCTGCAGGCAGCTCATCGTCGGTTCGGGCCAAGAGGGCAATGTGCGGCTTTCGCCGGAGGCAGAGGCTTACTTCGCCAAGAAGAATTGCCAAGTCGTGGTTCAGCCCACCCCGCAGGCGATTCGTACCTTCAACGAGGCACACGGAAAGAAGATTGGCCTGTTCCACGTGACCTGCTGACGACCTTTCGCGGTAGAGACATCCGGGATCGCGACGGCTGCCGGTGTCGTGAAGGCTGCGTACTCGCGGCATACGCTGGCGATACCCTCGCCCGTGTCGGACGGCGATCGGAGCTCTGCTATTTTTGGGGTCTGGCGGGGACGCTGCAGGCGCTGCTCACTCCGGATCTTGCCTATGGGTTGCCTGACCCGCGGTTCGTTAGTTTCTTTGCCTTGCACGGGATCGCAATCGGGTTTCGCACCCCGTGAACGGCGCGCAGGAGGGATTTTCGTTCACCCCCTCCTGCGCATGCCCGTCCGCTTGACGGCTACCTCGGTTGATGCGACGGCGGCGGCTGCACCGTCATGGGTCTCGATTCGCCCGGCGGCGGCGCGGACGGCGGCTCGGGCTGCGGATTCAACCGCGTTGGGCCGGGCCGCCTCTTGGCGAACTGCTGCGCATGCAGGACATCGAAGCCTGCCGTGGCCTTCGGCTGCAGTGCGGCCGCGACGTCGGCCGGACGACTTGCATGGGCAGGAGCGATCGCACTGGCCGCGCACGCGGCTGCGAGCGCGAGGAGATATGCTGCTTTCACGGCGCTACTCCGCGAGTAAACCAGCATCCAATAATCGCAATTTCGTCGGGCGCATTGATCTTCCGCAAATGCCGCGCGAAACAAGCCAACGCGGGACGGCGGCGCGCTCGCGGAATGCTGCGCAATGTCTCAATGGAATTTCATCTTCAGTCTGATGCACCAGGTCTGAATTCCCATTGGGCATACCCGCCTGGTGCAGTAGCAGGCAGGATAGTTGCATGTGACGCCGTAGAAGGTCTGGCCCTGGTTCACCGGGCCGGCGGCAATCACATGGCACGGAACAGCCCACGACGGCGATGCGGCGACCAGGCCCGCCGCTATCGCAGCCGCCAACAGCATCGGATGTGCGAGCTTCATGATGGAGTCCTTCCATTCAGCGGACGCGCTTCGAGGCGTCGCGACGAGGCGTCGCACGCCGCTGGCGCGGCGACGTTGATCTTGGTCAACACATGGGAGTTTCGTTTCGCCAAGCGTCATGTCGCCGGGGCGGGACGGATGCCCCGGCCACCGCATCCGCGCGATGGACGGAAACGTCTGCCGGGGTGATCGCTACCTGCGCATCCTGTTCGTGCAGGCCGCTTGGGTCGTCCTCATCGTTGGAAGAGGCTCCGAAAATCATCACGCTCCATCATGCAACCCTGGACCGCTATGTCGAGACGGTCGATGCTTTGGTCACGAGCATCGCCGAGCACGCTGAGGCGGAGGATGATTGTGGGTCCTTGGTGAAGGCGTTCCGCGCGCTCGTTCACAGCGTGACGGTCCACCCGAACGGCCCTCGGGAAGGTTTCCAGGTCGAGGTCGAGGGGAAGTTGGCTGTCCTGATCGGTGCGGTGGCGATGCCTTCCCCCAAGCAGTCTATAGTGGGTGCCCTTCCTGAGACAGGGGTAACCCATGTGTCC
>Ga0335081_10003484_pt1 | contig 24772 bp, 24 predicted proteins | sample Lox_Sample_35_FD_206713 | JGI IMG/M metagenome (GOLD analysis project Ga0335081, IMG submission 206713) | Soil microbial communities from Loxahatchee National Wildlife Refuge, Florida, United States - Lox_Sample_3.5 | ecosystem: Environmental > Terrestrial > Soil > Wetlands | place: USA...
GCCCCCAGCAGCCCAGCGCCGCAGGCGCCGGTGGCGGTGATACCGACCAGCTCGAGATTGGTCAGCCGCGATCCTCGAAGATTTTGGCCTCGACGAAGAGCTGGAACAGCGGGGGATCGAGCTGCCCAGTTTTCACCTCGTCCTGCATGATATCAAGTGCGCGGATGGGGGCAACGGCGGGTTTGTACGGGCGGTCCGCGGCGGTGAGCGCGTCGTAGATGTCGCTGATGGTCATCATGCGGGTTTGCAGCGGAATCGCATCTCCGGTCACGCCGCGCGGGTACCCGCGGCCGTCGAGCTTTTCGTGGTGACCGTAGGCGATGATCGGGATCTGCTGCAGCTCGCGGGTCCACGGGATCTGCTGCAGGAAGCGGTACGTGTGATTCACATGACTCTCGATTTCGAGGCGCTCCTCCGGGTCGAGACTCCCCTTGGGAATCGTGAGGAAGCGCACTTCTTCGCCGCTGAGATAGGGCTGCTGCCGCCCATCGATGTCCTCATAGTGGCGCCCGGCGAGCTTGATGAGGTCGCCCGAGTGCTCCTCGGGCAGGACCGTTGGCTCGTTCGCTTCCTCGACGATCCGTAGAAACCGCTCGAGTTCGGCCACTTCTCGCGCGTAGGCTTGCTCGAGCTGCGAAACGAAATCGTCCAGCCCCTTCCTTCCGTTCCGTTCCGCGAATTCCGCGCGGGCGCGCCAGAAATCCCGTTCCGAGCTGCGGCGCAGGAACGCGTAGCGCTGACGGATGAGCGCCAGATCCTGGGGATAGAGCTTCTTCGCCTTCACCAGGACCTGCTCGCGCACGCCGACTTTTCCGAAATCGTGGAGCAGTCCCGCATAGCGAATTTCGCGCAGCTGCTCGCGGGAGAACTGTACGTTCCGATACGTGCCATCGGTCGAGCGATCCACCGCTTCCGCGAGCAGCACCGTCATGCCCGCCACGCGGCCCGAATGACCGAACGTGGTCGGATCGCGCTGCTCGATGGCCGTGACCGCCGCGAGCACGAATCCTTCGAACAGCCGCTCGATATCCTCGTACAGGCGGCTGTTCTCGATGGCCACCGCTGCCTGGCCCGCGAGGGCCGTCACGACTTCCACGGTGCGGCGCGAATAGGGGACCACGTGCTGCTCGACATCCGCGGGGGTGGCGAGCACCGCCTCCATCTGTCGCTTCCGGTTGATCAGCTGGAGCACGCCGATCACCTGCTCCTTGTGATCCTTCATCGGAAGCACGAGCATCGATTTCGTGCGGTATCCGTAACGCTCGTCGAAGGACCGGTTGATCGAGTATTCGACGTCGGGGGGCAGGAAGTAGGCGTCGTCGATCATGAGCGCCTCGCCCGTCGTCGCGGCATATCCGGCGAGGCTCGTGCGGTCCACGGGAATCGTGAACTCGACGAACGGGGCTTCGGGTTTCGAAAACGTTTGCGCCAGCCGGAACCGCAGCCGGCGAGTACCCTCACCACTGGTTTCCACGAGGTACAAGCTGCCGGCATCCGACCCCGTGATGCGCCGCGCCTGCGTCAGGATCAGCTCGAGCAGCGTCTTGAGATTGCGCTCGGTGCCGAGTGCCACGCCGATGCGCGTCAGCTCCCCGATTTCGCGACTGCGCGTGGCGGCTTCGGCGCGGGCGCGCGCGGTCTCGGCACGCGCCGCTGCTTCACGGAACCCACTGCGGATCGCCACCAGCAGCTCGCGAGGCCCCGGTGGGTGTCGCACGAAGCCCGCAAGCAGCTCGGTCGGGATCTCCCCGGGCACTTCGATCTCGCCCGGCCGGCCGAGCGCCACCATCGCGCCACCCGCATCGACCATCGCACGCAGTACATCGAGAGGGAACAGCGAACGGCTTTCGGCGTCGAGCAACAAGACGGTGGGGCGGTCGTCGACGACTACGTCGCGCGGGAGGCGCACGTCACGCGCTTGGATTTGCGAGCCGGCCAGGAGTCCCGCGAGGGGCCCGGGTTGCCAGCAGGGGGTGTGGAGCAGCGTGTAACGCACGCTACCTGCGATCAGCTGGTCTTGAGGCGCTTCAGACCTTCCGACGCTTCCGTGTACTCCGGGAAGACCGCGATCGCCCGCTGATACATCTCCACCGCCTTGTCACGCTCCCCACGATCCTGATACAGCAGGGCGCGCGAGTAGAACGTGAACGCCTCCGTGGGCACCTGCCGGCTCATGCGCTGATCGGACGCCGGACGAACCACGGGCGGCAAGTTCGCGTCCTTCATCAGCTGGGTCGCGATCGTCTTGATGACGTCGTACAGCCGATCGCGCTGCGCGCGATCGGTCTCGACGCGCACGATCTCGCTGGTTTCGACGTTGACGAGCCGGGCATCGACCCGGAAGTCGCCATAAAAGTCGATGAACGTGCCGAGCACGACGTAGCGCGCGCCCACGAGCTTTCCGACTTTCGCCGCGGTCTGCGGGTCCACGCGACCCGTCTGCCCCAGATTCTGTTCGTCCAGGAGCTTCTGAATGTCCTCGCGCTCCACCACGCGGGCCGAGGGATTGAGCGCCAGCTCGGAGATCAGCATTCCCGCGATCCCCTTTTGGAGCGCGTCGAAATCCTCTTTCCCCTGTCCGTATGAGCCGCCGTTGTCGAACGGCATGACCGCGATGCCCGGACGCGTGTCGGGGCCGCCGCGGTTCTGAGCGGCGAGGCCGCCCGTTCCAAGGCCGAAACAGGCCAGGAACAGGCAGACCGAAGCGAGCATCGTACGGGAACCCATGTGATCTCCTCGGCTCAAAGGGTCAGCCTCATGCCTTCCTGTGCCGCGAGGACTTCGTGTGGGCAGTCCCTCGTGCGCGCGAGCGCGCGGGCGTCGGCCAGCAGCTCGTCGATGGCGCTGTCGGCGTGTTCCGGTTCGTGATGGAATAGCACCAGCCGGTCCACGTGCGCTTCGGCCGCAAGCTCGATCGCCTCCTCGAACGTCGAATGGCCCCAGCCGCGGTGCTCCTCGAGCTCATCCGGCGTATACATCGCGTCATGAATCAGCAGGTCCACACCGCGCAGAAACTCCACGAACTCGCTGCGCCAGTCGGGCGACAGCCGGTAGTTGCCGCCGGTCCCAAGCTCGTTATCCGTCACGTACGCCATGCTCGGACCGCCGCCCGTCGGCGTCAACCGATATCCCAGCGTCGTCCCCGGGTGGCGCAGCTTCATCGAACACACGTCGAATGCGCCGAGCCTGAAATCCCCGGGCTCGACTTGCTGTACCGTGAGCTGCGCGGACAGCGCATCGAGCGGTACCGGAAACACCGCGGGATCCATCTGCTGGCGCAGGATCGCTTCGAGCGACGTGGTGCCCTGGCGCGACCCCCAGATGCGCACCGAGTTCCCAGGGGAGAAGAGCGGCTTGAAATGCGGCAGCCCCTGAATGTGATCCCAGTGCGCATGCGACAGCAGAATCTCGGCGCTGACCGCGCCATTCTGGTCCTCGACCAGCTTGAGCCCGAGCGCCCGGATGCCGGTCCCGGCGTCGAGAATCACGAGATCTCCGCCCTGCCGGCTCTCGACTGCCACACACGGCGTGTTCCCGCCGTAGCGCGCGGTGTGCGTGCCCGGTGTAGGGATAGACCCTCGCGTTCCCCAAAACGTGACTGTGTAAAGCTTGCGCTGTGGCACGCTGTCCCGCGGGCTAAGTTACGATGGCGACGCTATGTAGATATATGAGTCCTCACCTGTGCGGCGTGATACGCCTCACGACCGCCCGGCAGAGGCCTCGAGCGCGGCGCGGTCACGGATCACGATCTCGCGTCGGCTGACTTCGATGAATCCCTTGTCGACCAGCTCGCGCATCGTGCGGGACACGGTTTCGCGGCTCGAGCCGATCATCTGGGCGATCGTGTGGTGGGTGAGCCGGCGGGTAATCCGGTCGGAGCCCGCTTCGTCGGCCAGATCGAGCAAGAGCTGCGCGACCCGCCCGTTGACGTCGAGCAGGACGAGGCTGCCGACCTTTTCGTCGACGCGTCGCAGGCGCCGCGACAGCTCGCGCAGCAGCGCGAGCGCGATGCCCGGCGTCTGCTGCAGCTGCGCCTGGAAGTCCTCGCGCCGGATCACGAGCAGCGTGGCGTCTTCCATCGCGATCACATGTGCCGAGCGCGGCTCATCGTCAATGAGCGCCATCTCGCCGAAGAAATCGCCTTCGCCCATTACCGACAGAATCACTTCACGGCCGTCCTCGCCGATCAGCACGACCTTGACCTGACCCTTGGCGACGACATACAAGGCGTCTCCCGGATCATCCTCGAACAGGATGACCGAGTTGCGCGGGTACACGCGCTCGCGCGAGATCTCGGCAACCCGCTCCAGGTCCTCAGGAGCGAGTTGACTGAAGAGCGGGACTTTGCGGAGGATGTCGGTGACCGACAAGAGTGGAATAGCCTCGTGGGAACCTGGGTCCGGGGCGCAAGCTTATGTACTTAGCCCGCTGGTGTCAATTCGGCACGAGCGGCGTGCTTGCAGCCAAGTTCAGGCGCCAGTTATATTTTGCCTCTTCGGCAGCGGTATGACCCCAGCAAGGAAGTGAGCAGTGAAACCCGGGATTCACCCGTCCTATCAGCGTGCCATGGTCCAGTGTGCCTGCGGGAACGCTTTCGTGACCCGCTCCACCGTGCCCGTGATCCACGTGGAAATTTGCTCGCAATGTCACCCGTTTTTCACCGGGAAACAGAAGCTTATTGACACCGCGGGCCGCGTGGAGCGGTTCCGTCAGAAATACGGGACCGACAAGGTCGGGACCTGATTTGTGGAGGCCCGACTCCGCCAGGCGCTCGCGCGGGCGGAGGAGGTCGCCCACGAGCTGGCTGACCCCGAAACCGCGCGGAATCCGACCAAACTGAAACAGTTGGGCCGCGAGCACGCGCGACTCGAAGCGATCCGGCAGTCGCATGTGCGGCTTGAGCGTGTACAGCGCGAGCTGGCCGAAGCTCGCGACGTGCTGGAGGATCGCGACCCCGAGTTGTTGGAGCTTGCGCAAGCCGACCTCGAGCGGCTGCGTCCCGAGGCCGAGCGACTCGAACGGATGCTCGCCGAGCTGCTTGCCCCGTCCGACCCCCTCGACGACCGTGACGCCATCGTGGAAATCCGGGCCGGCACTGGCGGCGACGAAGCGGCCCTGTTCGCCGCCGATCTGTTCCGCATGTACACGCGATTTTGCGAGCGCCACGGCTTCAAGGTCGAGATCCTGTCGCTGTCCGAGGGGACGCTCGGCGGGTTGAAGGAAGCCATCTTCGCGGTGCGCGGTCCCAAGGTGTACGGCATCCTGCGGTACGAGTCGGGCGTTCATCGGGTGCAGCGAGTCCCGGTCACCGAAGCACAGGGGCGGATTCACACTTCCGCGGCGACCGTGGCCGTGCTTCCCGAGGCCGAAGAAGTCGACGTGAAAATCGAAGACAAAGACCTGCGCATCGATGTGTTTCGCTCATCCGGGCCCGGCGGTCAAAGCGTGAACACCACCGATTCCGCGGTGCGCGTGACGCATTTGCCGACGGGACTGGTCGTGCAGTGCCAGGATCAGAAATCGCAGCTGCAGAACAAGATCAAGGCGCTCGAGATCCTGCGCTCGCGGCTGCTCGACCGGATCGTGGCGGAGCAGGAAGCCGCCCGCGCGCAGGAGCGGCGGGCGCAGGTGGGAACGGGAGATCGCTCGGGGAAGATTCGCACGTACAATTTTCCCCAGAACCGCGTGACCGATCACCGCATCCACTACACGGAGCACAACCTGAGCGATGTACTGGACGGCCGTCTCGACGATCTGATCAATGCGCTCAAGCTCGCGGGCGAGAAGGAGCGAGTCGGTGCCTGACGTGCTCGCGGCCCCGGCGGGCTCGATTGCCGATCGGCTTGCCGTGGCGGCACGCAGGCTGCACGGGCTCGTCCCCGATCCCGCGCGCGAAGCGCGCGCCTTGTGGGCCGCTGCCACGGGAACGAGCGTTGGTGAGGTCTGGCTGCACCGTGACCGGGAGCCGGCCGACGCGGTCGCACTGCGATTCACGGCCGCCCTCGAGCAGCGCATCGCGGGTGTCCCATTTGGCTACGCGACCGGTCACGCGGCGTTTCGAGGGTTGGACCTGCTGCTCGATCGACGCGCGCTGATCCCGCGCCCTGAAACCGAGGGCCTGGTGGACCTGGCCCTGCAACGCGGGGGTTCGGGAGTGGCGGCCGACCTCGGCACGGGCAGCGGATGCATCGCGCTGGCGCTCGCGGTCGAGGGATCGTTCGAGCGGGTCGTGGCGGTGGAGCGGGACCCCCAGACGGCGGCGCTAGCCCGCGAGAACGTCCGCCGCACCGCCCCCGCGGTGTCATTGGACGTTCGGGAAGGCGACTGGTGTGCGCCGCTCGCGGGTGCGATCTATCACGTCATCGTCGCGAATCCGCCCTATCTTACGAGCGCGGAATACGCGAGGCTCGACCCGTCGGTGCGGGAGTATGAGCCCCGGGCGGCATTGGAGAGCGGCGCGGACGGGCTCGATGCCACTCGAGCGATCCTCGCCACGGCAGGGCCGTTTCTCGCGCCGCGAGGGGCGCTGTTGCTCGAGATCGATGAGCGACGCGCCCAGGCGGTGCGGGAAATCGCGGACGCACACGGGTGGGCTCGCACCCGAATCCATGCGGACCTTTTTGGCCGGCCGCGCTACGCGGTGGTGCAACCCGGCGAGGACAAGTGATGGACGAGAAAGCGCTCGAGCTTGGCCGGCTGCTCGGTCAGAGCGACGAATACCGCGCGCTGGTGCGCGCCACGGACCGGATGAAGGAAGACGCGCAGGTCCAGAAAGTGCTCGCCGAGGTCGAGCGACTGGCGCAGGATATCGAACGATCCGCGCAGGCGGGACGGGAACCCTCGAAGGAACAGGTGGAGCAATACGATCGGGCCCTGCAGGCCGCTCAGGCCAATCCGGTGTATCAGCAGGTCGTCGCGGCCCAGGCGAACTTCGAGAAATTGATGGCACGGGTCAACGCGCGCATCTACGAAGGCATCAAGAAGGGCGCAGCGAGCCCGATCATCACCTTGAGTTGAACGGACTCTTCATCGTTGTCGAAGGACCGGAGGGCGCGGGCAAGTCCACGCTGGTGCGCTGGCTCGCGTCGCGACTGGTGGCCGAAGGACGGCAGGTGGTATCCGTGCGCGAACCGGGGGGCACGCCGGTAGCGGAAGCTGCGCGCAAAGTCGCGCTCACGTTTCCGCGCGCCATGGCGCCGGCATCGGAGCTGTTTCTGATGCTCGCCGCCCGCGCCGATCTCGTGGAGCGGGTGATTCGCCCCGCGCTCGTGGCCGGCCACATGGTCTTGGCGGATCGATTCGCGCTCTCGACGTTCGCGTATCAGGTAGCGGCGCGAGGATTGCCGCGCGAGGACGTGGAGGCGGCGAATCGGCTGGCAACGGGAGGCTTGGTTCCGGACATCACCCTCGTGCTCGATGTGCCGGTCGACGTGGGCCGGGCGCGCCAGCAGCGCTCTCGCAAACACCGTGACCGGTTCGAGCGCGAGGGAGACGCGTTTCATGAGCGGGTACGCCGCGAGTACCTCGCGGCGCAAGGGCCGGGGGTGGTGCACATCGATGCATCCCTTCCCCGGGAAACCGTGCAGCAGCTCGCGTGGCGTGAGCTTACAGCGGCCGCAGCACCTATTCACCGAGGACTTTAGATGAAGCATCGTACATTCTGGCTCGTTGCCGCCGTCACCGTGCTTGCGCTGGCCACAGGCGGATGGCTGCTCCAGCGTGACTCGGAACCGAACGGTTCGGTATACCAGCAGGCGCGGCTGTTCGAGGATGTGCTGTCTCGCGTCGCCGACTATTACGTCGATTCGCTCGATGAGCGCCAGCTCTATCAAATGGCGATCGACGGCCTGCTCGACCAGTTGCACGATCCCTATTCCGTGTTCCTCAAGCGTGACGACTTCCGCGCCCTCTCGGAAGCGACGTCGGGCAATTACGGCGGATTGGGCATTCAGATCGACGTCCGCGATGGCTGGATCACGGTTGTGGCCCCGCTGCCGGAGACGCCCGCCGAGCGCGCCGGCATCAAGTCCGGCGACCAGATTGTCGCGCTGGATGGTCGCTCGACCGAAAACTGGAAGAACGACCAAGCCGTGAAAGAATTGCGCGGCCAGCCTGGGACCACCGTCGAACTCAAGGTCCATCGCGTGGGCACCGATCAGCCGCTCACCTTCAAGGTGACGCGCGCGACGATCCACGTGCACTCGGTCTACCTCTCGATGATGCTCGACGACAAGGTCGGCTATGTGGCGCTCTCGCCCGTCAGCGAGACCTCGGCGCAGGAGTTGACGAACGCCATCACCGATCTGCGCGCCAAAGGCATGAAGTCGCTCATTCTCGACATGCGCGGCAATCCCGGCGGCTTGCTCGATCAGGGCATCGCGGCGAGCGACCTGTTCCTCGAACCGGGTCAGGAAGTGGTCGAGACGCGCGGCCGGGCGCCGAACAGCTCGCGGGTGTACCGCGATTCGAAGCCGCAGCCCTGGCCCGGCATGCCGATCGTCGTGCTCGTGAACGGCGGCACGGCGAGCGCGGCCGAAATCATCGCGGGCGCGCTGCAGGATCACGATCGCGCCGTGCTCGTGGGGACGCCCACCTTCGGCAAGGGGCTGGTGCAGTCGCTCTGGCCGCTGTCGTCCGAGACCGCGCTCAAGCTGACCACCGCGCGCTGGTATACACCGTCCGGCCGCACGATTCAGCGCAAGAGCCACAACGAGGCCGACCAGGAAGCGCAGGTCGAGCTGTCGGATCTGGGGCACGACACGACGCGCACCGATTCGGCCCAGCTGTTCCATACCGACGCCGGCCGGGTCGAGTACGGCGGCGGCGGGATTCGCCCCGACGTGTTCGTGCCCGCCGACACGTTCACGATGGCGGAGCGCAACTTCCTGAAGGCACTGGGCGGCAAGGTCAGCGTGTATCGTGATGTGGTCTCGAGCTACGCCCTCGACTTGAAGGGGAGTGGCCGAGTCAAAGACCCGAGCTTCACGGTCACACCCGACATGGTCACGGAGCTGTTGCGGCGCCTGCGCACGCGGGGGCTCGACGTGCCGGACTCGGTCGCGGCTGGTGTACGCACCTTGATCGCGCACGAGATCGGATACGAGGCGACGCAGTATTCGTTCGGCCGCAACGCGGAGGCCAAGCGCCGCCTCGGCGACGACCGGCAGCTGCAGGAGGCGCTCGGCCTCGCCCGGCGCGCCAAATCGCCGCAGGACCTGCTGGCCATTGCGGCCGGTGAGCCGAGCCCGACGGCGAGGAACTAGGGAGCGCGGCCGTGAGCCGCTTGATCGGGATCATTGGTCCGGGTCGAGCCGGAACAGGGCTCGGCCTCGCGCTCGCAACCGCCGGCTACATCGTGCGGTTGTACGGCCGGAAAAAACACAGCGTACCCGATCCGCTCACGCTGACAGTCGCTGACGAACCGCCCGCCTGGCTCGGCCAGGCGGGCGTCGTCGTTTTGGCGGTGCCCGATGACGCGATCCGGGCGGTGGCTGAAGTCCTGGCTCGACACGCAGCGATCCAGGCGGAACAGGTCGTGCTGCACCTCTCGGGCGCCCATGGCCAGGAGGCGCTGGGCCCGCTGGTCTCGTCTCGAGCCGCCCTCGGCTCGCTCCATCCGCTGCAGACCATCGCCGATCCACGCACCGCGCCCGAGCGGCTCCGTGGCGCCTGGGCGGCCGTCGAGGGCATGCCGGGAGCGATCAGGGCAGGCGAGGAGCTAGCCCGCGCCGTAGGCATGCACCCGTTTCGGGTGAGCGCACAGATGAAGCCGGTGTATCACGCGGGCGCCGTGTTCGCGTCGAACTACGTCGTTGTAGTCGAAGCGGTGGCGCAGCGGTTGTTACGGCACACGGGGCTGTCGGACAAGGAGGCGTGGGAGGCCTTGAAGCCGCTCGTGCGCGGCACGTTCGAGAACCTGATGGCGCGGGAGCCGCGGGACGTGCTCACGGGGCCCGTCGATCGGGGGGATGAGGCGACGATCGCGCGGCATCTCGCGTCGCTTACGGAAGACGATGCGCGGTTGTATCGTGAATTAGGCCGGGCTGCGCTCGAGCTGGCGGTGAAGCGGGGGATGGACCGTGGGACGGCGGAAGGAGTGTCCCGAGCGCTCGGCTCGAAGACGGAGACAGTATGAGGGTTCTGCTTTGCGTCGGCATGGTCGTGGTCGGTGCGGTCGCCGCCTGCAGCAACAATCCCAATGCCCCGCTCGTGGTCAATGGCGCGTGCGCGGCTGGTCCCTGCGCCTTGAGCGTGGGCGGAAATCCGTCAAGCAATAATCCTCCCGGTCCGACACCGGGAGGCGGAATGAAGATGAGCATAGGGCCGTGACGTGCATCCAGCGGGAGACGGGTCCGTGTGTTGTGTAGGGTGATCGGCCATTACTGATTTACGACATGCACTCCGGCAGGCACTGAGATCTTGAACTCCTTGTCGGGTATCGCGCCATTCACGCGCAGGCCCTTGAGAACCACGCTGCGCACTTGGCCCGATGCCTCCGTGATGTCGAGCCGTCGCACTAGGCTGTCGGTCTTCGCGATGGTGAGGATGGCCTGCGAGTAGGGCAGGTCCTTCTGTTTCGGCGTCAGTTCAATCACGTCATTTCCGCCTTCGGCGCGCAAATACCGCGCAGTGTAGCGCTCCCGCGCGCTGTCCACGAATTGCCCGATGAGATTCGGCCCCGTAGTGCCGGTGGCGGGAATGGGCGTGCGAATCACCTGGTCTTTCGTGGTGCTCGGCGTCCACAGCCAGAGATATTTCCCATCCGCCACGATCCGGTCGCCCTTGGGCTTCGAGAAGCGCATCTCGAAGTAATTCGGCCGTTTTTGATACAGCATGCCGAGGGTCGTGTCCGGGGCATCGATCATGGGATTGTTGACGATCTGCACGAATTCGGCGGACAACGTGTTGACGCGCGCGAAGGCGATCGAGGCGCCGTCGAGAATGGGACCGGGATCGGGCGGATTGAAAACGAGGAGACCGAGCAGCAGAAACAGCCGGTTCACTAGGCTCCGACCGACGCAGGCTCCGCGACGCGGCGTCCGATTACTTCCGCGATCACCCGCAGCTCCTTCATGAGTTGCGTGAATTGGTCGGGGAACAGCGACTGCGCGCCATCGGATAACGCCGACTCGGGATCCGGGTGAACCTCGACCATGATGCCATCGGCTCCCGCCGCCACCGCCGCGCGCGCCATCGGGAGCACCTTATCCCGTAACCCCGTGCCGTGCGAAGGATCCGCGATAATCGGGAGATGTGAAAGCTTATGGACGACCGGAATCGCCGTGAGATCGAACACGTTGCGTGTCGCGGTGTCGAATCCGCGGATGCCGCGCTCGCACAAGATGACGTCGCGATTCCCCTCGGCGAAGAGATACTCGGCCGAGAGCAGCAGTTCCTCGATCGTCGCCGACATGCCGCGTTTCAGAAGTACGGGCTTCCTGGCGCGTCCGGCGGCCTTCAAGAGCGAAAAGTTCTGCATGTTGCGGGCGCCGATCTGAATGATGTCGGCGACCTCCGAGATCGGTTCGATGCTCTCCGGGTCCATGGCCTCGGTGCAGATCAGGATCCCGACCTCGGCGCGAGCCTTGGCGAGCAGCTTCAACGCCGATTTGCCCAGCCCCTGAAACGAGTAGGGCGAGGAGCGGGGCTTCCAGGCGCCGCCGCGCAGGATCGCGGCGCCCGCATCCTTGACGTGGCGCGCGGCTTCGAGAATCTGCGACTCGCTCTCGACCGAGCAGGGACCGGCGATCACCGTGACTTCGGTGCCGCCGATCGAGACGCCACCCGGCAGGCGAACCACCGTCGACTCGGGCTGCCACTCGCGCGAAACCTGTTTGTAGGGCCGCGTGACGTGGATGACCTCCTGCACGCCCGGAAGACCTTCGAGCCGCGATGCATCGGCCCGGCCGTCGTTTCCCACCAGTCCCACGGCCGTGCGCTGCGCGCCCGGCATCGGTCGCGCTTCGTACCCCATGTCCTTGATCACGGCCACCACCCGGGCGACTTCCTGCTCGGTGGCGCCGTGGCGCATCACGATCAACACGCCGCTTTTCCTCCATCGATGACGAACCGGTCGCCATCCTTGGCCACTGACACCGGTCCCTTGAAACATTCCGCGGCTAGACGCCCCGGGTCTGGAGTCTCGACCGGCGGATAGAAGTGCGTCAAGACGAGACGGCGCGCGCGTGCATCGCGCGCCAGCTCGCCGGCGAGCCGCGGGGTGAGGTGCTGCTCCACGGCCATCGACTCGGGAAGCGAGCACTCGGAGAGGAGCAGGTCACATCCTTCCGCCCAATGGGCCAGCTCCTCACTCGGCCCCGTGTCGCCCGTGTACACGAGCCGCCCCTCGGGCGCCGTCAGGCTCACCGCAATGCTCTCATCGGTGTGCGGAACGCGGCACGCCTCGAGAGTCACGTCGGCACTGAGCGGAAACGGCTCGCCGCCCCGGATATCGAGAATCCCGATCGGGAAGCCCGGGTCAAGCAGCCACTCGCCGAATCCTTGCGCCAGCGCTTTGACGAGCCGCACCGTGCCCGCCGGGCCCAGGATGACGAGCGGATCCTTGCGCGGGACGGTGCTCGTGTAGCGCAGCGCGTACACGAGCATGGGAAGCTCGCCGAAGTGGTCGGCATGGAAATGGGTGAGGACGACGTGCGTAATGTCCTGCCACGGGAGCCCGAACTGCGCGAGCCGGTGCAGTGTGCCGGCGCCGCAGTCGAGCAGAATTCGCAAATTCCCGCGACTCACGAAATGGCAGGCCGCGGTCCGCTGGGCGGACGGCGCGACCGTTCCCGTTCCAACGGTAACGAGCTCCATGGGACCAGAAACTTAAGCTGGTTGCGCCTCGGAAAGGCGAACCCCGACGATCGTTGAAACGCCGGGCTCCTGCATGGTCACGCCATAGACCGCATCCGCCGCCTGCATGGTGCGGGGATTGTGGGTGATCACGATGAACTGCGTGTGTGGCTTGAATTCGGACAACAGCCGGCAATACCGCCCTACGTTCGCATCGTCGAGCGGCGCGTCGACCTCGTCCAGCAGGCAAAAAGGCGACGGCTTGGCGAGGAAGATCGCGAACAGGAGCGACACCGCGACCAGGGTCCGCTCACCGGACGACAGCAGATGGATGCGTTGGGTCCGCTTACCGCGCGGCGCGGCATGGATCTCGATTTCGCTGTCGAGGGGCGCATCCTCGTTCGCGAGGCGGACATCACATTCGCCCCCGCCGAACAGCGCCTGGAACACGCCGCGGAAGTTCTCCCGGACCTTGGCGAAGGATTCGAGGAACAGGGCCTTGGCGGTTTGATCGATCTCCCGAGCTGCCTGCTGCAGCGAGTTCCGCGCCGCGATCAGATCATCCCGCTGGGTCATGAGAAACTCGAGCCGCTTCAATTCTTCGGCATGCTCTTCGACCGCCAGGGCGTTCACCGGACCGACCGCGTCGATCGCGCTCCGCAGCCGCTCATTCTCTTCGCGCAGCCATTCGATGGAACCGGAGACCTGTGGTGCGGTTGCGAGGAGGTGCTCGATCGGCTTGCGCCATTCGGCCTCCACGCGTCCCGCGAGCGCCTGCTTCCTGCCGGCGATTTCCGACCGTTCGAGCTCGAGGCGGTGCTCTTCCTGGCCGAGCGCTTCGAGCGCAGCGCGCGACCTCTCGAGCTGACCCTCGGCTCGGGCGAGCTCCGCGTCGGCATCCTGAACGCGTTGCTCCGCCGCGGCCGCCGCGGACTCGAGGGTCGTGAGCGCCTGGCGGCCCTCATCCAGCGCATCCACCCATTGCTGGCGCTGCGCCTCGAGGGTGCTCGTATCCTGCTCGATCTGCAACAGCTCGCGGACCAGCGACTCTGCCTGGCGCCGAGCCTCATCGGTCTCCGCATCCGCGCGCGTGGCGCGCTCCGCCGCCGAAGAGCGCCGAGCCTCGACCTGAGCGGCCTCGACCTGCCAGCGCACCCGTGCCTCGCGGGCGCTCTCCTGGCGCACCTCGAGATCGTCGAGCCGGGCCCGCTCACCGCCCAGCCGCTCGTCGATGCGCACGCGCTCGATCTCCTGGGTTTCGAGCTCCCGCGCCAGTGCGACGAGCCGCTCCTCCACCTTCTGGAGCCGTGCCGTGAACCGGTCGAGCTGCGCGGCGGCGTCCTGCACCTCGCGCCGGGCGTGGGCGGCGGCGCGTGCCGCCTCGTTCTGAAGTGCGCCCGCTTCGAGCGCCTGCTCGCGGGCCTGCTCCGCCGCGCTCGTCCGCTCCGCAAATGCGGCTTCCGCATCCGCGAGCTCGCGCTGCGCGGCCTCGAGCTCGGCAACCGCTCGGTCCCGGGCGGCTGCGGCATCGCGAACCTCACGGTCCAGGCCCTCGAGCTCGGCGCGGCGTGAGAGCGGCCCGCCCGCGCTCGCGCCCGCGAAGAATACCGCGCCATTCGAACGACGCAGGCTCTTGCCATCGTCGAGTACCTCGTGCCCCTGGAGTAATGCGCGGACCCAGGCGACCGCTGGCCCCTCGACGCGGAGATCATCCTGGAGCGGCATGCCATCGGCCGCGAGACGCGGCCCCGGGGTGCAGGGGAGTACCAGGAGCGGACCGGGAGCCTCGCGCGCGTGCCACTGCCGAATCGCGGGAATGACCGTCTCGTCCCGTACCAACACCGCGTGAATCCAGTCGCCCAATAGCCGCTCGGCGAGCTCCGCGTCAGCCCGGCTGGTGCGGATGAAATCCGACAGTGGCCCGAGCACCGCATCCCCCAGGCCATCCAGGCCGGCCCGCGCGCGCAACAGCGCCCGCGCTGCCGGGGCGAGCCCTACGCGCTCACGATCGAGCTCGGCCAGCGCGTCGTGGCGCGCGGTGAGCTGTGCCAGGGCTTCTTCCACTTGTCGCCGTGCGGCGCGACCTCGAGTCTCGCGTTCCTGCGCCAGCGCAAGGCGATGACGCGCCTGCTCGACGGCGTCCGCAGCCTGCGCTGCGGCCTGGGCACGCGCGGAGGCCTGCTCCACGGTTGACCCCACCTCGGAGGCTGTGGCGCGTTCAGTGGCTTCTCGAGCGGCTCGCTCGCTCGCCGCATGCCCCTGCTGCTGCCTGAGCTCGGTGCGCTCCCGCTCGAGGGCGGCGCGCTCGCCTTCCGCGGCATGCCGCGTTTCGGCCCGCGCCTGGAGCTCCGATTCGAGAGTGCGCACGGCGGCGCGCTGCACCGCCAGCGCCTCGCGTTCTGCGGTCTCGAGGGCGGCGCACCGATCGAGCTCCGCCTGAACCCCGGCCAGCTCGTGTTCCGCGGCTGCGCGCTCTGCCGTCGCGGCGTCACGCTCGCGGGCCGCCTGACCGGCGCGCACTTCCGTCTCGCCCTTGTCCGCGCCGGCCCTCGTGCGGCGCAGGGCCGCGTTGTGCAGCCGCTCGGCCGCTAGCGCCAGATCGCCCTCGAGACGGCCGATCTCGATCTTGGCGTCGGCCAGGCGGCGCTCGATCTCGGTGCGCTGCGCCTCGGCCGTGTGGCGGGCCTGGGCCCGCATCTCCCGATCTTCTTCACCGAGCGCCAGCGCGTGCCGCGCCGCGGGCACCGCCTGCGCGAGCTCGTTCGCCCGCACGCCGAGCGATCCCAGCGACAAGTCGAAATCCTCGAGCTCGAGCCGTACCAGCGTCATGGCAATGCCGAACCGCGCTTCGATCATGGTTCCGTGGCGCTCTGCCTTGCCGCGCTGGCGTGCCAGGCTTCGCACCTGAGTCTGAACTTCCGAGATCAGATCTTCGAGCCGGGCCAGATCTGCGCTCGTTTCTTCGAGGCGCCGTTCGGTGCTGCGCTTGCGGTCGCGGTACAGTCCGATTCCGGCCGCCTCCTCGAACAACGACCGCCGCTCCTCCGCCTTTTCAGAGAGTAGCGCGTCGATCATCTTGGCTTCCATCACGACCGCTGCATCGGCGCCGAGTCCCGTCCCGCGGAGCAGGTCCTGAATGTCGCGCAGCCGCACGGGTGAGCGATTGAGCAGGTAGTCGCTCTGCCCGGAGCGCGACAGCCGTCGGCTGATGACCACTTCCTGGAACGCGATAGGCAGCTGGCCGTCCGAATTGTCGAACACGAGCGAGACCTCGCACACGTTCACTGGTCGCCGGCCAGTCGACCCCTGGAAGATGACGTCGTCCATCTTGCCGCCGCGCAGCAGTCGGGGTGACTGCTCGCCCAATACCCAGCGCACCGCGTCCGAGATGTTCGATTTTCCGCAGCCGTTCGGCCCCACGATGCCGGTCACGCCTCCCTCGAAGGGAAGCTCGACGGTGCCCGCGAACGATTTGAAGCCCGACAGCTCGAGCCTGCTCAACCTCATGGAGTGGTCTCCGTACGGGTGATGAGCGCGGCGTGCACGCCCGCGTGGTCGAGACGCGCGGCGGCGAGCGCGGCCTGCTCGGGAGTTTCGAATGCGCCGGCCCAGGCTGCCCCATCCGGCGTCGAGTGCACGGCGGGCATGCCGAGCCGTTGCAACGTGGCGATGTCGGCCCCGGGCTCGAGCTCGAGCGAGTAGGGAGCGCGCACTAAGGCCGCATCCCCACGGGCAATCGTCCCGGCGCTCCAGAGACTGTCGCGCGCGGCCAGCGCGGCCTCGCGGCTCGAGTAGAATCCGATCGAGACTCGATACCAGATCGTTCCCGCGCCGCTCGCGACCGGCGTCACCACGACGGCCAGCCCGACTGACCTGAGCCGATCGGCCAGCGTGGTGGCGGCGGGAAGTGCCGCGAACGCCGCGACCTGCAGCGTCCAGTCGACCGTGTCCACGCGCGCGGGCGTGGGAGCCACGGGGCGGGGGCGTACGGGAGCGGCGGAGTGCTGGACCGGCTCGGCTGGCGCGGCCGCGCCACGATCGCGTGGCGTGGGCGGGGGGGTGTGTTTCGCGAGCAGCTGCCAGGCGCCGAATGCCCCCCCCGCGACCGCGGCCAGCAGCAGACCCGCCAACGCGATCCTTGCGAGCCGCGAGCGCCGGTGAATGGTGCGGTCTTTGGAGAGCGCGGGCGCCGGCCCCGGCGTCCACCGGTCGCGCACGATGCCGAGCACGGGACCGGTGGGATTTGACAGCTCGGGAGCGGGTTGGCCGAGCAGGATGATCCCATCCGGACCCGCCGCGAGCCGATCGAGCGTCGCGGGCCCAATGAATACGAGCAGCAGCGCGTCTTCGGACTGAAAGCCGCGCTGCAACTTGCTCCATCGCTCGTTGCTCAGCACGCCGTCAGGCGCCGCTGTCTCGGATCCCGCCGAGATGAAGAACACGCGGCCGACCTGCCGCGCCGTCTTGGTGAGCGAGACGCCGTATTCGAGCGCGTCGACAATGCCTTCACCGGGGTCGAGGCCGGCGAGCGAATGAAGCACCGGCTGCTCGAAGTGCAGATCCACGAGCGCGACACGTCGGTCGGCGAGCGCCGCAGCCTGAGCGACGTCCCACGCCGCTCGCGCGGCCCAGTCCAAATCGGTTGTGCAGGGAACGAGGGCGATCAAGGCGTGCCCTTCGAGCAACGGGGGCACGAGGCTCGAAAGGCGGGAGCGCGGCAGTGCGCGCCCCCCTCCGGATGGGACGGCTACGGTTGGTAGATCCAGTAGGGTCTCCCGAGCTTGCGTCCGATCGTTTCTGCCTGTCCACGGTTCGGGTAGGGGCCAAGCACGACCCGATAACCGTCATCCGCACTCTTGGGCGGCAGCACTTTGGCCTCGAGTCCCGCGCGCGAGAGCTGCTGGGCCATCTCGGTCGACCAGCTCTCGTTTTGAGAGATCGACACCTGAACATAGAGCGGCCCGGTGGCGGCGAGGGAGTCGGTGCCGCTCGGAGTCGCGGAGGTCGTGTCCGCGTCGCTCGCGAGCCGTACTGCATTGCGCGAGCGCCAGGTCGTGAACAGCCAGAGATCGGCGCTCGCACCGGGGATCCGTCCGGTTTCACGCAGCGAGTCCGGCCGAAGCGCGATGACGTCTTGCCCCTGTGCTACGAGCAACGATCCATCGGGCGCGATCGCGGGCAGGTCCTGGGTCCACGACGTAGCGACGCTCCCGGTCAGACGGCGGATCGGGAGGTCCACGACCCAGACCGAATCGCCGATCGAGGGACGGGCGAGGAGCCAGCGGCCGAACGGGTCGAGCCGCACCGTGGCGACGGGCGTTGGCAGCGCGATTCCATCGAGCTCCTCGCGGTCATACCGGTCGATCACCGCGAGTCCAGGCCCATTCCGCGACGCCACGTACACGCGGTGGCCCGAGGGCGAGAACGCGATGGCGCGTGGATGGTCGGGGAGGGCCACGAAGCCCGGATCGCGGCGGCCGATCGGATCGACCAGCAGAATCCCGGAATCGCCTACCACGCTCATCAGATCGCCCCACCGGGTCGCCTCCACATCACCGGCAAAGGGGAGCTGGCGGGCGGCGGCGGGTTGTCCCGCAGCGAGCGTGACGAGCCGCAAGGTTGCGGGATGGGCGGAGTCTCCCGCAGTCACCGCGAATAAACGCTGATCCAACCCGCCGAACAGGTCACGGGGAACCGTGTTCACGGCCTGGGGCCACACCATCCGCACCCGTCGGGCGACCGACGTCACGTGGTGTCTGCCGTCGATCGCGAACAGGGTGCCGTCCGGGCCCATGGCCGCGACGACCACGTTCGTGGCCTGCGTGTCGACCCGGCTCGTTCCCAGGTCGAGCGAGAGCAGCTCGCCGTTCGCCGTGGTGACGAAGAGGAGCTCAGACTCGAGATCGATGCCGACCACTCGCGCCACACCGGGCAGGCGGCCGCGAATCGCCCCGGGAAGCTCGGTCAGTCCCGGCAGCCGGTACGCCCGCACGTCGCCGCCCTTGCGTGACAGGCGCAGCGCGATCGCCGTACCTGAGCCGTGGGCCGTGCGGCTGGCCCTACGACTAATGGAGCGCGGGGTGCTCGACGCTTGAGGCGATGATGCGGCTGGGGCCTGGGAACGGCAGCTCGCGAGCGCCAGGCAACCGATAAGGAGTGTGCGGCGGAGAATCAAGAATAGGCCTCGCCGACAAAATATGCAGCCGGCGAGGCCCAAACAACCTTGGAACGTCTTAGAACGTTGGACCGATGCTCAGCGTCCAGTACGGGTGGTCGTAGGCGCGATCGAGCGGCCGGGTGTAGTCGACTCGCATGATGAGGATGCCCAGGAAGTTCGCTCGAATGGACCCGCCCCAGCTTCTGAGCGGTGCGCGGCAGTCGGCGAAGCTACGGCACTGGCTGGGCGAAAACTCGAGGGTCGAGCCGTTCTGCCAGGCCATGCCCACGTCGTAGAAAATCGCACCTTCGATCGGCGGGAAGCCGATCGGCAGGATGCCGAGCGAGAGGGTGCGCGTGAGCGGGAAGCGGAACTCGACGTTCGCGACCGCGACGCGTGACCCGATCAGCTGGTCAAGTGCATGGCACCCCGTCCCACCGGCGCCCACCGCGCCGAGCAGCGCGTCGTAGTTCGTCACCTGTGCGACGCACTCATGATTGATCAGCGAGTTGGCCGTGTAGCCTCGGAGCAGGTCAGTGCTCCCGAGGAAGATCGGGAACTCCCCGGCGTCCCGGCCGAACCGGCCGTAGTAGATGCCGCGAAACGCGAGCGTGAATGGACGCGCGAAGAAGTACTTCCGCACGTCGGCGAGGCCGCCGGTGAAGCGCCAACCGCCCACCGCCGGCGCGACCTGGAAGCGGGTCCGCGCGCCGGAGAAGGGGCCCACCGAACTGAACAGCGAGTTGTCGTGCACGAACGCCAGGGTCGGAGCGACATAGGCGACCGAAGGTGCATCGATCGTCTGGAGGTTGTTCACCCCCAGATACGACCCTTTCTGGTCGTAGTAGACGGACTGTTCGAGCGTCGCATCGGCGACACTGACGGTATGCAGCGACAGCTCGAATCGGTCGAAACGGCTCGTGGGGTAGAGCGCCGCGAGGAACGCGTCACGAATCACGAGCCGCCGGATTCGCGTCGTGAGCAGCACGGCCTGGTTGTTGGTGGAGCCGGGACTCGACACCACCCCGAGCGTACTCGGCACGTAGAAGTACGACGGTTGTTGGGAGACGCCAAACGCCCAGTTCAGCCGCCGGTCCTGATTCAGGTAGAGCGCCTGTACCTGCGCTTCGGAGAGCCGCCCGTTCAACGAGCCGCCCAGGACCAGCGTGCGGTTGCTCAGCATGTCGGACAGTGAGATGGACGTACCGCCGAAGATGCCGCGGCCGAAATTGTCGCGCTCGTACCCGAAGGTCGGCCGCGCGACGAAGTCGGTCGTGAACCGGGTGCGGTATGGGTGGATGCTGAACTCCGACGTGTCGGGCAGCGACAGCGTTGCCGAGTCGAGCAGCGTCCGAATCGACAGCTGCGGAGTCGTGGTATCGGTAGCCGGCGGATTTTCGCCGGATGTCCGGAGCCCGTTGGCCGAGCGGTAGATCGAATTGGATTCGTTCGGCCGCTGCGAGTCGGCGGTCTCGGCGGAATCGCGCGAGTGCCGCGCCGCCGCGAGGTACGGCGTGGTCGTCGCCGTGTCCCGGTTCGTGACCGCGAGCAGCGACATCGTCAGCGGCTTGCCGGGATCCTCGTACGGCTTGCGACGCAGCGAGCGGGGATTGTCGACCGAATACACGTTGAACACGCCATCTTCGTAATACACAAACGCCAGCCGGTCGGCCGAGTGCGCCCACGAGAGGCAGGGCGAGGTCGGCGTAATGCCCATCACACCCGTGTAGACGTCGGTCAGCTGATAGATCTCGCTGTCCGAGAAGTCGTACATGAACATGTTCGCGATCCCCGTCCGATCGGAACTGAAGATCAGCGAAGACCCGTCGGGCGACCACACGGGATTGATGTTGTGGCCGCGCTCCATGTGATCGAGCACCTCGATGTGTCCGGTCTCGAGGTGATAGAGCGCGATGCGCATGTTGCCGAACTTCAGCGTGTTGAAGTCGGTCTCCGGTCCGCGGTCGGTGGTGAACGCGATCGTCTTGCCGTCGGGTGACCACGTGGGCAGCAGGTCGGCGTACTTGTCGTTGGTCAGCCGCCGCAGATCCGTGCCGTCGGCGTTCACGATGAACAGATCGGACATCCCGCCATCGTAGCCCGTGAACACGATCTGCTTGCCGTCCGGTGACCACGACGGACTCGTCATTCCGGAGAGCGGCACCTTGATGCGCCCCGCCTCGCGATCGCGCTCGACGTCGAGCAGCACGAGATCGTCGCGATCCTTGTGTTTGACCGCGATGGCGAAGTACTTGCCATCGGGGGAGAACGAGCCCGCCGAATTGATGAAGCGCAGACTCTCGTAGTTCGAGTTGATCGTCGACTTGATCAGCCGCCGCTTGACGCGCCCGGTCTCCGCATCGGCCAGGTAGAGGTCGACGAAGAACGAGTTACCCTCGCTCACGAAGGCGATCTCCTTGCCGTCGGGTGAGAGCGCGGGCGCGAGGTGCAGGCTGCCCGTCGAGCGCTCTTCCGTCAGGGTGGGCTTCGCGATCCGCCGCGCCCGATAGTGATCGGCCAGCTGGGGCAGGAACGTCTCCTGCACCGCGTCGCGCCAATCGTCGGAGAGGTCACTCAGGCTGCGTCCCAGGACGCGCTTGAATGCGCCCTCGACGCCCGAGGTCGGCGTGGCCTGGAGAATGTCGCCGATCACCTCGTCGCCCCAGCGCTCGCCGATGTACGCCCACAGCGCGTGGCCGAAGTGATACGGGAATATCCGGGGATCGAACGTCATCTGCTCGATCGTGGGAAGGTGGCCTTCGAGCGCGGCGTCGCGCAGCCACATGGCGGTCAACGCATCGATGGGACCGAGTGAGAGATACTCGGCCATGCCCTCCATGTACCACAGCGGCGGCGCGATCTGCTGGAGTTGCTGGAGTCCGGCGCCGATCTGGCCATGCGCAAACACGTCGAACTGGAACTGGTGCGTCATTTCGTGCTGCAGCACGTGCGCGAGAAAGGAGTAGTCGCCCGTGAACGGCAGCACCATGCGGTGCTTGATCGGCTCGGTTACGCCGCCGATCGACTCGCCCAAGTCTTCCTGAATGGCATTGGTCTGCTGGAAGTCCGACGGCGATGCATAGAGGATGATGGGTTTCCGGCCTTGGAACTGATGATGCAGGACCCGCGACAGCCGCGCATAGCTGCGTTCGGCCATGCGGGCCGCGTCGAGCGCCGCCGCGCGCTCGCGCTCATAGAAGAAGACCTCGAAGTGCTCGGTCCGGATTACCTGAAAAGTGAAGGTGCCGTACTGCACCTTGTTCTGGCCGAAATACTGCGCCTGAACCGGAGCCGGCCGGAACACGCCGAGGGCGAGGAGCGCGAACAGCGCGCCGAAGCGTCGCATGCCAGTCATCCTTTCGGACCACCCTCCTGGGCAGTCTGGACCAGCGCGGCGTCGCTCCAGAGGCGCTCGAGCTGGTAAAAGTCCCGAAGCTCGGGATGGAAAACGTGTACCACAAAATCTACGTAGTCGAGGAGCACCCAGCGTCCCTGGGGGAGCCCCTCGACGTGGTGAGGCCGCACCCCCTGAGGCGGGAGCGCCTCGAGCAAATGCTCCGCCATGCCCCGTACATGAGCGTCGGACGTTCCGGAAGCGATGACGAAGAAATCAGTTGCCGCAGTCAGGCCTCGAAGATCGAGTACCACGGGATCGACCGCCTTGCGATCAGCCAGCGCCTCGAGCACAACCCGCAATTCCTCGGGCTCCCGGGCTCGCCGTGGACGGGAGGAACGGCGTTTACCCGTGCTAGTCATAGCGGTTTGCCCGTCCCTTTGTTCCGCGCTGCGCGTGCCGTCGCTACTCCTTTACCACGCTCACCGTGATCTCGGGCCGTACGTCGGGATGGATCTTGATCCCTACCTGAAAGTCCCCCAGGGCCCGGATCGGTTCCGCCAGATCGATCTTGCGCTTATCCACGTGGATGCCCTGCTCTTCGAGCTTGCGCTGAATGTCGCTCGCGGTCACTGACCCATAGAGCTTGTCTTCCTCGCCTACCTTGACCGAAAACGTGAGGGCGATTCCCGCCAGGCGCCCGGCCTCCCCTTCGGCATCCGACTTCTCCGCCGCTCGCTGCCGGGACAGCCGCTCGGCTTCAAAGCTGATGCGTTTCTTGTTGGCTTCGCTGGCGGGGTAGGCGAGTCCCTTGGGAAGCAGGTAGTTACGGGCATAGCCGTCTTTGACTTTGACGACCTCCCCGGTCCGTCCCAGGTTTTGCACGTCTTCACGCAGGATAATTTCCATGGCGCTCACCCGTACCGCTTAATATAAGGAAGCAACGCGAGCTGCCGGGCGCGCTTGATCGCCGTTGCGAGCTGGCGCTGGTGCCGCGCGCACATTCCCGACAGGCGGCTTGGAAGAATCTTGCCACGTTCCGTGAGAAACCGGCCCAGCGTGCGGTCGTCTTTATAATCGAGCACGCGCGCTCCCGATTCGCACACCGGACACGTCTTGGCCGGACGCCTCATACTTCTTCCTCTTCCTCGATTTCGTCCTCGTCGGTGGACAAGGTCGGCGGCGGCGCCGGTTTGACCGGCTCGCCTTCGTGAACCACGGTGAGGTAGCGCAGCACCGCTTCGTCGAGCTTCACGGCGCGCTCGTATTCGGGCAGCAGGTCGCCGGCGGCCTCGAACTGCGCCACCACGTAATAGCCGTTGTCCCGCTTCTTGATGGCGTAGGAGAGCGTACGCTTGCCCCAGTGGGCCACGTTGGTCAGCGTCCCCTTGCCGTCCTTCGTCAGCAGCGCGTGAAATCGCTCGAGTTTTTCGTTTACGGCGGGTTCTTCCAGACCACCATCAAAGATGTATACCGTCTCGTAGCGACGGGCCATGCCACCTCCCTTTGGTCATGAGCGACCCGTCCGTGGTGCACGGCCGGGTAGGGGATATGTGAAGCGGAAACATAGACATGCCTCGGGGGCCGGGGAAGGGGATCGTGAGCGAGATCACCGAACGGAGGGCCGGAGGAGGACTAATTCCTTGGGGTCCCGCCAAGCTGGCGACTGGCCTTGAGAGTCGGCCCAGCGGGGCGATTCATCGCGTTCCCGGTGTCGCACACATTGCGAAGGGGAGGCGGATGGGAAGTCTGCGGCGGATGTCATCAGTCATGCGGGCGACCGCGCTCACAGCGGGGGTGCTGCTCGTGTCCGCAAGCGAGCCGGACTCCCCCACGCTGCGAGCCGGAGAGGTCCCCCCGCCGCCGGTTCGTACCGATAGTCATGCGACCCTGCTCGTCTTTTCCTCTCAGGCGCGCCGTTTCCTGAACCTCGAGGCGCGCTCCTTCACCACCGAATTCATCGGTTGCATGATCGGCGAGGCGCATGGGCCGGTCGTAGTCGTCAGCCGCATCGCACCCGCGGACGTGGACCCGATCGAGTCGGCCACAACGCACGTCGTCCCGCGCGAAAGCTGCGAGAACTCAGGCTGGGAAGGGACGGTCGGCATCATTCACAGTCACCCGACGGCCGAACGCTGCTGGTATTTCTTCCCCGGTACCCAGGTCATGACATCGGATGCGCAGTCGTTCCTGTATCAGCCCTACCCGGTGGACGCCATCCTGTGCGGCAGAAAAGTGGTCTGGGTTGGACGCGATATGCTCGAGCGCAACGTCGTGGTGGCGCCCTCTGAGCACAACGCGAGCACGCCGGCGGCGCACGAGCGCGGCAACATGGTTCAAGGCGGAGCGGGCCCTGACCAGCGCCCGGGAGGGTACTGAGCTACACGTTGAACCGGAACAGCAGAATGTCGCCGTCCTTGACCCCGTAGTCTCGTCCCTCGGACCGCACCAACCCCCGTTCCCGCGCCGTCTTATAGGACCCGGCG
>Ga0335081_10003485_pt1 | contig 24772 bp, 24 predicted proteins | sample Lox_Sample_35_FD_206713 | JGI IMG/M metagenome (GOLD analysis project Ga0335081, IMG submission 206713) | Soil microbial communities from Loxahatchee National Wildlife Refuge, Florida, United States - Lox_Sample_3.5 | ecosystem: Environmental > Terrestrial > Soil > Wetlands | place: USA...
TATCGGGAGCCGCGTGAACCACTGCCGTTCGTCCGCAGAGCTTCCCGAGCGCTGAAGGAGGTTGCAGGAGTCGATGAACGAGCTGTCCAACGACACGACGGGGAACAAACGTTGATGGACATCTTCGAAAGGGGACTCTGAAACTTTGGGATGGAGGTTATGAAGTCGCATCGGTGCTTTGCACAGTTTCTTCTGCCTGCGCCCAATGACGATGCCTCTCGACTTCAAGTTCTCCCGAGGGGATGAAGCCAGGTTTTGGTGAATTGTAGGAAGTTCCTGTGACGCGATGTGCTCATGTCAAGGTGTCTTATCACAACGAGCTTGGCGAAGTCCCCCATGAACAGCCACACGATACAGTAGGCCCAAATCACCCCAACCGATGTCCAGTCGATAGGCGTAATGAGTCCGAAGGGATAGACGACGAAGAGAGTTGCCAAAAGCTTGGTGACGATTGCGGACCAAAAGAGAATCGGCGCGGGGTGAGGCTTTTTCAGAAATTGTTTCGAAGTGCGTGTTACGAACAATGTCAGATGTCCGGCCACTGCCATTTTGAGAAAGATAAACGTCTGGATCTCCGCAATGTTCAGCTTCAACCAATCCTTGGCGACGATCAGCATGAGGAAACTCCCTGCCACACCCGTAAGACCCAGGACCGTCGAAATTGTCAGCACGCGGTGCATATCCCACTTGACCGGACTTGCATCAACCCGCGTATTGTCAAACGCAATCGCCATGATGGGCACATCATTGAACAAGGCCAACAGAATGATCATGATTGCGGTGATCGGATAAAAGTTGAAGAAGACCATCGCGAGGACGACGAAGAACATGATGCGGATGGTCTCAACAATCCGATAAATAGCATAACTGTTCATCCGTTCAAAAATCTTGCGCGCTTCTTCCACTGCCCTGACAATCACAGAAAGCCCGGGAGCGGTAAGAACCAGATCGGCAGCAGCCCGCGCCGCGTCGGTGGCTCCGCTCACCGCAATCCCCACATCGGCTTGCTTGATGGCCGGGGCATCGTTCACCCCGTCACCAGTCATGCCGACAATGTGACCTCTCGACTGCAAGGCCTGGACTATGCCGTATTTGTGCTCGGGAAAAACCCGTGCGTAGCCGGCGGCCTTTTCGATTTGAGTGACAGTCTCTTTGCTGAGATGATCGATATCCACTCCCTTTTTGAAAAGTTCTGTTGCTGGTTGTATGTCCTGAGACAATCCAATCTTCCTCGAAATCTCCCGGCCGATGGCCACATCGTCCCCGGTCACCATCTTGATCTTGATGCCGTGCTTTGTTGCATCGGCAATCGTCGCTGCCGAATCTTCGCGTGGCGGATCAAAGAGAGGCAAAATCCCTAGAAACTCACAGGAATCATCGTTCCGGGAACGCGCCACTCCAAGAGTGCGGTACCCTTTTGCGGCGAAGTCATCCACAGCTTGCTGCGCATTGCCTGTTGTTCCCGGATCAAGGTGGCACAACTCCATGATGACCTGTGGAGCTCCTTTCGTTGCTTTGAAGGTTTGATTCTCCGAGTTCCGAACGGTGCTTTCCGTCTTCTTGTGTACCGGATCAAACGGCACAAACTTGATCTGGGTAAATCCTTTGAGCAAATCTCTGCTCGTGAGTCCCGCCAGCACTGCCAAATCGATGGGATCCTGATTCTCCTCTTTCGAAGCAAGCGCACCATAGAGAATCAATTCCTGCGGGTCTCGGGCGGCGAAGGTTACAGGTTCGCCCAGGGTCAGTTTGTTTTGCGTGAGGGTGCCGGTTTTGTCGGAACAGAGGATATCGATGCCGGCCATTTCTTCGATCGATTGGAGGTGCGTCACGATCGCTTTCATCTTTGACAGCGCCAGCGCACCGACGGCCATCGTCACCGAAAGCACTGCAGGCAAAGCGACTGGAATAGAAGCCACGGTAAGAATGAGAGCAAACTGGACGAGAGTCAGGATTTTATCGCCCCGTTCCAGTTGCACCAGGATCAGGATGAGCACCAACCCGATGCTCAGGTAGATCAGGTAATCCCCGATCTGCAGAACGGCCTTCTGAAAATGCGAGGGCGCTTCAGCCGTCTGAACTAACTGGGCGGTGCGACCGAAATACGTGTTTTCTCCCGTGCCTGTTACGAGCGCGACCATTTCTCCTTGCTTGGCAACCGATCCGGAATAGGCAATCTCTCCGACTTTTTTGCTGACGGGCAACGATTCTCCCGTCAATGCGGACTGGTCGACGCTAAGGTATTCACCTTCAAAAAGCTTGACATCCGCAGGGATGATATCCCCCAGCCGCAGGCGCACCACATCTCCCGGAACCAACTGGTCGGCAGGAATTTCCTGCCACTTGCCATCTCGCAATGCCCGGGCTCTCAGAGCCAACTGCTTCTTCAATGCCTCCAGGGCGTTTGCCGCCTTGTGTTCCTGCCAGAATCCCACCAGCGCGTTGAACAAGAGCAAAACAAGAATAATAACGAGGTCGGTCCAATGCTGAACGACGGCCGAGAGCACGGCGGCGATCTCGATCATCCACGGAATGGGCCCCCAAAAATATCCCAGGAACTTGAGAAGAAGATTGACCTTTTCTTCCACCAGGGCATTCGGGCCAAATTGCGCAAGACGCTTCTGATGTTCATCGCCGGAAAGTCCCTCGCGGGACGTCGAGAGACTGACGCACAGATCTTCAAAACTGCGTTGCTGCGCCTCGTCGCTGGTAATCTTGTTGAGAGTCATGGACAGAATCTTTCCTGTTTCAATCGATCACCGCGTTTACCGGCTGGTTTTTTTCAGCGCAAGAAGAGCTTTCCGGGCTGCGACACCGACGGCGACGACGGGCTGCAAAGATCGGAGCGAATCCACCACTGCCACGGTCTCTTTCCTCAGGAGTTTTTGTCTCTCCAGCGCGTGCAACACGTGGTGTGCACCTTGACGAAGAGAGGAGGATTCAAAGTTTTCCTCAAGGCTTTCAAGGAGGGGGATCACACATTTGCTTTTGAGCGCAATGAGCCCCTCGGCCGCCAGCCACTGAACTTCGATGCTGTCGTCCTGCAATGCTTGCACGAGGGGCATCGACGCCGCCGGGTCCTTGATGCTTGCCAGCGCCTTGCACGCTTCCCAGCGCACGTGCTCGCTGGAATCTGACAGGAGGCCAATCAGAGATTGAACCGCGGGTTTCCCTATGTGCACAAGTGCTTCGCGAGCCCTCATACGGCGTGCAGGCTCTTTGGCACGTAACTCAACGACGAGGTTTTCCAGTTGAAGTATTGGCTTCACCATTGTGTATTCCAGTTAATCGTCGAGAATCCCCTACAATGCCCACCTGGATCGCCCGTGGGAAGGTTCATCGCTTTTTTACCATCTCGATGGAGCGCTTCATTGGAGGGGTGCGTTGGGGAAATTTTGGCTTTGATTGGTTGTTCGAACTGAATTCAGCCGTTCAGCGCACGAGGAGCAGAGTTTTGTGTTCGGCTGGGTCTCGAGAATCTCTCCGGAGATCTCCTGCCCGCAACCCGCACACGATCCAAAGGTACCTTGCTTGATCCGTTGGATGGTGTCTCGAATCTCCAGAAGGGGTTGTGTGGTTTCAAAGTCGAGGAGTCTGTAACTGTGGATGGCCGTGATTACTTCGTCAGGTTGGGCGTCGGGCTTGAGATCGACCCAACGAATCCGGAGATCATTGATCACATCCTGCAAAGTCTCGTGCCAGCTCACCTGGAGCCGACTGTCTAATTCCCTCAGGAGTGTTTGTTCTGCACGACAAAGCGCTTCTGCATTCACGATAACCTCCCTCGCCCCACGCGTCAACCAATCAAAACTTACCACACCCCTGCGACAAAGTCAACATAGGCGTGTTAAGAGAAGAATAAATCTTTCCATAGACGACAATCGATGGTTGCATCATTAGACGCATGAAGACACGATTTTGCGCTTGAAAATTTTCGTGCCTGGGGAAACTAGCGTTGGATGAAGAGCGATCAGACATGGAGGCGTGCAGAAAACAAACATCAAGAGCTTCTGTGCTTCCATCCCACTTTCATCGTCGATCACAAGTTCAATGCTGGATTGACATTCTCACGTTTGCGGCGCTGGGATACGTTGAGCGTGCGACGAAGGGCTGGCAACATATGTTCGGCTGCACGGAAACCAGCTTCAACGCACAGTTCAGCTTTTGAAAAGTCGAACGAATTGACCGGCTCGCCGAAATCAGGACGAATGACGACATCAGCGAGTGTAAGGTGGTGACGCTTGTGGTGACGTGCACCTATCTCCGTAGCGCGAAGAAAGGCCTGCAGGCCATTGCTGACCTCCGCCCTCATCTTCTCTTGGTCCACATCCACTGCGACAATGAGGTTTGCTCCCATGTCCCGCACCACGTCGGTAGGCACAAGATCGACAAATGCCCCATCAGCCAGTAATCGTTCTCCGTGTTTGATTGGAGGGAAAAAGCCGGGAAGGGCAGAACTCGCTTGCACGGCGAGGCTTGCAGATCCTTTCCTGAAAACAACCTTGTCCCCGCTCAGAAGATCTGTCGCAACCACAGCCAGCGGCAGCTTTGCATCCTCCAGATTCTTGCCCGAAGTCAATCTCTCCAGCTCATCGGCGACCACTTTACGCTCGAACGGACCCCATCCCCACATCGTGTCAATCAAGAACCGCTCGACATCGAGGAAGCGTCGCACGTGTTCCAGGAAACCTTGCCGGTCTTGTTCCGACACGCCAAGTGGAAGCGGCGGCTTGATACCGAGATTCATCACCTGACTGGTCAGTCGCCGTCGGTCAAAATCCGGACTCAGACCATACGCCGCCGCAACAATTGCCCCCATGCTGGTTCCTGCGATAGCGTGAACGGGAATCCCCTCGCGGTCTAATACGGTGAGTACACCGATATGTGCCATCCCCCTTACTCCGCCCCCACCGAGAGCTAACCCTAACGTGCGGGGTATTTCACTGGCGCTCGAAGGAACAAACAGTTTTTTAAGCCACTGAAGCATGTGAAGCTCAGAATATGGTCGATCAAGCAAAGTCAGGTCTTTTCTACTTCAAAACTACATCGGTCGGAACTGAAAGGCAAGCAGGTGACGGAGACGTGTGCGCTACAGAATGACGTAAGCGATATCCTGGCGATGCAATATTGGCAGTTTCGTATCTTACTCGGTGCCAGACAATGTTTTCTGAATTCGCCTCACAAGTGGTTGGGTCTTTGGCGTTCCCCGAACGTAATCACAAGATGAGTCAGTCTCCAAAGGACCTCGTTGGCATTCCTTGATGCATGAAGTTTTGCAAAGCCCACACGCAAAAAGGCAAGCACTCTGAATTCTCTCCAAGCCCTTGACAAAGACATTAAATTGGACTAACTTAGTCCGATTTAATTTTGGCTGAAATTGAACGGTTTTGGCCGATTCTTGCCGAAATCTTAGCAGGCGTTGGAGTTTGGATCAACATTGCCACCTCCCAGCACGACACGTCTCTCCCATCATTTGAAGACACCAAACCAACAATTCGAGCCAATTCAAAAGCGGGCACGCCTCTTTGGTAGCCTGATTCTGTTGCTTATTGTTTCACCTTGTATTCGCGCGGACGAGCCGCTTTTCGGATTCACGTATACGACCGACCTTCTTCCAAGGGGAAAATTCGAGTTGACACTCTGGTCTACGACACGATTTCTCAAGTATCCCGGCGGAAAATTCTTGCTCCAGGAAACTCGCTTTGAACAGGAGTATGGTCTCACGGACAAGCTGCAACTCGCTCTCTACGAGACGTACGATTACACATCGGCATTTCATAACGGTCCCTTCGGAGCCACAACCCCTCCAGAACAATTCTCCTACTATCAACCCGGCACAGACGATTATTTCACAAAAGGGAGGTTCGTCGGTATTTCGGCGGAAATCATTTACCGGACACTGAGCCCGTACTTGGATCCCGTTGGACTAGCATTCTACGAAGAGCCTACATTCGGTCCCGGGTTCATCGAGTCGGAAAGCAAGCTGATCCTGCAGAAGAACTTCCACGACGACCTCCTCGTGTTTGCACTCAACCTGACGTATGCGCCGGAATTTAGATGGCTGCCCGACGACCTGAATCCTTCCGCCACATCTCTGCAAGAAGAAACGGATGTGAATGTCGACCTTGGCGCATCATACCGATTCATGGACAATTGGTCGGGCGCGCTCGAGTTCATCTTCGAGAGTGAATTCAACAGCTATGATTTCAATCATCAATCGAACGGCGGTTACTATCTCGGACCCACGATTCACTATGCGGGAGAACACTTCTTCTTCACGGCCGACTTTTACGAACAAATGCCCTGGGCGGCTGAACACACGGATACCGTGCCGGGAAGTATTGTGGGGGGACGGATCGTGGACAACGATTTTGAAAAATACCGGGCGCGGATCAAAATCGGTTGGTATTTCTAGGACGAACCATGCAGTCAAGATTCTACCTTATTCCACTGGAAGCGATGGTCGTGTTCACCGGACACGCGTTTGCCACCGTCTATTTGACCGTTGAACAAGCGCAAGCACTTCTCTTCCCGGGGGCGAAGTTTCAACCATTCACGATCAACCTCACCAATGATCAGGTAAACAAGATTGAAGACGTGTCGGGGGTGGACGTCTTGAATCACCAGCTTCGCGCTTGGCGCGTCTCGACCGGCGGATGGTTCATCGCGGACGAGGTTGTGGGGAAACACGAATTCATTCCATTTGCTGTTGGCCTCACAGACAGCGGCGCTGTCAAAGGCGTGGAAATCCTGGAATACCGTGAGGCCTATGGCGGCCAGATCCGCGACCAGAATTGGCTTCAGCAATTCATCGGCAAGCAACCCGGTGTGCACCTCCGACTCGAAAGGGACATTCACAATATCTCTGGCGCCACGCTTTCCTGCAAGCACGTAACCGACGGCGTGACCCGTCTTCTCGCAACGTATGAAATCGTCCTCCGACACCTCGGCAGTTGAGCGTGCACAACCCTGGTTGGGCACGCTGGTAAGCATCCGCGTGGAAGGAATTACACCTTCACACGCGCATACTGCAATCGATGCGGCTTTCGCCGAGGTTGCGACCGTGCACCGATTGATGAGCTTCCACGAAAAAGGTAGCGATGTGAGCCGTCTCAACCGCCTCGCCGCAATTCAACCCGTTCCTGTGCATCCTTACACCTTCACCGTCCTGCGCCACGCGCTCGATTTTTCCGCCCGCTCCGGCGGTCGCTTTGACATTTCCGTGGCAGGTCAGTTGGTGGAATGGGGCTTTCTGCCCCGGGTTGGAGTTGACAGTTACGCCGCGCAAGGCTCGTGGCGGGACATTGAGTTACAATCAGACGGTTCCGTCGTGTTCCAACATCCACTGTTGATAGACCTGGGTGGAATCGCAAAGGGATTTGCGGTGGACCGTGCGATGGATGTGCTTCGGTCAAGGGACGTGCAACAGTGCCTGGTCAATGCCGGAGGAGATATCAGTGTGAAGGGTCAACAGGCGGAGAAAATCATCCTCGACAGAGGTTTCCTGTCAAATGAATTGCCGGTGGTCGAAGTGCACAATGGGAGCGTTGCAAGCAGCACCGCCCAACGACAGGCGAAGTGGTATAAGGGTCAAAAGCTGGGACCTCATGTCGATGGAGTTTCAAGGTCCCCGGTTGCAACAGATCGTTTTGCGAGCGTGGTGGCTGAGCGCTGTGTCGTGGCGGATGCTTTGACGAAGGTAGTCCTGGCACAAGGGACAAACAGCAGGCAATTGCTGCAACAGTTCGGTGCGTCGGCGCATGTCTACGACACTCGTGGCGGGTGGGAGCATATTGAGTGATGAACACAAAGCCCACCAATGGAACTACACGGAGACCGGGCACGTTGCGATGGCGGTCACGAATGACGCTCTATGTTGTCTGTCTTGGCGTTTGGTTCTCAGGCGGTCTTTGGCTCCTGCTTCACCACTACTTTCTGCGACAAGGAGAATTTGGACCGGAGGCCAATCCTCTCGAGCCGTGGTGTCTCAGGATACACGGGGCGTTTGCTTTCCTCGCAATATGGCTCTTCGGTCTGATGTGGGGAATCCACATCGCCAAACTCTGGCCACTTTCGTTGCGAAGGTGGTCGGGGAGTGCGATGGCGGGAGTTCTCGGGTTTCTCATCCTGAGCGGCTACTTGCTTTATTATGTCGGAAATGACAATGCCCGATCCGTTGTGTCTGTTCTTCATTGGGTGATCGGACTTGCAAGCCCCGTCGTATTTTTCTGGCACCGGCTCAGCTCCCTTGTTCGGAAGACAAGCCATCGAGCAGCGAGGAACAAGGTAGAGAATGAAGCAAAACCCGTCGCTGAAGAATTTCGCAACGGCAGGTGAGTGAATAAGAGCCAAACGCGTTGTATATTGGAAGGTAACAGATTTCATAGCGCGGATGAAAGAGACCACCATCGTCGTTGCCCTATGAAACTTGCCTTCGCTCGTATATTATTTCACTAACAAAGGAGATGAACAATGAAAGGAAACGACAAACTTATTGCAATGCTCAACGGTCTCCTGGCCGACGAACTTACGGCGATCAGCCAATACATGGTTCACTCAGAGATGTGCGACAACTGGGGATACGAGAAACTCCACAAAGCCATCGAGAAGCAGGCAATCGATGAGATGCATCACGCAGAATGGCATATCCAGCGCATCTTGTTTCTTGAAGGCACCCCTGAGGTCTCCAAATTACGACCGATGAAGATTGGAAAGAGCGTACTTGAGATTGTGACAAATGATCAAGAAGCGGAAGGTGATGCGATCCATGCCTACAACGAAGGGATTGCCCTTGCCCGCCAGGTGGGCGACAATGGCACCGTTGATCTGCTTACGAAGATCCTGAAGATGGAAGAAGGGCACGTTGACTGGGCCGAGATCCAGCGATCCCAGATTGAACAGATGGGCCTGGAGAATTATCTCGCGAACCAGGCTGAAGGAGCAGGTAGTGAATAGCAAACTGGTAGAACATTTTCACTAAAAGGAAAACTTCAGTCTCAGATAGCCGCTCTGACCGTATCCGCCAAATTCTGTAAGCTGATTTCCGTGGAACAGCAGACCGATGGCGGTGAGATCGAGGTTGGTAACAACCGACCACGTTACTGAAGGGACCAGTACGCGCGAAGCGTCAATTGGATTTTGCAGTCCGAAGATGGAGCCCCGTATGAGCGGCGTGATGTCATAGGAGACCTCACCGAACAGCGACCACCGGGCGGGTGACAGGAGTCCAAGCGACAGAGACTCTTGCTCGAACAGCGCGGCATCCTTCGTGACCCCAATACTATTGAACAGAGACTCGACGTGGAAGTAGAGCGAGCTCGGAAGTGTGTAATCCAGAGAGAGTGCGGAGGAAACCATAGCTCCATCCCTCTGGGACACGTCATAGACGCCGGGATATGTCTCTCCGGGCTTTTGCGAAACGAGGACTTCCCCGCGAAATCCTCCTCCTGCAATATCTCCAGCCCAGGAGCCGCCGACGACTCCCAATCCGCTTCTCTTCCCCGTGAGGAAATGAAAATCGTATTGCCACGCATTGGTTGTAAACGCTACCGCAGTCGTAGCCGTCGCCGACGTTTTTCCAGGCTTCACATCCACCTCGACCTTTGAAAGCGGTCCGAGATAATACTGCACGCGCCCCCCGTCAAACGCCGGTCTTTCCTCGTAGTCGAAATCGAGTATCGAAAGCGGGTTGAAGAGATCGGTAGGATTCCACACCAGGCACGTCCCCATCGCCACCCGTTGTCTTCCCAGCGTCACTTCCAAAGGACCGTTGGTCCAATCCCCCCATAGACGATCGACCTCAGCGTATCCAACGGATGAATGTGAATTCCACAGTGTGGCATCCAGGTGCGCAAACTCGTGATCGTTCCTGATGACGCTGAGAAAATCAGGTGTGCGCTCAACCGTCCCGCCGGCGTAGGCACGCGCGCGAATCTCCAGGGCCGTCGTTAGAGTGCTGGTTGCATACCATTTCAGGTTTAGGCGTCCGTGGAGGAGGTGGTCGGTGAGATCACCGTATGCAGGAATATCCGAGCGACTGATGAGATACTTGAGATACCCCCCCGCTTCAAAGGACTGGTCGCCTGTTTGTGCAAATGCCCTTGTTACCGCGAAGAACAAAAGGACCAGTCGGTACTTCATGACGAACGCGCATCGACTTTCTTGTCCGCTGTAATCGACCCGTCTTCGAGCGTCAGAATCCTGTGGGCGCGCTTCATGACACGCGGATCGTGGGTCGAGAACAGGAATGTCATGGAACGCTCACGATTGAGGTTTTCCATGATTTCGAGAAGAGATTCTGCCGCTACCGAATCGAGATTGGCAGTGGGCTCGTCGGCAAGGACGAAGGAAGGGCGCGATGCGAGTGCGCGAGCCACCGCCACCCGTTGTTGCTGTCCACCGGAGAGCTCGGAGGGCGTGCTGTCAAAACGTCCTTCGAGCCCCACATCTCCGAGTATCTTACTCGCTCTCTGGCCACGTTCTGATTTCGCGATATTTTGGAGTAACATGATGAACTCGACGTTCTCTTTCGCCGTTAAGACGGGAATCAGGTTAAAGGATTGAAACACGAATCCGATGTGGTTGAGGCGAAAATCAATGAGCTCATCCGGCTTCATTTCCGAGATATCCGTATTGTCAATCTTCACCATGCCTGTTGTTGGCTGATCGAGCCCTCCAATAATATTAAGCAGCGTCGTCTTGCCTGAACCGGACGGACCGACGACCACGGTGAACTCCCCTTTCTCGATGTTCAGGTCGATTCCTTTGAGAGCATGAACGGGTATGCCCGTTGGGTTATAGACTTTCGTGATCGCTTTCAGTTCGATAACAGGCATATCGGTTCCTCACTGTTGAATTCCAAAATGAAGGCATCATACAAATCTTGGAGCTTAAAGCTTAACCACAAAAACCGCTAAGGACCACATTAAGACAGTCTTCCTTTTTCAAGATCAACTATCTCGCCTTTGGCGCCCTTTGCGGTTACCCACTTTGATTTGGTCCTCATGCATAGGTCCGAATGGATGACGCCGGATTCAATTTTGTTGCCTTAATCCCGGGATAGATTGCCGCACACAGCGCAGTCAGGATGACCAGAACAGCAAGTCCTCCGTACATATCCAGGGGAATGTACGGGTACAGCATAGAGCTAATACCGTAGCTCGATAACCCTTCTCCGACTATCGAGAGATTGATACCCGTTCGGTTGGTTATATCGATGACAATGGCACCGACGACCACCCCGATGACTGCCCCGGTCAGCGAAAGGAACACCGTTTCAAAGATGATGAGCCAGAACACCCTCTTCCGTTTCATGCCGACCGCCATCAAGACGCCGAATTCTCTCACACGGTCGAGCACGGACATGAGCATCGTGTTCGTGATGCCGAACAGGAGACCAAAGAGAATGATGGCAAGGAAGAAGAGCATGGAAATGTCTGTCATCTCCGCCGTCAGCTTCAGTTCGGGGGCCAGATCTTTCCACCCGTCGACAGCAAGGGTTGGATCCATTGCCTTCACCGACGTAAGCATCTGCGGAACCAGTTCTGCGTTGGCCAGACGGACGGCAATCTCGTGAACGAGCGCCAGGCCGCCGAGCAATCCGGCCAAGTCGCTGCGACGGACAAATAATGTGGATTTATCGAAGAGCGTCGATTCCGTCTCAAAGATTCCGACAATCCGGAACGATCCATAGATAATGCTGCCATCTCTCCCGGCAAAACTCAGCACGAGTTTTGAATGAAGACGAACATCCAGCTTTTCGGCAAGCTTCCTTCCGATAACGGCAGGAAGTCTGCCCGCGTCGTCCAGGTACTTTCCTTCGACAATCCGTTGTGCGTCTGTCGTAACACGGGATTCATCCCCGGGGATGACGCCAACGATTTGAACACCTGAATTCGAGGCGGGGGACGACGCCATTCCTTCGATGACCGTTCGTGCGCTCACTCCTGTTACACCGTTCAAGGCCTTCAGTGAAGCCGCAATGCTGTCGCCGTTCGGGATATAGTCGTTGATGAGGGGGTTTGCTTTGAACGAAGCCGTGTGAATCTCGAAATGCCCGATGTATCGATCGATCGCCGTGTTCACCATCGACTCCGCCATCCCTACCATGATCCCGGTGGCAAAAAGACCTCCGCAGAGTCCGAGCGCGATCGCCGTCAGCATGACGATGCTCCGTTTCTTGTTCCGCCAAATGTTTCGCCAGGCAATACTTAGCAGCATGGTTGGTTCCGCTTGTTCACGAATGCATCCCCGCGACGGGGTTGAGCTTCCTGATGACGAGAATCGGATAGATGGCACAGACGATTGCCAACCCCAGGACTACGGCCGTTTGGGCAAGAAAGATTCCCGGCGCTATGCTGAACGGGAGAATCGGTTCCAATCCGTATGCCAGCATGGCTTCCCCGTATTCACCGGTGAGGGGGATGGGATGCAGATAGAAATACCAAAGGATCGGAAGACCGACGGCTACTCCCGCCAGAGCTCCGATCATGGAAATGATGATAGTCTCCATCGACGTGACAGTGATGAGCTTCCAGCGTTTCATGCCCACCGAAATCAGCACCGCAAACTCCCGTATTCTTTCGGTCGTCATCATCATGATCGTTCCAAAGATTCCGAATCCGATTACAACGTAGAGAATGAAGAGCATGATAATTCCGCCCGCACTATCGGCCTGGATAGCCTGGACGAGCTCGGGCATCATCTGCTCCCACGTCATTACCTCCGTTCGCGGCCCTGCCCTTGTTTTGAGATCCGACCACACACCATCCATTTGAGACGGAGAGCCGACCATGAGTGCAACCGCAGTGACCCTTCCCGCCGAGCTGAAGAGCCACTGTGCGTAGCTCAACGAAAGGTAGCTGGTCGAGTTGTCGAGGTCGGGGATCGGGAACCTGAGGATTGCTACGACCGGAACGCGTGCCGCAGCCGTTACGCCGTGATAACCCTGTCCGTACACCACGATACTGTCGTTGATGCCGGCGTGCAGGAATTTCGCAAGCCCTTCCCCAAGCATAACTCCACGGGATGCCTCTTGAAGGTACGCCCCCTGTTCGACTCGTTTCGCAAGCCCGGTCATTGCATTTTCGCGTTGCGGATCTATGCCGATGACTTGTGCAACCTTGGTCGCGGAATCCTTTGAGACGAGTGCGAAGGATTCAAGCCTGGGCACAACCCTCGTTACGCCGGGCACCGATGCGTACGCTACAAGTGCAGAGTCCGTCAATTCCATGCTTTCATCCAGCGAGCGCTTTTCCCAGTATCCCTGGGCGTGAATCTGAATGTAGCCGAGATAGAGCCCGACGGCGGACTGAATCATGTAATCATAGGAGCCGTTTTCCATCGATCGCATAGCAAGCGCGAGCACCACGGCGAACAGGACGGAAGAGGTTGAGATGAGAGTACGGCGCCGGTTGCGCCAGAGGTTACGCCAGGCAAGTTGGAGGAAGAGCTTCATCGCAGTAATAGATTTTCACCGCAACGGATGCAAAGATCGCGAAGGAAATACAAAATCAGAAAAATCCTTCTTTGTGCACATTCTGCGAACTTTGCGGTGAACTAGTGCACCCTCTTCATGTTTTGAAGCGAGAAGAAGTCGGAACCGATCTTTTGGTTGAACCGGAGCTCGTTATATTCGAGAATCGTCTTGTTCCCCGGTTCGTTATACGGGATCATCTCCCAATGGGCCGGCAGCTTCCGGTCGCCAAACGTCTTGACATCACTCCCGAGGAATGATTTGACAAGAGTCCCATCCTCATCGTAATATTCCGTCTTGTACTCCAGGTATCCTTCAGTGGAAATCCAGACTAACACCTTTGCCCAAACGACGCCTGCTTCGGGCTTCGGGATAAGCTGGATCTTGTAGCAGTCGTGCCCTTCGTACATCTCTTTCCCGAGCAGCGTATGTGTGTAATCCTTGACGATCGATGATGCGCGCACAAGGTCATCGTTCGTGAAATCCGATCCCATCCAGGATTGGAGCATCATCGACGGCGGAATTTTGATGACCTTCTGAACGGACGGAAGCCAGTTCCAAACCTCATTGCCTCTCTTCAGCGTGACTGTGCCTTTGTCTCGCGCCGGCTCAGTCACATAAATGAGCGAAAAATCGGGTTCGAGGCTCCACGCCTTCATGGTCATCGTTCGTTTCCATTCCGGTTTCTCGATTGTCATCGTGATCTGCGCATACGAGCTGTTCCCTCGCATGAGCTCGTCAGCCTTGCGGATGATCTCGGTGGCATCCTGCGCCTGCAATGGAATTGATACGGCAACAAGGGAAAGCAAAGCAAGACCGACGGTCATTATAAGGGTATGAGCACGCAACATGCGGTCAAAGCGTTTGAGCGTTAAAGCGGCCACAAGAACACGGGTCGCGACAGCAGCGGTGAAACACCAGCGGACGCTACACGAGATGAGTAGTCCAGTTGTGGGTCCAAATTTGATTTAAAACATACAAAACCGTTTGGGTGAAGGCAATATGTCCAGGAGTATTAGTGCAAAAACCTCCCTTTGAATCGGCGCAAGCGGTACAAGGATCGAAGAAAACCTGGTACGGTGGGGTCACACTAAGATTGCTGTTCTTCGACACGCTTCCATCCGGTGATGATGGAAACAAAGTTCCACCAACCGGTAATCGCCACCATCACAAGGTGTCCGAAGAAGAACAAAACGAGAACTGCCATGAACACAAAGTGCCAATACCGTGCAACGTCGTATCCACCAAACATCCACGCAATACGGCTGAATTGAGCCGGCCAGTAGATCGCTATTCCGCTCAGGAGAGAACCGATTGCCACGAATGCAATGAGAGTGTAGGCGAGTTTCTGAAGAGCGTTGTATTTTTTCGTCGGAGGGTGCTGTTTTCGGATTCGGAGATAGTACTGAATCATGGGAACGATTCCCGAGAAATCAGCCCTTCTGAAAATCGTGGTCCTCCAACCGTGCCTGCTGAAAAGGTTGTAGAAAAACCAGACCGCACCGTTGATGAAGAAGAGCCACATGCCGAAAAAGTGCCACATCCGCGCCCCCGCCAGCCATCCGCCGAGTGTGAGGTTCCTCGGGAAATAGAAATCCCACAGGGGCGATGCATTGTAGATCCGCAGCCCGCTCGTCACCATGATCCCCAGCGCAAGGAAGTTGATCCAATGCGTGCAGCGGATGATCAAAGGATGCTGAAACTCTTTGGTTGGTTTGCTCATGCGTCTACAGAGTATCCGGTTTACAGGCCGGGCACGGCTTTAAATGTTCGGCTCTGGCCTCTGCAACAGTCATCAATTGCGTCTTTGCCATCTTCACAAGGGGACACTCAGGACGGTGATAGGTGCCTGTCTTTTCTATCGCGACAACCATCTTCGCGTGTTCTCCTGAGCATCCGACAAAGATAATCGGCATCACAAGGAAAACAAGGAGGATGATGCCACGGGGTCTCATTCATATCCCCGCGAACCAATCATATCCCTGGTCCTCCCAGTACCCTCCAGGCTTGTCATTCGTCACGGTAACCTTCGTAATCCACTTCGCGCTCTTGTAGCCAAGCTTCGTCGGCATGACAATCCTCGCCGGCGCGCCGTGGTCAAGCGACAGCGGCTTGTTATATGCCTCATAGCACAGCAATGTCTGTGGTTGAAGAACGCTGGCCATATCGTACGATGTGTAGTAGTCGTCGGCCGAGCGGACGCTCAAATACTGTGCATCCGGATCGGCCCCGACCATCGCCAGGAAGTCACTCATCACCGCTCCTCCCCACTTCGGAACGATGCTCCACCCTTCGACACAGCAATGCCTTGTGATCATGACTTTCTTCGGGAGGGCTCTGATTTGATCGAGCGTATACGACCCCGGCTTCTTCACCAGTCCATCCACAACCAGCGTCCAGTTATCGAGATCGACATCGGGACTGTCCGGATCTTTTCCATTGACCCGGAATCCATCCTCCGGGGTCATTTGTGCGTCAGAATACTCGGGTGCCAGCTTGGTGCGATCGAAGACCTTTGCCTGAACCCAATCGTTGAATTTCTGGAAGGATCGCAGAAATGACTCAGTCTTTCCACTCGGGGTAACGTTACATCCCGCCAGCAAGACGAGCGGCGACCATTTCAAGAGGCTTCGTCGTGAGATTCTGATGTTCTCGTTGGTGGATCCGGTCATTGTACTTCCTCAGAAGATTGTCAGCCCACGATACTGTAGATTTCCCTTTGACCTCCGCGGACGCACTTTCGGAGCTTCGGGTAAGCTTTCTTCCAGTCATTCGAGCTCATCACGCGCTTCATCGATTCCTCGAAATGGGAGAGACTATCATAACGTGTCTCAAACACGAGAGTATAAAAATTAGCGGCGAAATCCGTCAAGACCAACATGTCGGGATATCCCTGCTTTTTGGCCATATCCCGTTGCTGCTTCGCCAGCTCCTTTGCCAATTGCATAGTCTCTGGCGCGATCTTGAGCACATCTCTGACAAGAATCATAAACACCTCCCTTGTTTGGTGTAGTTCCAGTGATGTCGTTCTGCACGATCCCAGCGCCTCAAATAAAAACAAACTCGGTTTCTACGGGTATGTCAGGTGTGAGAAAGTTGCCCGATTTTAGTCCTTTTCCGCGCAAAAGTCAAGAGAATGATAGCGCCGCAAGTGGCTCAGAATCAAAGTGGTCCCGGCGCGCTACAAAAAACATTCGGAGCAGGTATTCCGAGACAATCGCGGGAAATTCAATCAATGAGAGGTCCACGATCTCGGATTGTTGTGCAGTTGAGTGACTCCTTTGCAGCCAAAGTTACATGGGAAGTGGTTCTGTCGTGCGGGCGTTGTTCTAAATGTCGGCGGCTGAATTCGGAACCATCAACACATCAATTCGTGTTCCAGGATAGTATGTCAATATCGAATTTCGATAACAGGTGACCGCCAACCGATGAATTCCACCGTGCGGAGTCTGTTCCTGGGCATTATCAAGATTCACATTTTGCACCACGCTTCAGTGGAGCCTGTTTTCGGGCTCTGGTTTATCGCAGAGCTGGGTCACCACGGGTACCACATCAGTCCCGGCACGCTTTACCCAATTTTTCATTCGCTGGAACAGGACGGACTGTTGAGATCGAATACACGAGTTGTGAATGGCAAGATTCGAAAGTACTATCGCACGACACCGAAAGGAAGAACCACGCTGAAACAAGCACGGGTGAAGGTTCAGGAACTCTTTAGTGAGCTGATCGGTGAAATGAGACCCAACAACAATGGAGGCTCTTCATGAGAATCTCGGGAACGTCTCTTGCAACCTTCGCACCACGATCGAGCATCGTCATTCGCCTTTCTGTGGGACTGATCTTTTTTACTCAAGGGATTCTCAAATTCACTGATCCACATTGGGGTGTTCTCCGCTTTGCGAGGATCGGCTTCCCCTATCCCGGCTTTACGGCGCATTTTGTCGGCTCATTCGAAATCATTTGTGGCTTGCTCGTTGTCCTCGGCTTCTTGACACGCATTGCCAACGTGCCACTGCTCATTATCAATCTAACGGCCATCGCAACAACAAAAATCCCCGAACTCTTTCGGCCCGAACAGGGATTTTGGTTTATGATCAGTGACGGTCGGACCGACTTCGCAATGTGCATGGGTATTCTTTTTCTGATCATGGTGGGAGGAGGGTTGTGGTCCACGGATGCCTGGATATTGAAGAGAGGTACCGCAAACGATGGCTAAGCACCACCACCCTCTCGTAACGATCAAAGTCCGACTACTCGGAGGTCTCATTATCGCAGTGGTTGTGGGGAGAATTACTGCAATTGCCGGACCTCCCTTTCGGACCGATGATCCGATCCCGGTGGGATTTCGTCACGGGGAAATCTATTCTTTCTCGGCAGCAGTTGCAGATGCTTCGGGCATCAACGGCATCGGCCCGGCGTTCGAGTTCAATTACGGTCCTTTGCGAAATGTCCAGTTGCACATTGTATTGCCGTTAGCCTTTTCCAAACCGAGAAGCGGACCCATGGAGACGGGATACGGCGACACAGAACTTGGGGTGAAATATCGATTTGTCGAACAGACAGATGACTTGCCCGACATTGCCACATTTCCGTTTGTTGAAGTACCCACCGGAAATGCCACGAGGGGTCTTGGCAACGGCAAAGTTCAGATATACCTTCCAGTCTGGCTGCAGAAAGACGTTGGCAATTGGACTGTCTACGGAGGAGGTGGCTATTGGATCAACCGGGGGGTCGGAAACAGGAACTGGAATTTCTCAGGCGTTCTTGTGCAGTACAACTTCTCTAACAACTTCTATCTTGGGGCCGAACTCTTCCATCAAACTGCCTCGACAGATTCGGCCCCTCGAATCACCGGACTCCATATTGGCGGCGGAGTTCCTGTGGGAAACGACTCCCAAGTGATGTTCTCTGCAGACCCTGGAAACGGAATAACCAGCTACAAGCACTTCGCGTACTATATTGGATACTATCATGAATTCTGAACCTCTCCAACAGGACAACCTACGAGTCGTTGCATCTCCTGTCGGCCAATCATTCTCCCGGCAGAAAAGTCGCAGGCTGATGGCGATTGCCACATTCGTTGTGCTTGCTTCGACATCGTCATCAATGTACGCTCAGACTTCCTCAGATCCCTGGCAAGCATCTCAAGTAATGGAACCGGAAGCGCTTGTGAAGCTCCTTCCGGCGGGCAATGAACAGAAGCCGCTCATGATTCACGTTGGCTTCCCACTTTTCTATCGCAACGGACATATTCCCGGCTCCATCGCGGTGGGACCGGCATCGAAACCCCAGGGAATCAAAGAGCTGAAGAAAACGGTGAGCGGTATTTCGCGCGAACGCACCATCGTACTTTACTGCGGCTGCTGTCCCTGGAAGAAATGCCCCAATATTCGTCCTGCTTTCCAAACGATGGAGGAATTGGGTTTCAGGCACGTCCTTCTATTGTATTTGGAACACAGTTTTCAGCAGGACTGGATTCAGAAGAAATTCCCCACCGAGGTCAGCGATGCCACGCCGGGACATTGACTCTCAAGCAAAGGCAGGGGGTCTCCCGGAACTTGCCCGGCTTTTCCTCAAACTGGGGTTCATTGCATTCGGTGGTCCCGCTGCTCACATCGCGATGATGGAGGATGAAGTCGTGAAACGGAGACACTGGATCACCCACGAGCATTTCCTCGACCTGCTCGGCGTGACGAATCTCATTCCGGGGCCGAACTCAACCGAAATGGCGATCCACATAGGCTTGGTGCGGGCCGGCTGGAGAGGGTTAGTCATTGCCGGTGTCTGTTTCATTGTTCCCGCGGTCGGAATCACTCTCTTGTTCGCTCATCTATACGTCGTTTATGGCACATTGCCTCAAGTTGCTCCGTTTGTAGAAGGCATTCGACCAGCCATTATTGCGATCGTTCTTGGCGCCATTTATCGCCTTGGGAAACCGCTGGTAAAGAAGAACAAAATGCCTGGAGTCATTGGGGCAGTGGTCGCTCTTCTTTCTCTCTTGAACGTTAACGAGATTGTGCTCCTCTTTGCAGGAGGGGTTGCAGGTATCCTGTGGTTGAATCGCCGGGGGTTTGGAAAGTCAGTGCCCTTGTTCGTGTTGATTGCATTTCTTGCCCCTGCCGTTACGCACGCGACCAACCAGGCCGTCTCCACAGACAACCTCACACTCGCAGCGCTTGGGCTGTTCTTCCTGAAAATTGGCTCGATACTGTATGGTAGCGGATACGTGCTTGTGGCATTTCTCCAGGGAGGTCTCGTTGAGGCGAGGCACTGGCTAACGCAGACCCAATTACTTGATGCAATCGCCGTCGGACAATTCACTCCAGGTCCGGTACTTTCGACTTCAGCGTTCATAGGGTATCTGCTGCTTGGCCTGCCGGGGGCAGCGGTATCCGCGGTTGGTATCTTTCTTCCCTCATTTGTCTTCGTTCTTCTTGTAAGTCCATTCATTCCCAAACTTCGAAATGTGCCTTCACTCGGCGCTTTCCTGGATGGGGTGAACGGTTCCGCACTCGGATTGATGCTCGCCGTTTGTGTTACACTCGGAGCGGCGGCGCTTACTCGCCCGCTCATGTGGATTATTCTCGTCGTGGCGGGAGTGTGTATCTTAAAATGGAAGATCCACCCTGCCTGGCTTGTGGCCGGCAGTGCACTTGTGAGTTGGTTGGCTACTTCGATACAAATCTAAATCAGGAGAATTGTCTTATGACACAGCGCCCAGTTTTTTTCATCGTCGCAACCGTTTTCACGATCACGTTGCTTGTCCTCGTTGTGGGACTCTATTCCATGACAGGCAACATGTCGTCGCGGATGACTGAGTCTGCAAAGACCCTCAAGTCGTTGCAGGATTCTGTCGCTATCCTCGAGGCAGACATCGGCACGCTCAAGGAACAAGCGCCGGGTTTGGGGGAATACATGACAATTTTTCAGCTCCATATGGGCAAGCTTTGGTATGCAGGTGGCGCTTCAAATTGGGGACTCGCAGACTACGAGCTCGGCGAATTGACGGAAACCATGGAAGCCGCAGAGGCGCTGCACGCGATCAAGAACAAGGTCAACACGGCTGCTGTACTGCAAAGCGTCCGGGAAACACAGCTTGCATCGCTTCAACAGTCCCTACAGACCAAGAACAGAAGCAGGTTCCAGTTTGCGTACGAACAGACGCTCGCAACGTGCAACAGCTGTCACCGATCTGTAGGATATGGGTTTATTCACATCACGAAGCCTCTCGGTCCGCCGGTCATGAACCAGAGCTGGAACCTCGTCCAGTAGATCGTGATTTTCGACTCCACAAGATTTTTTTTGAAGCCACGACACTTCTGTTGGTGGCAACAATTCAAAAGAAGTGTTACTTTTCTTCGTCGACCTGCCATAGGTAAGCACACGACATAGCCGTACCGTCTGCAAGAGATCTTTCAGTATCACATGAAAACCAAAAGACCTCCCACCACCACTCCAAAACCGAAGAGGCAGAAGCGAACCCCACCTGCTTCTAAGAAATCTCTGCGCGGACCCGAAGGCAGTCTCCTCTATTATCAGCAGCTGTTCGAGAATTCCCCAGAAGGCATCGTTTTCCTGGACAAGGAGGACAGAGTTATCAACATCAATCGCGCCTTCACGACGATGTTTGGATATACCGTTCCTGAAGCGCAAGGACAGTTGTTGGACAAGCTGATTGTCCCCGAAAAGCTCCGACAGGAGGCAGATAACCTCTCGAGGAGCGTTACCAAGAAAGAAACCGTGCAGGCAACAACAATCCGGCGGAGAAAGAACGGCAAGCCTGTATTTGTTTCCATCATCGGGAGCCCCATCAAACTGGGCGGAAACAAGATTGGTGTCTGTGGGATTTACCGGGATATCGGAGCTCAAAAGCAGGCGGAAGACAATCTTCGTGAAAGTGAACGGCGCTACCGGAGACTCGTAGAAAGTGCTGATGACATCATCTACACAACGGACTTGACGGGTCATTTCTTGTACGCCAACCCGGTAGCGTTGAAGACGAGCGGATATTCGGAGACAGAGATTATCGGGAAACGATATCTCGAACTTATCCGGCCGGATTTCCGTCCCGATGCTGAAACCTTCTACCGACGTCAGGTGAAGACGGGAATGGAAAGTTCATATTACGAGTTTCCCATCGTTACAAAACAGGGAAATTCCGTTTGGCTCGGCCAGCACGTTCAAATCATCAAGGATCAGGGGCGTTTCGCCGGGATCCAGGCACTTGCCAGGAACATCACAGACCGCATTCAGGCCCAGCAGGCTTTGAAGGACAGCGAAGAACGTTTTCGCCTTCTTGCCGAGCACGCCACCGATCTCATCGCACGGCGTACACCGGAAGGCGTCTATCTATACGTCTCACCCGCGTGTCGTTCTCTTCTCGGGTATGAGGAGTCGGAACTCGTCGGACATTCGATTTACGAGTTTTTCCATCCGGACGACTTGAACACCGTACAGCGGGCGCACAGCGACATCCTGAACATTCCGGATGTCAACACGGTTGCCTACCGGTTTCGTCGCAAGGATGGAGTCTACATTTGGCTTGAATCAACGAGCAACACGCTCCGTCTGCCGGACATCGGTGCAATCATAGAAATCCAGTCCGTCTCCCGCGACATTACCGAGCGCAAGCGCGCCGAGGAAGCCCTGAGGGCGAGCGAACAGGGATTGCAGACTGTCATCAACACCGTCAACGACGGTATTACGCTCAGCGACGAACGGGGGCACTTTGAAGTCTTCAACAAGACGATGGAATCCATCACGGGATACACACTTGAAGAAGCAAATGCCGGAGATTTCAGTGCTCTCCTCTACCCGGTTGCATCCGACCGTCAGCGGGCACTGGATGGCTTGAAGGACCTCCTTGAGCACAAAGTCCTCCGCGAGGTCGAATCCAACATCATGACGAAGTCGGGACAGCGTCGGACAATTCTCACCTCGACGAGCTTGTTGGAAATGAACGGCAAAAGGATGTTCCTCAGCGCCTACCGCGATGTCACGCTCCGCAAAATCACGGAAAAAGCGTTGCGGGACAGCGAAGCACGGTTCCGCGAGCTCTACGACGAAGCCCCCGTCGGTTACCATGAATTGGATTCACACGGCAAGATTGTCAGCGTGAATAAAAAGGAGCTTGAGATGTTTGGCTATACTGCTCCCGAAATGTTGGGACAGTATGTCTGGAAATTCTCCGAGGATTCCAGGGCTTCCGAAGAAGCTGTGAAATCCAAACTCCGCGGCACACTGGTACTCCGAGGGAGTTACGAGCGCGTCGTCATCAGAAAAGACGGGACACGAATGCCGCTTCTGGTTGACGAGCGTTTCGTCCGGAACCAGGATGGTCGAATCACCGGCATCAGAACCACGATCCAGGACATCACGGAGCGAAAGGAAGCTGAAAAGGAACTAAGAGATGCCAAGGAGGCTGCGGAAGCTGCTACACGCGCAAAATCACAGTTCCTCGCCGTGATGAGTCACGAAATCCGCACACCCATGAATGGTGTGATCGGTATGACAGACCTTCTCCTGACCACCGAACTGTCAGCCGAGCAGCGCGATTATGTTGAAACGGTTCGCGTCAGCGGCGAGAGCCTTCTGACCATCATCAATGATGTTCTCGACTTTTCCAAGATCGAATCAGGCAGGATCGAGCTTGAGCAACACCCGTTCGAACTAAAGGAATGCATCGAGGAAGTCTTTGAGCTCTTTGCCGCAAAAGCAATGGAGAAATCCCTCGACCTCCTGTACTGGATCGACCCCCGTGTGCCGATGGTCGTCGTCGGCGATAAGCTTCGTCTGCGCCAGATCCTTTCCAATCTCGTCGGGAATGCCATCAAGTTCACTAACCACGGGGAAGTCTATGCCGCGGTATCGTTGAACTGGAAAGTCGGAAACGACTGCCAGCTCGATTTCCTTGTGCGGGATACCGGCATCGGAATCCCCCGTGAACGAATCGACCGATTGTTCAAGGCGTTTTCCCAAGTGGATTCGTCCACCACCCGGAAATACGGCGGAACGGGACTTGGGCTGGCGATTTCGATGCGGTTGGTGGAGCTGATGGACGGCCGTATTTGGGTGGAAAGCGAGGACGGCAAGGGAACGACATTCTACTTCACGATTAAAATTGGAACGGCTGCGGAATCGCTCGCCCTGCCGAAGGTCGTCGTTCGAGGCAAAATTCGCGAGTTGCAGAACAAGCGAGTCCTGGTTGTCGACGACAACGATACAAATCTTCAAGTTCTGCGTCTCCAATGTGAATACTGGGGGATGATCCCCCGAACGACCGCTTCTCCTCAAGAGGCGCTCGACTGGATACGGCGGGGAGACCCCTTCGATATCGCCATCCTGGACATGCTGATGCCGAAGATAAATGGTGTCGAACTTGCCACTCAGATCGCTGCCAGCCGGCCGAAGGAGGCTTTGCCGTTGTTGCTCCTCTCGTCTTCTCCTCTGCACGATGAGGAACTGAAGAAAAACTCCGATCTGTTCTTTTCCACCATTCCCAAACCGGTCAAGCAAGATCACCTTTTCAATGTCATTGTGGAAGCGTTGTCGGGAAGAAAGCATCGGGCGACGCGAGTGAGATCCCCTGTCCAGCCGACGGGCCGGCTCGCTGGCGTCATTCCGCTGAAAATCCTCGTGGCGGAAGACAATGAAATAAACCGGAAGCTGATGCTCCATATGCTTCAGCAGCTGGGCTACAACGGTCATCCTGTTTCCAACGGCCTGGACGCGCTCCTTGCGCTGGAATCAACTGCGTACGACGTGGTGTTTATGGACGTGCAGATGCCTGAAATGGACGGGCTGGAAGCGTCGAGACGCATTGTCGACAAGTGGAGTGCGGAGGAACGGCCAAAGATCATCGCGCTGACCGCTGAAGCAATGCAAGGAGACAGGGAAAAATGTATCGAGGCCGGCATGGACGACTACCTTGCCAAACCCATACGTATCGATGACATCAGAAGGATTCTGGAACGCTGGGGTCCCCGGGAAAGTCAACCGCCATCTGCAACACAGGTTCCGGAAGTGATTCCGTCAGAGGACCTTTCGGAATCCTTGATGGCGCACTTTCTTCGTTTGAAGTTCGATCAGGAACCGGGATTTTTGGCTGAGTTCATTAATGTAGCAATCAACGATCTAAGCAAGCGACACGACCAACTTTTGCTAGCGTACAACGAGAAAGACGTCAAAGCTATTCATTACGCCGCCCATTCGTTGAAAGGTGGCGCCAGCAATCTTGGAGCGAAAGGCTTTGTCGAACTCTGCCGGCAGATTGAAGAAAGCGCGAGGGATGGTTCGTTC
>Ga0335081_10003487_pt1 | contig 24764 bp, 19 predicted proteins | sample Lox_Sample_35_FD_206713 | JGI IMG/M metagenome (GOLD analysis project Ga0335081, IMG submission 206713) | Soil microbial communities from Loxahatchee National Wildlife Refuge, Florida, United States - Lox_Sample_3.5 | ecosystem: Environmental > Terrestrial > Soil > Wetlands | place: USA...
AACAATGCGGCGACGACCTCACCCACGAGAACGTCATGCGGCAGGCCGCCAACTTGAAGGACTTCGAGCTGCCGCTGCTGCTGCCCGGTATCCGCATCAACACCAGCCCGACCGATTATCGTGTCATTCGGCAGGTCCAGCTGCAGCGCTTCGACGGCAAGAAGTGGGTGCGGTTCGGGGAGGTGATCGGGAACTGACGCGGCTCCGGCGCGCAGCCGGATGCCGCACGAGCCGGGGACCGCCGCCTCCTACCCACGGGCGATCATGATGTCTAAAATCGCCCTATGGCGACCATCGCGAAGCGGCTGGCGCGGAACGTCCCAGGCGAGTTCTTCGTCGACTCCACGTGTATCGACTGCGGCACCTGCAGGCAGGTTGCGCCCGACACCTTTGCGGCGGGCGGGGACAGCTCCTACGTGTATCGCCAGCCGAACGAGGAGAGTGAGGCGCATCGCGCCCGGATGGCGCTCGTCGCTTGTCCGGTCGCGGCGATCGGCACCCAGACCAAGCACCATCTCGGCGACGCGCGTGCCGCGTTCCCCGAACTGCTCGACGACCAGGTCTACTACTGCGGCTGGGCGTCCGAAGCGAGCTACGGGGCGCGCAGCTACCTGATCGTGCGTCCCGGCGGGAACATCCTGGTCGACTCGCCGCGCTACGCCAGCCTGCTCGTCGAGCGGATCGAGGCGCTCGGCGGCGTACGCTGGATGTTCCTCACCCATCGCGACGATGTTGCCGATCACCGCCTGTACCAGACCCACTTCGGCTGCGAGCGTATCCTGCACCGGGACGATGTGACCTCCGGAGCCCGCGACGTGGAGATCAAGCTCCACGGCGCCGAGCCGATCGCATTGGACGACGAGGTGCTCTTCATTCCGGTGCCAGGGCACACGATCGGCTCGACCTGCCTGCTGTATCGGGGCCGCTTCCTGTTTTCGGGGGATCACGCCTGGTGGGACGCGAGCCGCGAGCGCGTCGTCGCCTCGCACAGCGTCTGCTGGTACGACTGGGACGAGCAGACCGCATCGATGGAACGGCTCACCGCTTACCGCTTCGAATGGCTGCTGCCCGGGCACGGGATGCGATGCCGGCTGGGGCCGGAACGGATGGGAGAAGAGCTGAAGCGGTGCGTGCGGCGCATGAAGCGAGGCTGACGGCTGAACCTAGCCCACAAGGAGGACCCGGACTATGGCGCGTGTTCCCTACCTGAACAAAGCCGATCTCGCCCCCGAGAATCAGGACTTGTTGACCCGAAACATCAACCTGTACCGGGCGCTCGCCCACAGCCCCGACGGGATGCGCGTTTTCGTCGGCCTGGGCCAGTACATCCGCTTCCACAGCCGGCTCGATCCGAGGTTGCGCGAGATGGCCATTCTCCAGGTGGGGTACTGCGCCCGCTCGCCTTACGAGTTCTCGCACCACATCAAGATCGGCCGCGATTTCGGCGTCACCGACGACGACATCCGCGCGATCGAAGCCGAGACCGAGGGGCGGTCGACCAGCCTGGCGCCGCTAGAGCGGGCGGTGTTACAAGCCGCGCGTGAGCTGACCGCTCAGCCCAATCTGTCGGAAGCGACCTTCGCGCAGCTGCGCAACGGCCTCGACGACGAACGGATCGTGGATCTGGTGCTGACGATCTCGTTCTATTGCGGCGTGGTGCGCCTGCTCGCCGGACTCCAGATCGACGTCGAGGCCGACTACCTGCACTACCTGCAGGAATTCCCACTCCCGGTGTAAGCGGACATCGCCCTCTCTCCTCCGCGGAAGTTGCAAGCCGACCCGCGGGGCCGGCGCTCGTGCCACCCCTTCCCTGGAAGGCGGCCCGCGGCATTGCGGCTCCTCGAATTCGAGAGCAAGCGGCGGGGTGCTTGCCACACGGGAGTGGGCGAAGATGCCGGCCTGGGCGCCAGAGCGCGCGCCAACACCTGACAGGAGCACTATCATGATCTGCATGCCGAAGACCAAAGACGCGCCGTTGCCGCGGTTCGCCGGCGACGACGATCGCTGGGAAGCCGTGGTGCACCGGGATCGGAGCGCGGACGGCTCGTTCTACTATTCCGTGCGCACGACCGGCGTCTATTGCCGGCCGTCCTGCGCAGCGCGGCTGCCGCGCCGCTCGAACGTCCGGTTTCACTCGACATGTGAAGAGGCCGAGCGGGCGGGCTTCCGTCCCTGCATGCGCTGCCGGCCGAACGAGGCGGCGCTCCCCGAGAAGCACGCCGCCGCCGTGGCACAGGCGTGCCGCATGATCGACGCGCCCGAGGAGATGCCGGATCTCGACACCCTGGCGAGCGCCGCCGGGATGAGCCGCTTCTATTTCCATCGCGTGTTCAAAGCGATCACCGGCGTGACCCCGAAGGCTTATGCCGCCGCCCGCCGGGCGCAACGGGTGCGCGAGGAGCTTCCGCGCCGCGCGACCGTGACGGATGCGATCTACGGCGCGGGCTTCAACTCCAGCGGGCGCTTCTACGCGACCTCCGCACAGGTCCTGGGGATGACGCCGACGCGGTTCCGAAACGGAGGCCGCGGCACATCGATCCGCTTCGCCGTCGCCGAATGCTCGCTGGGCTCGATCCTCGTCGCCGCCACCGACAAGGGGGTCTGCGCGATCCTGCTCGGCGACGAACCCGAGGCGCTGGTGCACGAGCTCCAGGACCGCTTCCCCGAAGCGTCGCTGGTCGGGGCCGATCGGGATTTCGAGCAGCTGGTGGCAAAAGTGGTCGGCTTCGTCGAGGCCCCAGCGCTGGGGCTGGATCTCCCTCTCGATGTGCGCGGTACGGCTTTCCAGCAACGGGTGTGGCAAGCCTTGCGTGAGATCCCTGCCGGCTCGACCGCGACCTATACGCAGCTCGCGCAGCGCATCGGGAAGCCGAAAGCGGTGCGCGCGGTCGCGCAGGCTTGTGCGTCGAATCCGCTCGCGGTCGCCATCCCTTGCCACCGGGTGGTGCGCACCGACGGATCGCTGGCAGGCTATCGATGGGGCGTCGAGCGCAAGCGGGCGCTGCTCGACCGCGAAGCGGCAGCATGAACGACGCAGCCGCTGTCCCGGTCGCGGACGGCAAAGGGCTGCTCGGGGCAGACGAGCGGGTCGCAGCGCTCGACTGGCAGCGGATCGGCGTGGAGCTCGACGCCCACGGCTGCGCCATCGCGACCGGGATGCTACGGGCTCACGAGTGCGCAACGCTCGCCGAGAGCTACGCGGTGGAGGAGCTGTTCCGCAGCCGTGTCGTGATGGCGCGCCACGGCTTCGGCCGAGGCGAGTACAAGTATTTCGCCTATCCTCTGCCCGCCGCGGTCGCCAGCCTGCGCACCGCGCTGTATCCGCGCCTCGCGCCCATCGCGAACCGCTGGAACGAAGCGATCGGAATCGAGACGCGCTTCCCGCAGGAGCATGCGGCTTTTCTCGACCGCTGCCATCGCGCCGGGCAGCTGCGGCCCACACCGCTGCTGCTGCGCTACGTCGAAGCCGACTACAACTGCCTGCACCAGGATCTCTACGGCGAGCACGTGTTCCCGCTGCAGGTCGCTTTCCTGCTCTCGGCGCCTGGGCGGGACTTCACGGGCGGGGAGTTCGTGCTCACGGAGCAGCGGCCGCGCATGCAGTCGCGCGCGGAAGTCGTTCCGCTGGCTCGCGGCGACGCGGTGATCTTTCCCGTGCACCATCGCCCCGTGCGAGGCAGCCGGGGTGTCTACCGCGTCACCATGCGGCACGGAGTAAGCCGCCTGCGCTCCGGCACCCGCACGACATTGGGCATCATCTTTCACGACGCCGAATGAGCAGCGCAGCCGTCTGCGACCTCTTCGATGCCGCGCCGCGCTCCGACGGAAAAGTCGAGCGACTCGGCGAGGATGCGGTCGTGCTGCGCGGCTACGCGGCATCCGCCCAGGCAACTCTGCTCGAATCGCTACAATCCGTGCTGCAGGCAGCGCCATGGCGCCACATGATCACGCCTGGCGGATACCGCATGTCGGTGGCGATGACCAACTGCGGCCGCGTCGGCTGGGTCAGCGATCAACGTGGATATCGGTACGACCCGATCGATCCCACGACGGGAGCACAGTGGCCGCCGATTCCGGCGTGTGTGTCCGACGTCACCAAAGCCGCAGCCGCCGACGCCGGTTTTGCCGGGTTCGAGCCAGACGTGTGTCTGGTCAACCGGTACGAACCCGGCGCGCGCTTGACGCTGCACCAGGACCGGAACGAGCGCGACTTCACGCATCCGATCGTATCGATTTCGCTGGGGCTGCCAGCGGTGTTCCTGTTCGGAGGGTTGCGCAGGAAAGACCGTCCGCGGCGCCTGCGTCTCGAGAGCGGGGACGTGGTCGTGTGGGGCGGTGCATCTCGTCTCGCTTACCACGGGGTCGCGCCGCTCGCGGACGGCAAGCACCCGTTGACCGGGCGCCAGCGCATCAACCTCACGCTCCGCCGCGCGTCGTGATGCGCCCACGACTGTGCCCATGAGTGCCGTCATCCACGTCGGCGTGCCGCTTCTGATCATCCTGGCGATGACCATTGTCGGCCTGGAGCTGACCCCCGCGGACTTGCTGCGCGTGCTCCACTACCCGGTCGAGGTGGCCGCTGGGCTGCTATGCCAGGTGCTGCTGCTGCCGCTGATCGCCGCAGGGCTCGTGCTATTGCTGCGGCTCGAGCCCGTAGTGGCGGGCGGGGTGATCCTCACCGCGGCTGCGCCACAGGCGATGACATCCAACTATTACTGTCTGCTCGGCCGCGCGAACGTCGCGTTGTCGGTCACGCTGACCGCGGCATCCAGCATCATCGCCGTTGCAACGACGCCTCTGGTGGCAGGATTGGCGTTCGGGCTGCTGCTGGAGCCGCAGGCGGGCTTCGTATTGCCGGCGGGCAAAGTGATGCAGCAGGTCGTAACGGGGCTGCTGCTGCCGGTCGCCGCTGGGATGCTGGTGCGCCGCTACGCGGCGCAGTTCGTCGAGCGCAACCGGATACGCTTTCAGCGGCTGAGCATGATCGGGCTGGCCGTGATGCTCGGGATCGTTCTGGTCGACCAGATCGCGACGATCCAACGCAATTTCGTAGGGATTCTGCTGGCTGCCGTGCTCTTCACGGCAGGCGCAGTCGCGCTGGCGCTTGCTGTCGCGAAGGCCCTGTCATGCCCGAGGGGCGACACGGTCACCCTGGTCGCGGCGTTCCCCTCGCGGAGCCTGGCGATCGCAACACTGATATCGGTCAATGTGCTCGGCCGGCTGGATTTCTTGTCCTTCGCCGGGACGTTTTTTCTGGTTCAGGCGATGCTGCTCGTTCCCGCGATGTTGCTCGCCCGCGAGCGTGCAAGCGCCTGAGTCAGTGCACGCGGCGCAGCTCGCCGGTGTTCCCATCCAGGCGCAGCATCTCGCCGGTCTTGAAGCGCCGCGTCACACCCGGGAGCTGTGCGATTGCGGGTAGTCCATATTCCCGCGCCACCACGGCGCCATGCGAAAGCACGCTGCCGACTTCAGTGGCCAAACCTGCCGCGCGACCGAAGTAGGGCGTCCATCCGACGTCGGTGAACGGGGTGACGAGGATCTCGCCCGGCTGCATGGCCGCAGCTTCCGCGAGATTGCGGGCTACGCGGGCCGGCCCCACTGCCACGCCACGGCTGAGCGGCATGCCCTGCATCACGTCGCCTCCCGTCAGCGCATCTTCCGCTGCGGCGAGCGGAACCGGTTTGCCTTTGCATACCCGCGGGAACTCCAGCGCCATTTTCCGCGGGTGCAGCCGCCGGCGATGCTCGGCGCTCCGCACCAGGGCACGATCGGGTCCCTGCGCGAGGCGCGCGAGCTCGTTATGCGTGAAGAAGAATACGAGGTCGACATCCGGCAACCGGCCCGCGGCGACGAGCCGCTGCGCGTAGTCCACGTAGCCGCGCTTGAGCTGTCTCGCCATCCAGACGCTGAACGACTTCGAGCGCTCTCGCTCGACCACCGACGCATGTGCCTTCGGGAGCAGCCACCGAATCAGCGCTCGTGCGCCCCACGACAGTCCCGCGAGCGCTTCATCCGCCTCGCGCTTCCAGTCGGTCTGCGTCTTGCGCGGCGCAGATACGATGAGCTGCAGCGACTGCACCAGTGGCAGCGGATCCTCCTGCCAGTCGCGCTCGCGGAGGTCCAGCTCTCGGATGCAGCGGTGGCCATGAGCTGCGAGGAAGGACTCGAACGATTTGCCCGCGCTCCCGGCAGCGGAACTTCTCAGCCACTGGAGCGCCTCCTCAGCCGACATGTGCGCGAAGCGCTCCTTGCCTGCCGGCTGTGCCGCGATGAGCGCTCCCAGGCTGTCGAGCGCGTCCGTCACGCCGATGGAGCTCTTGTCCGCATGGTCAGCGTCGGCCTTCGCTCCGGCCAACAGCGCCGCCACCGCTGCTTGGGATTTCGCGGTCGGCGGACCTCCCTTGCTGAGCAGCCCCTGGAACAGGTTGAGGAATCCGATCGCCATCATCGAGGTGTGGACGTGCACCGAGCCCGACTCGCTGTAGATCTTGACCGCTTGATCCAGGCGCCGGTAGTACTCGATCAGGTCCTCGGTGGGCTCCACGCGAAACGAGCTGTAGCGCGCCACGAAGGCGTCGAGTCGTTTCTTGCCGGCGGGGATCAATCGAAGGTAGCGCACCGTGTGCATGAGCCGCTGCAGGAGTGGGGCCTTGGGCGGGAGCTTCGCGGCCGGCAGCACCTGTCCGGTGAGCGTGAGGTCGTAACTTTCCTTGCTCATGCCGAACATCTGGGTGCCCAGCAAGTAGCCGGCTGCGGTGCTGATGAAGGTGTGCCCCTGCACGCTCACCACGCACGGCACGCGCTCCACCAGCTCCCTCGGTAGCCCGGCCATCACTTGCAGCTCGTTCATCCCCTCCGCATACGCGGGCCCCACGACTGACCAGCTCAGCGGCGGCATGGCGCCGGGCATCCACTCAGCGACGTTGTGAGTGGTGAGCTGCCAGTCGGGATCGATCGGATCGTCCAGCTCGTCCGGCCCGGGCAGCTCAAGTGTGGTGATGGGCCGTGCCTGGAGCCAGTAGAGCTGGTTCTCGTGGTCGATGGCCCATTCGAGATCGAGCGGATGGCCCATTCCCGCTTCGGCTTTCAGCGCATCGGTCAGCAGCTCCGCTAGCTTCGCCTCATCTACCGACGCTTGCTCACCCTGCACCGCGCGCTCGAGCACGGCGCCGTCGCGCGAGAGGACGAAGTGATCCGGCGTGCGGTAGCCGCCTACGAGCGCCTCACCGCGTCCTCGGACCGCGTTGATGACGACGCGATCTCGCTGGCCGGTGACCGGGTCGGCTGTGAAGATCACGCCGGCCGCGGTGGCATCCACCATCCTCTGCACCAGGACTGCCATCTCGGGGCCGCCCGCCACCTTCATCTCGGTGCGATAGGATTCTGCTCGTCCCGCTGCCGCCGATGCCAGGCAGCGTTCCACGGCCGTCCGGATTTCGGCGGCGCCTTCAACCTCGAGCACCGTTTCGAACTGTCCGGCGAAAGACGCCTCCGCACTGTCCTCGGACAGCGCAGACGAGCGCACCGCCACCGCGCCGCCGAGGCGCGCGCTGTATTCGTCCAGATCGGGCGGCAGGCGTCCCGGCACAGCTCCGACGATGACAAAGCCATCGGGCACGCGGAGCCCCAGTCGAGCAAGCGCTGCGAGCTGCGCGGCCTTGCCGCCTACCGGCTCCGTCGCGATACGGTTCAGGGGAATCAACTTCGGGGATGCTGTCTGGGCCATGCCTGTAGCCTGCGCCCGCTAAGCGCTCGTCCCGACCGCGTCTGGCGGGCCCTGTAATGCCTGCACGAACGTCACAGTGATTATGATCGGCGGCACACGCACCGTAAGCTTTGATTCAGGTCAAACGCGGCCAACGAAACGGCTACGAGAACCTCCGGTCTCCGCCCTCCGCTCGCGCGTGCTTCTACTTGGCGTGCTTCACCAGCTGGCGCGGCCCGACTTCCGCGCCGTACACGTTCCCTTGCGCATCCACCGCGAGACCCTCCGCGGCGCTCGTGCCCTGCATCTCGAGCGGATCGGGGATCCGATACAAGACGACACCGTCTTCGAGCCTCCCGATGCGAATCCCCCGCTTCCACCCCGGATGGCTGGCGGCCGGGAAGCCGTTGGATTCGGAGTCGGCCACATACAGCATGCCGTCGCGGATGTAGAGGCCGCTCGGCCGGCTGAACTGCTTCCACTCGGCGATGAACCTACCGTCCTGGTCGAAGATCTGGATGCGCATGTTCCCCCGGTCGGCGACCAACAGCCGCCCTTGCGCGTCCATCGCGAGGTCGTGAGGCGTTTTGAACTCGCCCGGCCCCGATCCCCACCTGCCGAACGAGGCGATGAACCTGCCGTCGGCTGTGAACTTCGAGATCCTTGCGACCGTACTCGGCCCGGAGCCCTCGTACTGCCCGGAGTGGCCTTCTGCGACGAAGATGTCTCCGTTGGGTGCGGTCACGACGCTGGTGGGCTCCGTCAGGGCCTCGGGCGGAGTTCCGGCTACACCCGGCTTCCCGAGCGTGAGCAGTACTTCTCCGTTCGGGCTGAACTTGACGACGACATGGCCCTTCGGCTTTTCCTCCGGGTACTTCTTGCGCTCCCGATCGTTCGCGCTTCTCGCATCGGCCACCCATGTGTTGCCGTTCGCATCCACGTAGATCTTGTGCGGGAACACGAACATGCCGGCGCCGAAACTCTTCAGGAGCTTGCCGGAGGCGTCGAACTTGAGAACCGGCGGCAGCGTCGAGCCGGCACAGCTATCGTATGCGAACGGCGATGCGCCCGGCGGGGCATCCGGGTTCCGGCCGCACCGGTCTGCCACCCAAACCGACTCGCCATCGTTGTCGATCGCGACGGCATTCAGCGCGCCCCATGTCCTCCCGTCCGGAAGGTTGCCCCACGGCGCCACAGTTCGGTAGGGGTTGGGAAGATCATTGGTCGGGTGAAGGTCGCCGTCCCCGTATGCGACAGCACTGCACAGCGCAATCGCGGGAACCGCAATCAGCCTCAGCAGACGCACTCGACTTGTGTGTGGCACTAGCGCGCTCCTGTCGCTCCGCTTAGACGGGCGCCGACGGGCGAAGCCTGGCGGGACCCAAGCGGCGCCGCCGCTCAGCGCTCCAGTTGAATGGCTGGTTGGGCACCTTCACCGCCAGTAACTGCGCCCGCGCTTGAGAGTGAGCTGGTCGTCGCAGGCATCGAACTTACCCGTCAAAGCCGCCTTCGACACGGTGCCTCGGAACTTTCCGGGACAGCATAAGTTGTCTTCACGATCCGGAATCTCGAACTCGACCTGCTGACCCGTGACCTTCACGGGAACGACGACAGGCATGCCCGGCTCGCCTTGAGCGCACTGAACGACCGCATAGTGCCCGCCGCGCGCCAGAACGATGTGTACTTCAGTCCCGACGACATCGCCCGCCTCTTCGATGTAGCGCATGTCAGAAAAGAAGCCTATCACGGATGGCGTACGGTCAGCCGCGTGACCGACAGGGATCAGCGAGAGCAGAACGATCGAGAATAGTGCGCTACGCATCTTTACGCACCCAACGACGGAGCTGAGCCGGGCTGACGACCGAAGCGAGCACGGAGCCCAACAGCGGCTACGCCGTTGGGCGCTCCCCTCGAGCGCCTGGTTGCGCACCGTCTGCACCGAGCGCCGTAAGGATAACCTGGGATAGCCACGCAATGTCATTTCGTCCGAACCACTTCCCCGCAAGGACCATCAAGATGCCGACAGCGAAAAGGCCGACGCCAAACAAGGGAAACCAGAACTCCCCGTTTGGATGGCGGATCACGATGATGGTCGCTAGCACTACCCAGATCGCAATGAAGCCAAACCAAATCGACATGCAGAGCTTCACCCAGGGCGAGAAAGTGAAGCGACCTTCGAGCACGGTTCGCCCCCCAATGGTCTTGAATGAGCCAATGAAGAACGGCTTCCATGAATTTCGGACCCAGGGAATCACCCTCTGAATCGACACCTTTCCCTCAGTGACGCTGCCAACGGCGTTCTGCTTGGTCAGTGCGTGAAAGACGGACGGTTTCACAACTTGCCCCAAAAGAGCGACGGACTCCTGCACTGAGAACGGGCTCTCAAAGCGCGCTGGCACGCCGCCATAGATCAACTCAAAGAACCAGCGAACCATCGCTTGAAGGCGCCCAACGACAAAGCTTACGGGACCGTGGCTTTACCACGTGTCCCTTGCGGCGCCGGATGAGAGCGCGAGCCTCTCACTACGAGCCGGGTCGAGGTCGAGCGATACACGAAGGCTTAGTCCGAGCCGTTCCACCACCACGCCGAGGATGCGGGTTGAATTCTCCTCCACTGAGCCGGAGTCAGCCGAAGCTGGAAGAGAAAACCCCGCTTTCTCAGTGAACTCTACCCGATGCACCAGGATTCCATGCCGGTCGCTCTGCGCCAGAGCTGCAGCAAAGGGTAGTGCGTCTGGCACGGCGTTCCGCGATGACGCCAATGCGCCGCCACGTGAAGCCTTGGTCCACACGGTACGAATCACCTGCAGCAAAACCAACGAACTCATTTTCACGTGGCCTGTGACGCCGAACGTTGCGTATGAGGGGCCGAGCGTCGCAGGCGCGAGGTCCCTTCGATGTGCGGGTTAGCTGGCAGGTTGCCTCCTCTTTTGATCCCGCGTCAAAGTTGTCGGGGCTCGTCGCAACTTGCGCCGTGTCTACTTCCGTCCGCCCGCGAATGGCGCGGCCGCCATCAGCACCGGCTCGACAGCGCGGAGCTCGCTGCGATCGACGTAGGCTTCGAGCGCGCGCCGCGTGATCGTACCCATCCCACCCTTGCCCCAGCTCGGCCAGGGCAGAAGGATCTTCGCCACCTCGTGGACCGGATCCCAGCCGACGAGAGCGCAGATGACGCCGCCCCGCAATCTCGCCTTCGACTCGAAATCGATCGTGCCGGTTTTCATGATGGCGGCTTTGAACCATGAGTCCTGGACCGTCACGCCCGCGATGACGGGACGGCCGAGCGCCAGCTGAGCGGGCAGTTCGTCGAGGGATTTCAAGGGGTAGGAACGTGCGACATAGCGTCTGTCAGATGCCCTGGCCTTTACGCCGATAAAGTCGATGACGTAGAACAGCTCCCGTGCCAGGAAACCCTCCGATCCCACCGAGCGCTTGGTGCGCGACTTGAGTGAGTCGGCGATGTCGGGACCGGACAGCCAGACCTTCTCTCCGCGTCTCGCGAGCGATATTTCCATGGCGCGTGCCACGACGGCAAAGGACGCACTGGCCGTGTTCGCGAGCTTGCTGGGGGTGAGACCCTGGCCATCCGTGAGATCGAGACGCTGTCGCTCGGCGCGTTCTGCGGCCTCGCGCGCTTCGCGCTGCTTCTCCAGCTGCCGGATTCGATCGCAGAGCTTGCCAATGCCGGCCGCCCACGGCAATTCATAGGCGTTTCTGCCGGCGAGTTCCGCAATCGATCCGGGCAGCTCGCGGCGCGACGGCATCTTTGCACCATCGATCAGCAGCGGGATGATCTCTACGCCCGCCTTCAGCGCCGTCTCGATTTCGATGCGTACGTAATCGCCCTGTTCGGTTAATCGGCGTGTGCCGCTGGCGCCACGCAGTGTGAGCCACGAGGGACCGATCAAGACGAGGAAGACCGTCGTGTTGCGGATCGCCTCCCCGATCACTGCTTCGAACTTCTGACCCGGCTGAAGCGTGTCGAGATCCCGGAAAATTCTTTCTTCGCCGAGCGACCTGCCGAGGGAATGCCGCAGATACGCCGCGGCCGGTTCGGTCGGATCGCGGCGATAACTGATGAATACGCGCGTCGATTCCGCGACTGCAAGGCTCAAAGCGCTCTGCTTCGGCGCCAGGCGCGGTCGCGGATTCTTCGCATGTCGCTTGCTAGGGGAGCGTGCGCGCATGCCTCTATTCTACTGGGAGGTGAATTCGCGTCCTTCGATCTCAGGGCCTCCCCATAACGGATGCCGTTACGGTCCGTGGCTACGGCAAGGGAACGAAGCAGAACAACCTGGCGTAGAGCTCAAAGCCTACACCTCCCTTGGACGTCTGCGCACCGCCACATCCCGGAGCAGCGTTCTAGGTCCTTGAGCGAAAAGGCCAGAGGTCGGCGACTGAGGTTCTGTCAAGCGAATCCTTGCTTGTAGCTCTGGCGGATTAGCGAAGATTGTTTATCGCGTCCTCCCGTTCTGTCAGGCAATGTCGCCAATGACCGGGCGCCGGCGCGCACAGCGCGACGGGTACCCAACAGCAGCTACGCTCTTGGGCACCCCGGTCGATTGCGGGGTTCGGCGGCTGCCCGCGTGCACCCATTCCGGCCGGCTTCGCGCTACGTAGGTATTTGTTCGTACGAGAACTCAGGGATGCCAGTGCGATCGGAGGCATGCTCAACCGTGATTGCGCAGAGATTGCCAGCGGCATCTACATCGAGAACAGTGTTCTCATCCAGATCGCCCGTCTCGGCCATCGTCCCCTCGCGGAAGGGATCGGCTATCGCGCACTCAAGCCATTCGTCAACAATGATGACTCGGTCCGCACGCTTGCGGATCTCGAGGGAGTACCGGGTGAATTTCACGCGACCGCTGCACCAAAAGTCGCCGGCTCCTCTCGTGAAGGCGCCGAATATGTATTGGACGGACCGCGTCCGTGTCGTTTCACGGCAAGCGTCCGCCTATCCTGCTGCTCTCATGCGCCGCGTTCGATTGCGTGCGCCCCCCGTGTTCGAGCAACGTTAGCGCCAGAACAATGGGTTGCCAACCCCACGGGCCTGCGCCCTTGGATCACGGAGAGCTCTCCGGTACGCGTGATAGGCGGATGGTTTTCGCGTTTCTTGTGCGTCGAGGTCTGAGGTCCGGCTACTGTACGCAATATCAGCAGCGGCAGGTGGGCGTCTGCAGCGGTACGACGCGGTTCGGGAGCGGGATCAGAGCGCTTAACCGGGAATGTGGGCTCCCGCTAGGAGGCGCCAAGCACTCGACGCCGCAGCGCGGTGGAGCGGCCTCTTCGCGAGTCTACGGGCAGCGTTAGTTCGCGCGGTAGCGCGCGATGACCTCCAGGTCGGGATCGAAACCGAGGCCGGGACCTCGAGGCACCGCGATCGAGCCCTCCTTCGGTATGCCTGCATCGCCATACAGGCGCGCTTCCAATTCGAAGTAGCGCCATTCGACGAGCGACCCCCGCCCCAACGCCGCGTTGACATGCAATGCGGCGAGCAGTCCCGGCCCATCGTAGAAGCTGTGCGGCATCACCGTGACGTTGTGCGCAGCCGCCAACGTGAACAGCTTGCGCAGCTCCGAAACGCCGCCCATTTTGGTCGGGCTGGGTTGCACGTAGTCGATCGCGTTCGCGTCGAAGAGCTGCTGAAACTGCAGCAGTGTCGCCGCGTTCTCGCCCGCCGCGATCGGGATGCCGCCCTTGGCGCGCACCTGTGCCAGCCCGGCGTGGTTTTCCGGCGGCCACACCGGCTCCTCCAACCAGCGCAAACGAAACGGCCGCAGCTTCTCGGCCATGTCCAGCGCTTCGCGCAGCGACCACGGGCAGTTGACGTCGACCATGATTTCGGCATCTTCGCCCGCCGCCTCGCGCGCGGCGCGAACCGGCGCGACTTCGATCTCGTGCAGTTTGACGTGGCGGAATCCCTGCGCGAGTGCGCGCTCGACGTTCGTGGCAACCAGCTTTGGATCGGCGTATCGGATCAGACTCGCATAGCAGGGAAGCTGCGGCGCACGGCATCCGCCCAGGAGTTGGTGTACGGGTTGGCCGGCGGCTTTGCCGACGATGTCCCATAGCGCGATGTCGATGCCGGACAGACCGAAGATCACCGGCCCGCCGCGCCCGAAGATGTGCAGTTTCTGCTGCAGCTCCTGCGTCAGGCTCTCGACCGTCAGCGGGTCGCGCCCGACGCACATGGGAGCGAGCATGTGATCGATCGCGGCCTTGGTGGCAGGGATGGCGTTGTAGCCGAAGGCCTCCCCCCAGCCGGTGATGCCCGCATCCGTGGTGATCCTCACGAGCAGCGCGTCGGCGGTCTGCCAGGCCTTGCCGCCCCACGCTTCGGTGGTGGCAGCCCCGCCCGCCGTGTAGGGGATGCGCAAGACGATGGTCTCGATAGCTTGGATTTTCATGCTGGTTTGGTCGTCTGGTCGAATGCAGGAGCCTCGCGGCGTGATTGTCCTCGTCCCGAACAAGGGGAAGACCTGCGGCCCGCGAAGCAGGGCCCTTGTCTTTCGCGTGAGAGGATACTATCTCAGCTTGAACCGACCCAAGCAACGCTCTGGAGAACCGAATGCGACATATCGCGAAGACCGTGACCGGGATGCCTGCCACCGACGGCGCCGGGGTAAAGCTCAAGCGCATCATCGGAACCCCTGCACTGGATCTGATCGACCCGTTTCTCATGCTCGATGAATTCGGCTCGGATGATCCGGACTCCTGGATCGCCGGGTTTCCCGACCATCCGCACCGGGGCTTCGAGACCGTCACCATCATGCTCGACGGGCGGGTCAAGCATGCCGACTCGGTGGGAAACTCCGGCGTGATCGAAGCCGGAGACGTCCAGTGGATGACCGCCGGCCGCGGCATCATTCACTCGGAGATGCCGGAGCGCGCCGATGGCAGGCTGCGCGGGTTCCAGCTCTGGGTCAACCTCCCGGGCGCGCTCAAGATGAGCCCGCCGCGCTACCAGGATGTTCCCGCCGCTCGCATCGCAACCGTCGCGCGCGATGGCGCGAGCGTACGGGTGATCGCGGGCGAGGCGTTCGGCGCCAAAGGCGCGGCCAACACTCTGGTCCCCGTGCGCCTGCTCGACGTGACGATTGCGGCGGCCTCCGATTTCACGCTCGAGGTGCCGGATTCGCACGCCTGCTTTGTCTACGCTTACGAGGGCACAGTGCGCGAACCGGATCGTGACGGAAAGCCACGCGAGATCGCGCGCGGCACGCTCGCGGTGCTGGAAGGCAGCGGAGGTGTGACGCTCACCGCAGGCAGCGCCGGCGCGAAGCTGCTGTTCGCGGACGGGCAGCCGATCCGTGAGCCGATTGCACGCTACGGTCCCTTCGTCATGAACACTCGCGAAGAGGTCGCCAAAGCCTTCGACGACTATTCGCGCGGCGCGCTCGACCGCGCCGTTTGATCGCGTGGCGCATCCTGGCGCATGGCCTAATCGCGCGGCAGCGACTGCAACAGGCTGCGGGCTTGCTCGTCCCGCGGCGCAAGAGCGAGCAGGCGGGAAGCGTACTCCCGAGCTTGTGTCGGATGCCCCGCGTCGCGCGAGTAGCCGGCCAGCGCCAGCAAGATGTCGCGGTCGCCCGGATGGCGCTTGAGCGCTTGCTCCAGGACCTGCATGGCGGCATCACGCTTACCGCCCGAGTACAACGCGACGGCGTATACGTAGGCGAACCGAGCCGAATCAGGTGCGAGCGAAGCCGCCTTGCGCAACTCTTCGAGCGCGTCCGGCAACCGCTTCAGCCGCACGAGCGTGAGCCCCAGCGCGTGGTGCAGCTCGGCGTTATCCGGGACCTGTCGCAGCCCCGCGCGCAGCGCCTTCTCGCCGTCGCTGTCCCGGTCCTGCTCCCGATACAAGTCCGAGAGATTCACATAAGCAGGAACGAACCGCGGCTCGATGCGCAGCGCGGCCTGTAGCTCGGCCTGCGCTTGGTCGAAGCGGCGCTGACGCGCGTACAGGGATGCGAGGTTGAGGTGCCCTTCGGGGCGATCGGCATTCAGCCGCTGAGCCTCCACGTACTCGTTCAGCGCGCGGTCGAGCGCCTCGCGCTGGCTCGCGTCGAGCTGCTCGGCGGGTACGCCGGCGAGCAGGCTCGCCGCGTCCAGACGCACCGCTCGCACCGGGTCGCGCAGCAAGGGCGCAGCCAAGCCGATCCGGGTGGCGGGATCGGTGCTCGCCAGCGCACTCAGCGCGCTTTGGCGGATCAGCGGGTTGGAATGGCCTAGGCTTTGTCGCACGATCTCGGCCAGGTCCGGGCTGCCGAGACGTCCCAGCTCAGCGAGCGCAGTAGCCCGGGCGATGTCCGGAGCGCCGCTGTCCTGAATCAGCCCCCGCAGGCGCGCCGGGGCGTCGGCCGAGCCGCGACGCGCTGCCTGGAGCGTCTCGGCGTAGGTCTGGAATCCTTCGCGCTGCGGGCCGAACCACCGCTCCACCCGCTGCGCGGCCCACGCCGCGCCGGCGTCCCGATGACAGCCGGTGCATGCGTTGGGCGTGCCCAGCTTCACCGAAAGATCGGGGCGCGGCACGCGCATGCTGTGGTCATGACGCTCGTCGATGACCATATAGGTTCGCGTCGGCATGTGACACGCCGCGCACTGCGCGCCCGCTGAGCCGGGCTCGTGATGGTGGTGCGACTGCGCGTCGTACCTCTGCGCCATATGACACTGGGTGCACACCGCGTTCCCGCTCGCGCGCAGCTTGAGGCTGTGCGGGTCGTGGCAGTCGCTGCAGGTCACGCCCTTGTGATACATCTTGCTCTGCAGGAACGGCGCCCAGTTATAGACCTCGTCCTGCATCTGTCCGTCGGCGAAGAACAGGCCTTCGGTCAGCACGGCCGGCAGCTCCGAGTCCAGCAGCGGCGCCCCGTTGTCGTAGGGCTGATGGATGCTCGCGCGGCGCGAATGACACAGCGCGCACACCTCGATCTCCTTGTCCGTCGTCCGCGGCGTGCTGCGCCGGGAGTTCCCGCTCTGCGCATCGAGGATCCAGCTCACGCCCGCGCGCTCATCGAGCCGCACGCTCAGGCCTTTGGTCGCATCCATGTCGCGCCAGCCGGCTTCGCGCCGCGCCCAGGCCGCGTGCTGGGATGCCGGACCATGGCACGCCTCGCAGGCGACGTTGATCTCCGTGTACGTGGTGTGAAAGCGGTCCGTGGCCGCGTCGTAGCTCTTCTCCACGTGCGTCGAGTGGCATTCCGCACACATGTGGTTCCAGTTCTGACTCGGGCGCGTCCAATGCAGCACGTCCCGATGATCGATGTGCTCATTCGGGTACAGATGGAACCAGCGCTGACCGCCTCGCTCTCGCGGGCGGCTATCCCACGCGACCGGCAGGGCCTGCAACCGGCCGCCGGGAAGCTCGACCAGATACTGCTGGAGCGGATAAACGCCGAAGGTGTACTTCACCTCGAAGTCGGCCAGCTTGCCGTCGGCGCCATCGGTGTTGACGAAGAATCCTCCGTCGCGGCGGAACAACGTGGAGGTGATGCCGGAGTGTGTGAAGCGCACACCGCCGAAATCGCCGAGCACGCTCTTCTCGCTGGCGTGCTGCATGGCCTGATCGTGTTGAGAGCCGGACCAGGCTTGGTGCTGCGTCGCGTGGCATTGCCCGCAGGCTGCGGCGCCGATGTAGGTCGCCACGATCGCTGCCGGGGAAGCCGAGGGGGCTTGTTGCTGGTGCGCATGCCAGAGCCAAGCGCCGGCCACAGCCGCCAGCACCGCGAGCACCCCTGCGCCCGCCCACAGGAGGAGCACCGGCCTGCGCGGCGAGCCGGTGCCGGAGGGCACCGCCCCGGCCCGAGCTGCGGCCCTGGTCGCATCAGGGGCGTCGCGTTTGGCCCGCGCGCGTGACGGCTTCCGCCGAGAGGCCTTGCTCACGTTGTACCTCGCGGCTGGATCGCCCCCATCCGCCGCAATGCATGCGCCTCGCCAACGGAGAAAGGCACGGATCTTGATAGCTTGCAGAGGAGTGCGCGGCTCCCTGCATCGAAGACCCGTCGCTCGCCGCAGTGGACGCCGCTCACGGCGCTGCGGTGCGCGTCAATCGACCGCGAATCCGCGGCGCTCGCTAGAATGCAAGTTCGAACCAAGCGGTGCCACCCCCGACGCCAAGGCCATGCCATGAAACGAATCGCGTTCCCGCTGATCATCCTGCTGTTGCCAGCCGTCGCCTGCGCACAGGCAATCTACGAGTGCCAGGGCCAGAACGGTCCCGTCTTCACCGACAGCCCTTGCGCAGGCGGCAGGCAGGTCGATCTGCCGCCCAGCAACGTCATCGACACTGAGGCGCCGGCGCAACAGCCAGCCCCGCAACCTACCGGAGCGTCGTACATGCTGCTAGCGATCCAGTCCCCGGAGGAAGGCGGCACCGTGCACACAAACACCGGCGAGGTGCGAGTCAGCCTGGCGCTCTCCCCGGCGCTGCTGGAGGCGGATGCGATCAGCGTGTCGCTCGACGGAACCGTGCTGCCGACGCTGCGCCACTCTCTGCAGTTCGAGATCACGCCCGACGAATGGGAGAGCGCCGCCGCGGACGACACGCAGCACGTGCTGGACGTTGCCGTCGTCGACGCGTCCGGCAATCCCTTGATCACGGCGAACGCGGTGCAATTCTACGTCCACCGCGCCACCGTTCGTCAACCGCAGGATAGCGCCGAGCACGAGCGCTGATCCGCGCCTCGATCCGGCCGCGTCGAAAGACGTTCGGCGCGCCGGCGATGCGCCCGCGACGCCGCTCAGTCACGCACTCGCGCGCTTGCGCAAGGGCACCGACGTCGTGAGGCCGACGCAGCGGGCCTGCGTGGATCGCGTACAGTCCTACCAGAAGCAAGCCCGGGCCACGCCTGTCTCCTCGAGACGCTGACAGGCGCTGGTTCACGCCACGGCTGCCACCATCCCGATGGAGTGCGCAGACTGGAAGCGGGCGCTGCACCAGCGAGTGTCCGCACTCAGATGCAGATGCCGCCGTCATGGACGCTGAGAAAACCGTGGACGTTCCGCGTACGCACGAACTCTTGCGGTGAGTGTGCAAGCCTTGACGTTGATGATCGTCAGGGCTACCTTGTCGATCCGTTGCGGATCGTTTCCGCTCGATCCCATGACAGTTTTCTTACCGGTGGCTGCCTCATCGTCTGTGCGCGACTTTGGTGCATGTGCACTTTCCCGGCGCGCTCACTTGTACGGTGTCCCAATTCAACAACTACAGCGTCGCGGGCGTGCTGCCATCGACGTAGGTGAGGTGACGGATATCCATTCTCCGTGAGCGGTCTTGAGACCATACGCGGAGCAGGGTCGTAAATGAACTGGACAGCAGAGTATGCAGAGAACATTTTCGGTAAGCGCGCACTGCCCGCGATCGTCGCCCTCGTGTGCGCGGTGAGTCTCGCCGCAAGCCCAGCGCAGGCTCAAGCGGCCGGGGGAAAGCCCAACATCTTGTTCATCATGGGTGACGACATCGGGTGGATGCAAATGGGCGTCTACCACCGTGGCATAGGGCTTGGGGAAACCCCCAACATCGATCGCCTGGCGCACGAAGGCGCGATGTTCACGACCGACTACGCCATACAGAGCTGCACATCGGGCCGCAACGTCTTCTTCACCGGCATGTATCCGCTGCGCACGGGCATGATCCCGCCGCAGCTTCCCGGGAGTCCGAGCTATCTGCGACCCGGCACACCAGCGCTCGCCAAGTTTCTGCTCGATCTCGGCTACAACACGGGCCAGTTCGGCAAGAACCACCTCGGCGACCACACCGCAGCACTGCCCACGGCGCACGGCTTCCAGGAGTACTGGGGTTACCTCTACCACCTCGACGCTATGCAGGGCGTGAGCTTCCCCGACATCAATAAACCGCCAACCCTGCAGACGGTCGCGCCGCCGTGCAAGAACACACCGATTCCCGGCGTCGCCGAGGTGCCGGGTGCGGTGGATCCGAGAACAACTGTTTGCCTGACCCCTCCGCGCCCGGTGCTCTGGTGCAAATCCTCCGACGGGACGGAAAAGAACCAGAGCTGCAAGGACGAAGGCCCGCTGACGCTGGATCGATCGCGGACCGTGGATGAGGAGATCTCTGGCAAGGTGATCGACTTCCTCGACCGCAACGACCCGAAAAAGACCGGCAAGCCCTTCTTCGTCTGGTACAACCCGGCGCGCATGCACGCCACCACGATGTTGCCGCCCAAGTACGAGGCCATGCTGGGCGAGCGCGGCGGCAAGGACTGGGGCATCAACGAAGCCGGCATGAAGCAGCTGGACGACAACATCGGCTATGTCTTCAAGAAGCTCGAGGACATGGGCCAGATGGACAACACCATCATTGTCTTCACCACCGACAACGGCGCGGAGGCCATTTCCTTCCCGGACGGCGGCGTGACACCGTTCAAGGGCCAGAAGGGCGAGTCCTACGAGGGTGGCTACCGCGCTCCGTGTGTGGTCCGCTGGCCCGGGGTCATCAAGCCCGGCACCGTGTTCACCGAGATGTTTTCCGCGCTCGACTGGATGCCGACATTTGTAGAAATTGCCGGCGGACCGAAGGGCGACGGGCTCAAGAAGCAGATCGAGGCCGGTTCATACCCGGGCATCGTCAAGACCGCGCTCGACGGCGTGAACCAGATCGACTATCTGACGGGCAAGTCCCAGAAGTCGGCGCGCGAAGTCTTCTACTACTTCTCGGGTTCCACCCCCTCCGCGGTGCGCTACAAGAACTGGAAGATGTATTACACCATGTCGCAACCTGGGGCAGAGGGATGGATTCTGCCGCTCATTCCCTTCCATTTCACGCTGGTACAAAACATCAGGCGCGATCCTTTCGAGCAAGCGGTGGGCATGAACGTGAAGTCTGCGATGGCCCTTGGGGGCGCGCTGGCCGCTCCGTCCACCGCTTTCATCTACGACTGGAACCTGCTGCCGATCGGCCAGCAACTTTGGCTGCAATGGTTCGAGACGCTACAGAAGTTTCCGCCATTGCAGGCGCCGGAGAGTTACAACCTTACGCAGGTGAAGGAACACCTCAAAGCCGGCACCGAAACACACCCGAGCGACCAGGGTGACACCGTGAACGAGACGAAACCGCCTGCGTCAGAGGTCACCGATGCTGAGACGCGGGTCACGGAAGTACGACCGACGAACCGGTTTGACGGGTTGGGGGCACGCCCGAGCAGAAGGTGCCCCGCAACGCTACGCAATTCGATCCTGTAGGAGACCAACATGCGAACACTCATTGCCGTCTTGATGCCTGCGATGCTATCGGCGCTGTCGCTCGCGGCTTACGCCGCGGACGAGGACACTCAGCCAACCACGGTACAGTCATCGGGCAATCCGATGGACCAGGCGGGGCAAGGCACTCCGCAATACACCGGCGCCGGGGCCGTGCAGGAAGGCGCTCCCGCAGCAGAGGGCCGGAGCGATCCGTCCGGCGCGTCGGAGCCGGGCGCCGGCCCGGTGACCAGTCCGCTTCCGACAGGTGCGGGCCGCGGCGATAACCAGTAGTTAAGAAGCAGTCGCAGCACCACGCGGACACCCGAGGCGCGGGCACGCGCGGCGTTCGCGCCTCGGGTGTCCGCGCCTCAGCGAGGCTAAGCCGATCCATCTGCTGGCGGGTCGTCGGCAATCAGTACCACGGACGCGAGACATGTTTTGCAGACGTATACCGGCGCCTGCATGGTGTCGTAACGTCCCATGCTCGGCGTGAAGGATGGACCTACCCAACTGTGAGGAGACCAAGCGATGAGACAAGCACGGATCTGGCTCGCCGGGATTGTTCTGGCGATCTTCGCCGTCGCGGCGCAGGCAGCCGACAAGAAACCCAACATCGTCTTCATCATGGGCGACGACATCGGCTGGTTCAACGTCGGCGCCTACCACCAGGGCATCATGGCCGGCCGTACGCCGAACCTCGACAAATTGGCTGCGGAAGGCATGCGCTTCACCGACTACTACGCGGAGGCAAGCTGCACCGCAGGCCGGGCGAACTTCATCACCGGAGAGATTCCGATCCGCACCGGCTTGACCACGGTCGGGCAGGCGGGCTCTCCGCTAGGCATTCCGGCAGAGGCCGTCACCATCGCGACGGTGCTCAAATCGATGGGTTATGCCACGGGGCAGTTCGGCAAGAATCACCTGGGTGACCTGAACAAGTTCCTGCCCACGGTCCACGGCTTCGACGAATTCTTCGGCTACCTGTACCACCTGGACGCCATGGAAGACCCATGTCATCCCAACTACCCGCAGGCACTCAAGGCGACCGTCGGTCCCCGCAACATGGTGCATAGCTGGGCCACCGATGCGGACGATCCCACCGAGCAGCCGCGTTGGGGCAGGATCGGCAAGCAACGGATCGAGGACGCGGGTCCGATGTGTCCGGATCGCATGAAAACCGTGGACGACGAGATCCTCGGCGACGCGCTCAAGTTCGTAGACAAGGCGAGATCGGACGGCAAGCCGTTTTTCCTGTGGCTGAACCCGACTCGGATGCATGTCGTCACGCACTTGTCGGAAAAGTACGAGAGGATGCGCACGCCGGAGAACGGCTGGTCCGTCCAGGAAGCCGGCATGGCGCAGCTCGACGACATCGTCGGCGCGGTCATGAAATACCTCAAGGACAACGGACTCGATGACAACACCATCATCGCATTCAGCACCGATAACGGCGCCGAGAACTTCACCTGGCCGGACGGAGGACAGACCCCGTTTGCGGGCGGCAAGGGAACAGCGCTCGAGGGTGGCTTCCGCGTCCCCTGCATCATCCGCTGGCCGGGTCATGTTCCGGCGGGCAAGGTCGAGAACAGCATCGTTTCGGGGCTCGACTGGTTCCCCACATTCGTCTCGGCGGCCGGCAACCCGAACATCATCGAGGAGCTGAAGAAGGGCAAGCAGCTCGGCGGCACCACCTACAAGGTGCACCTGGACGGCTACGACCAGACGGACCTGATCACGGGGAAGGGACCGTCAAAGCGCCACGAGATCTTCTACTTCACCGAGACCACATTGAGCGCGGTACGGATCAACGACTACAAGTACCGCTTCACCGATCAGCCCAACGGGTGGCTCGGTGCAACGGTGAAGGTGGACTGGCCGATTCTGGTCAATCTCCGTCTGGACCCGTTCGAGCGGACCGGCATGTATAACGGCAAGGACAACGGGTCGATCGCGTATTACAACTGGTTCGCCTACGAGTTCTGGCGCTTCGTATTCGTGCAGCAGGAGATTGCCAAGGCTGCCCAGACCTTCCTCGAGTTTCCGCCCATGCAGAAGGGCGCAACGTTCAACCTCGAAGCCCTGAAGGCTGAGCTCGAGAAGAAGATGGAATCGGCGAAGAGCGGAGCAAGCCAATAGGGCGAGATGCGGCGGGCGGGCTGACAACCGGCCCGCCGTCTTCAGTTGTCGGAGGACCTCATGAGCAAGAGCATCGCCGGCTTCGCCCGGATTCTGCGATTCCTATCGGTGCCCATCCTCGGATGGGCCTTCGCCGCGGGCGCCCAGTCGTCCGACCCGCTACCGTCGTGGAACGACGGTGCCGCGAAGAAAGCGATCGTCGAGTTCGTGCAGACCACTACCACGCAAGGCAGCGCGCAGTTCGTGCCGCCCGCGGAGCGGATCGCCACGTTCGACCAGGACGGTACGCTCTGGGTTGAGCATCCGATCTATTCGCAAGTGGTCTACTGCCTGGACCGCGTGCCCGCGGTCGCAAAGCTGAAGCCGGAGTTGGCGAAAGTCGAGCCGTTCAAGACGGTGCTGTCGGGAAACCGAGAGGCGATGGCGAAGCTTTCGATGCACGACCTCCTGAAAATCGTCGCCGCCACCCTGACCGGCATGAGCGTCGAGCAGTTCCAAGGGGAAGTGAAGAGCTGGCTCTCCACGGCCAAGGATTCGCGCTGGAAGCGGCCTTATACCGAGCTCACCTACGTGCCGATGCAAGAGGTCCTTCAGTACTTGCGCACCAACGGGTACAAGACCTACATCGTCACCGGCGGCGGTCAGGACTTCGTGCGGGTCTATTCCGAGCAGATCTATGGCATCCCGCCAGAGCAGGTGGTCGGCAGCGCCGGCGCGACGAAGTATGGTTACGACAAGAGCGGCAAGCCGCTTCTCATCAAGGAACCGAGGCTGGTGTTGAACGATGACAACGCGGGCAAGCCCGAGGGCATCCATCTGATGATCGGGCGGCGGCCGTACGCGGCATTCGGTAACTCGGTGGGCGATCGCCAGATGCTGGAATACACCAAAGCCGGCGGCGGCACGCGGCTCGCGATGCTCGTCATGCACGACGATGCAGAGCGCGAGTACGCCTACGGCCCGGCGCAGGGGTTACCTGCAACCAAAGTCGGCACGTTTCCCCAGCCGCTGTACGACGAGGCGATGAAGCAGGGTTGGGTCGTCATCAGCATGAAGAGCGACTGGAAGCGCATCTTCGCCTTCGAGAAGTAGCGCATCTCGCCTGGGCACGAGTCGGCTCTTCGATCGCTGTCTTCGATGAGTCACCGCGTAACGAGCGCGAACGCTCCGCGCTACGCGTCACTTGGCTGGGGGGAACGCGTGCGCCCCTGCGTACATCACCGTCGACTCGGACGCGGGACACACGGCATTTGTTGCGATCGTCTGATCTCCGAAGACGGCGTCGGACTCGCTAGCGTGCGCGGAGCCTGCTCGGGTTGGGCTTGTAGTCGAGCGCACACGCCCTTCTCCACCGCAGCGGCGATGGACGTCGCTCCGGCCGACGGTTAGAGACGAGGTATAATTTTTCCCAGTCGGTCTGCGAGTGCGAGCGGGGCAGCGTCCCCCGTCTCTTCAAGGAGCAAGCCATGTGGATCCGAGCGTTCGGCGTCGGCGCATTTGTAGCTGCGCTTGCAGGCTGCGCCGCTCAACCGCCGTCGAAAGTTCCAGTCAAGAAAATCACTCCGGCGCAGGCGCTCGAGAAGGACAGCCTCGGAGCCGAGGTGCGCTGGGGCGGGCCGATTCTCAGCGTCGAGCCGAAGCAGACCGAGACTTGCTTCAAGATGCTCAGTTACTTTCTGGGCTCCGACGGAAGCCCGCGCCTGCAGAACCAGCCGCAGGGACG
>Ga0335081_10003489_pt1 | contig 24757 bp, 24 predicted proteins | sample Lox_Sample_35_FD_206713 | JGI IMG/M metagenome (GOLD analysis project Ga0335081, IMG submission 206713) | Soil microbial communities from Loxahatchee National Wildlife Refuge, Florida, United States - Lox_Sample_3.5 | ecosystem: Environmental > Terrestrial > Soil > Wetlands | place: USA...
ACCGGCTTGACCCCGGCGTGGCCTCGCTCCACCGCGACCGCGACGGCGCAGCGCGTGGCCTCGCCGGGGATCGGCGCACCGCTGGCCGTGCGGAACTCGTAGTACGCCATCTGCTCGTGGTCGAGATCGATCGTGCCGTCGGCCGCGACCGGGTCGAATGCCAGCACGTGCAGCACGGCCGAGGGCGCGATCGTGCGGGCCAGCGCCTGCGCGCGCGGCAGGTACGCGATCGGATCGAAGCGATGCACGTCGTGGTCGCCGTCGTCGAGCGGCACCTGTGGCCTGGCCGCGACGTCGTGGCGCGGCACCGGCCGCGGCGCGGGCGGCACGGCGATCGGCGGCGGCGGCGGCGGCGGCGTCGCGATCGGCGCCGGCGCCGGCGCCGGTGCCGGTGGGGGTGGTGGCGCGACAGGCGGCGGCGCGTCGCGCGGCCACGCCAGCGCGACCGCGACGCCCGCGGCGCACAGCGCGCCCGCCCCGAGCGCGATCGGCAGGCGCCTGGTCGCCCGTACCGGCCGCGCGCGCACCGTCGGTCGCGTCACCGGCGGCGATTCCCGGGCGCGGCCGAGCAGCGCGTCCGCCATCGCGCGCGCGCTCGGGAACCGGGCCGACGGCGCCTTCTCGAGCGCACACAGGATCGCGCGCTCGATCGCCTCCGGCAGCTCGGGTCGCGCGACGCGCGGCGACAGCGGCGGCGCCTCGAGGTGCGCGCGCATCAGCTCGAAGTCGCTCGGTCGATCGAACGGCCGCTTGCCGGTGACCAGCTCGTAGAGCACGACGCCGGCGGCGTAGACATCGCTGCGCGCGTCGATCGCGCCGCCCTCGATCTGCTCGGGCGCCATGTACTCGGGCGTGCCGAGCGCCTCGCCGGTCATCGTGCGCGCCGCGAAGCCGAGCTCGGGCGCGAGCTTCGCGACGCCGAAATCGAGCACGGTGACATGCCCGCGCGCGCTCAGCATGATGTTGTCGGGCTTGAGATCGCGATGGACGATGCCGATCGCGTGCGCCGCGTCGAGCGCGCCGAGCGTCTCGGCCACGACGCGCACCGCGAGGTCGATCGCCACGGGGGCCGCCGCGATCACCTGGCGCAGCGTGCGGCCGTCGATCAGCTCCATCACGATGAACGGCCGGCCGTCGGGCAGGAGCGCGAGATCGATGATGTCGACGATGTGCTCGTTGCGGATCAGGTTGACCGCGCGCGCCTCGGCGAGGAAGCGCTCGACCAGATCCGGCTCGCGGCTCGACAGCACCTTGATCGCGACGTGGCCGCCGATCGCCTCCTGCACGCCGCGGTAGACCACGCCCATCCCGCCCGCGCCGAGCACGCGATCGAGTCGGTAGCGGCCGATCCGCGTGCCGAGCAGCGGATCGATCATGCCGCACCGCCGTTCGGCGGGGCTGCAACCGGGGTCATGGACAGCGATCCGCGAACGACGACACGCCCGGGAACTTGCCGGTCGAATCGGGATCGGTGTCGAAGAACCACTTCTGATCGTAGAGCCAGCCGACCCGCGCCACCAGGTCGCTCGGCGTACCCGCCGCGATCGCCATCTTCCACACCGCGCCGAAGTGACAGCGCGGCGCGATCACCAGGCGCGCATCGCAGCTGTCCGACTTGCGCAGCTCCGCGGCAGCGCCGGTCGCCGACACCTCGACGTGGATCATGCACGCGCGCTCGACCGCGACGTTGCGCGGCACGTCGGCCGGGTGCGCCGAGCGCGACGGCGAGCGGAACTCGTACTCGCGGTCGCGGCCCTCGCTCGTCAGGTCGACGCGCCCGTCGGAGTACACCGGATCGAACTCGAAGCTGGTGAGCTGCGCATCGGGCGCGAGCGTGCGCGCGAGCGCGAGCGCCTTGGGCAGGTAGCTGACCGGATCGAAGTGGCGCGGATCGTAGTCGGCGGGCGCCGACGCGGTGTGCGGCGCGGCCGCCGCGATCGGCGTCTGCGAGCCGACGATCACGTTCGAGCCGACGTGCACGTTCGGGCCGATGTAGACGCCGTGATCGGCCGCGCTGCCGCCGCCCCCCGCGATCGGGCCGGGGTCGGCAGCGACGGGGGGCGCCGCGCGATGCAGCGGATGCGCGGGCTCCGGCCGGGGCGCGGGCGAAGGCGCGGTGGGCGCGGGCGTCGTCGGCGGCGAAGGCGCGGTGGGCGCGGGGGCCGGCGGCGGTGGTGGCGGCTCGGGCGTGACCAGCGCGACCGGCGGCGGCGCGGGCGCAGGCGTCGCCGGCGGATCCGCGGGCGGCGCGGTCGCGCGGTCGTGATGGCTCGCGACCACGAACAGCGCGGCGAACACCGCGACCAGCGCGACCACCAGCGGCACGACGATCCGCCGCGTCCGCCGCGTCTCGGCGGTCGGCGCCGCGGTCGACACGTTGGCCAGACGCGGCCGCGAGCTCGACACCTGCGGGGTGGGCGGCCCGCTGCGCGACGACAGCGGCAGCCAGGCGCCCGGCGGCAGCGCGGTCGCGGCGTGCGCGAGCGCCTGCGCCATCGCGGCCGCGCCCTGGAAGCGCTGGCCCGGATCCTTGGCGAGCGCGGTCAGGATCACGTGCTCGATGCCGTCCGGCAGGTCGGGACGCAGCGCGCGCGGCGACGGCGGCGGCATCTCGACGTGCGCGCGCATGAGATCGAACAGCGTCGCGCCGGCGAACGGCTGCACGCCGGTGCACGCCTCGAACAGCACGACGCCCGCCGCGTAGATGTCGGTGCGCGCGTCGACGTGGCCCGCGCCGCTGATCTGCTCGGGCGCCATGTAGGCCGGCGTGCCCATCAGCGCGCCGGTGCGGGTGCGCGGCGACTGGTCGCGCAGGCCGGGCGCGAGCTTCGCGATCCCGAAGTCGAGCACCTTGGCGTGACCCTCCAGCGTGACGAGCACGTTGTCGGGCTTGAGATCGCGGTGGACGATGCCGATCGCGTGCGCCGCGGCGAGCGCGCCGAGCACCTCGCCCATCACCTGGACCACGCCGCCGAGCGGCGCCGGCGCCCGGCGCACGATGCTCGCCAGCGTCTGGCCCTCGATGAACTCCATCACGATGAACGGCCGGCCGTCGGGCAGGCGGGCGAGATCGAGCACCGACACGATGTGCTCGTGCCGGATCAGGTTGACCGCCTTGGCCTCCGCGAAGAAGCGGTCGAGCAGCTCGGCGTTGCGCGCGCACTCCTCCGACAGCACCTTGATCGCGACCCGGCTGCCGATCGCCGGCTGGACCGCGAGGTAGACCCGGCCCATGCCGCCCTCGCCGAGCACGCGCGCGAGCCGGTAGCGGTCGACCTCGCTGCCGAGCAGCGTGTCGTCGGTCTGGACGAGCGGCTTCCCCTCGGTCGCGCAATACCCCGCACGATCCGACCGCCGGCCGCACTCGGGGCAGACGAACACCCCGAAACCGTAACATGCCGCGTCCCTCCCGCCCGCCGGCGTGCTAGCACCGCGCGATGCACAGCTTCGTGACCACCGGCTGCGCGAAGTTCGGTCACCGCGAGCTCACGATCCAGCTCGTCGAGCCGCCGCCGATCCCGAACCTCCAGCGCATGCTGCTCGGCTACTTCGAGCACGAGGTCGCCAGCGGCAGCCGGTTCCTGCCCGGCGAGACCCTCCAGCTCGGCTGGGCCACCCTGCGGATCTGCGAGCGCAGCGATGGCACGTTCGGCGTCCAGGAGCGCGAGCTCGTGCCCCGCCCCGAGTGGCGCGAGGCAGTCGATCGCGCGCTGTGCGACGCGTGGTTCCAGAAGGAGATCGCGGCGAGCGTCGGCCTCGCCGACGAGCTCGCGTTCCCGCGCCAGGACGAGGCGATCCTGGTGTCGAGCTGCGCCGACGGCACGATGGCGCACGTGCTGCTGCGCCTGCCGATCACCGAGCTACCGCCGAACGTGTCGGGCTGGACCTTGCGCTGTGCCGCCGACCACGAGCACGGCGAGCCCACGCTGGTCCCGCTGCTCGCGGTCGCCGCGCTGCACCCGGCGTTCGTCCAGTTCCTCGCGCTGCCGCACGGCGTGACCGTGACGACGACGTTCCGGCCGAAGTCGAATGCGCCGGTGGGCATGCTGCGCATCGACCCGCACGTCTACCGCGACGGCGCGGAGCTCGCGGCCTCGCCGGGCAGCTACCTCGCCGCGCTGCAGGCGCCGTAGCGCGCTACGCCAGGCCGGCCTGCTTCGCGACCTCGGCCGCGAAGTCTTCCTTCTTCTTCTCGAGGCCCTCGCCGAGCTCGAACCGCACGAACCGGCGGATCTTGATGTTCTCGCCGATCTTGGCGATCAGCTCCTGCTGGAGCTGCTCGATCGTCTTGTCGGGGTCCTTCACCCACGCCTGATCGAGCAGGCAGATCTCCTTGAGCCACTTCGACAGCTGGCCCTCGGTGATCTTCGACAGCACCTGCTCCGGCTTGCTGGCGTTCTTCGGATCTTCCTTCGCCTTGGCGATCAGCACGGTCTTCTCGTGCGCGATCGCGTCGGCCGGGACCTCGTCCTTGCGCACGAACTGCGGGCCCATCGCGGCGATCTGCATCGCCACCTCGCGGGTGAACCCCTGGAAGTCCTCGTTGCGCGCGACGAAGTCGGTCTCGCAGTTGACCTCGAGCAGCACGCCGATCCGGCCGCCGCCGTGGATGTACGAGACCACCAGGCCCTCGGTGGCCTCGCGGCCGGCCTTCTTGGCCGCCTTCGCGAGGCCCTTGGCGCGCAGGTAGTCGATCGCCTTGTCCATGTCGCCGCCGGTCTCGGTCAGGGCCTTCTTGCAATCGGCCATGCCCGCGCCGGTGCGCTCGCGCAGGTCCTTGATGTGGGTCGCTGTCACTTCCATCGCGATCACTCCGCGTCCGGCGAGGCCGAGGCCTCGGGGTTGAACATCGAACCGCCGGTCGACATCTCGACGCGCGGGCCGTCGCCGCCCGACGACACGTGGATGACGCGCTCGCCGGCCTCCTCGCGCTCCTGACCGCGATGCCGCGCGGTCTCCTTCCACACCTTGGTCCCGAGGATCGCGGCGTCGGCGATCTTCGACGCGAACAGCTTGATCGCGCGGATCGCGTCGTCGTTGCCCGGGATCACGAAGTCGATCTGGTCGGGGTCGCAGTTGGTGTCGGTGATCGCGACCACCGGGATCTCGAGCTTGCGCGCCTCGTCGACCGCGATGTGCTCCTTGTGCGGATCGATCACGAACAGCATGCCGGGCAGCTTGGACAGCCCCTTGATGCCGCCGAGCGACTTCATCAGCTTGTCGCGATCGCGCCGGATCATCACCTGCTCGCGCTTGGTCAGCGCGAACAGCGTGCCGTCCTCCTCCATCTTCTCGAGCGAGCGCAGCCGCTCGAGCGAGCCCTTCACGGTGCGGAAGTTGGTGAGCGTGCCGCCGAGCCAGCGCTGGGTGACGTAGTGCTGGCCGGACCGGGTCGCCTCCTCGACGATCACGTCCTGCGCCTGCTTCTTGGTGCCGACGAACAGCACGGTATCGCCGCGCGACGTGGTGTCGACCACCGCCTGGAACGCGGTGCGGAACAGCTTCACCGTGTGCTGCAGGTCGATGATGTGGATGCCGTTGCGGGCACCGAAGATGTACTGCTTCATCTTCGGATTCCACCGGCCGGTGTTGTGTCCGAAATGCACGCCCGCTTCGAGCAGCGCGCGCATGCTGATCGGGTTCTGACCCGACGCTTCTGCCATCGTTTCCATGTCGATCCTCCGTTGGTTACCGCCCACACCGTCGTCGAGCGCCGGAAACTCTCGCGAGCCACGGCCGGCGTTCTCGGGTGTGGTGAGTGTTGTGAGGCTGGCGATCTACCACGCGCGCCGCGCCGGGAGCAAGCCGGGCATTGCGGCCGGATATCAGCCGTCTACGTGGCCCGGGCGGCTCGCTCGTGCGAAGTTAACGGTGGTGCGGCGAGCCCTGGTCCTGGTCGGTGCGGTCGCCCTGACACGGCCGGCCGCCGCGCAGGACGTGGAGGCCGCGCGCCGGGCCGCCCTGACCAGCGAGTATCAGCCCACCCTGCCCCAGCCCCCGTCACCGCCGGCGGATGTCCCGGTCACGGGGGGCACCGGCGGCACCGACGGCGCGGGCGGCGGAGCCGCGGGCAGCGGCAGCGCCGCCGGCTCCCGCAAGGCGCCGGCCCGGCCCCCGCCCCCGCGGCGCGAGGGTACTCGCGACGAGCTCGTCGAACGTCGCACGCCGATGGCCACGCTGCTCCACTTCCTGCTGTGGGGCGCGCTGGTGGTCGGCGGGTTGCTCGTGCTGGCGTGGCTCGCGAGCGAGCTGGTGCGCCGGCGCGGCGAGCGCACCGTCCTGCCCGACGACAAGGAGGCCGCGCGACCCGACCGCGCGGTGATCGAGCGCCCGCTGGACGACGCCGCGGAGCTGGCGCGGCGCGGCGACTACAACGCCGCGATCCACACGCTGCTGCTCCGCACGCTCCAGGAGCTGGTGCGCTCGACCGACGTGCGCGTGTCGCCGGCGCACACCAGCCGCGAGATCCTCGCGCGCGTCCCGCTCGCGCCCGCGGCCAGGGACGCGCTCGGCGGCCTGATCGTGGCGGTCGAGCTCACGCACTTCGGCGCCGACCTCGCGGGGGTGGCGGACTACGAGCGCTGCCTCGCACGGTTCCGGGTGTTCGCCGACGCGTTCGGGGGGGCGGCGTGACCGCCCCGTTCTCGCGCACCACGCTCGCGATCGTGATCGGCGTGACCGCGCTCTCGCTCGCGGTGGCCGGCGCGCTGGCCGCGATCGGCGACGACCTCGAGCCGATCCGCTCGGTCGGCGCCGATGGCTACTCGGTGTCGGCGATCGGACACAAGGGGCTGGTCGAGCTGCTCGACAGGCTCGACGTGCCGACGATCGTCAGCCGCGGCCAGTCGGCCGACAAGGCGCGCCACGGCGTGCTGGTGATCGCCGAGCCGATCCTCAGCGCCCGGGACGGCGCCGACAAGCTCAAGGCGCTCGCGACCGGCTCGTTTCGCACGCTGATCGTGCTGCCCAAGTGGTACGGCGTGACCGCGGCCGACGACAAGTGGGTCGAGGAGGTCTATCTCCAGCCGGCGAGCGAGCCCGAGGCGGTCGCCAACGCGCTCGGCCTCGACGTCTCGATCGACCGCGGCGCTGGCGGCGCGTGGCGGGTCGGCGACTCCGAGGCGCTGTACCACCCCGCGCTCGCCCACGCGCAGCTCGCGCACGACGCGCAGACCATGACGACGACCGCGCTCACGCCGATCGTCTCCGACGGCGATGCCGTGCTGCTCGGCCGGGCCTCGATCGAGGGCACCGAGGTGTGGGTGCTCAGCGATCCCGACGTGCTGAACAACGCGGGGCTGCGCGATCCGGACAACGCGCGGTTCGTGGTCGACATGCTCGACGAGCTGCGCCAGGGCGGCCCGGTGGTGCTCGACGAGACGGTGCACGGCCACGCCCAGCAGCCGAGCCTCACCCGCGTGCTGCTGCAGTTCCCGCTCGTGCTCGCGACGTTCCAGGTCCTGCTCGTCGCGGTGCTCGCGATCTGGGCGGCGATGGTGCGGTTCGGCCCGCGCAAGGCGCCGCCGCCGCCGCTCGCGCCGGGCAAGGACTTCCTGATCGCGAACACCGCGGCGCTGCTCGCCTACGGCGGCCACCACGCCAACGCGCTGCACCGCTACCTCGCCGCGAGCGTGCAGGCGGTACGTCACGCGCTGCACGCGCCCGACGGGCTGTCGCGCCCGATGCTCGTGCAGTGGCTCGAGCGCGTGCGGCCGAGCCGCGGCTGCAGCATCTCGCTTCCCGATCTCGAGCTCGAGGTCGCGGCCGCCGACTGGGACGCGCCGTACCGCGTGGTCGAGCTCGCCGATCTGGTGTTTCGCTGGCGCATGGAGATGACCCGTGGAGCTAACCGCAGTTCGTGATGTGGCCGCCCGCCTGCGCGAGCAGGTTCACCGCGTCGTGGTCGGTCAGGACCAGGCGATCGACCTCCTGCTGTGCTCGCTGCTCAGCGAGGGCCACATCCTGTTCGAGGGCGTGCCCGGCGTCGCCAAGACCTTGCTCGCGCGCGCGTTCGCGAGCGGGCTGTCGCTGCAGTTCGGCCGCGTGCAGTTCACGCCCGACCTCATGCCGGGCGACATCATCGGCACCAACCTGTTCAACTTCCAGAGCAACACGTTCACGCTGACCAAGGGGCCGATCTTCACGCAGCTGATGCTCGCCGACGAGATCAACCGTACCCCGCCCAAGACCCAGGCCGCGCTGCTCCAGGCGATGCAAGAGCGCGCGGTGACGATCGACACCGCGACCTACGAGCTCGGCGACGGCTTCATGGTGATCGCGACGCAGAACCCGATCGAGCAGGAGGGTACGTATCCGTTGCCAGAGGCCCAGCTCGATCGCTTCCTGTTCAAGGTCGTCGTCGGCTATCCGTCGCGCGACGACGAACGCGCGATCGTGCAGCGCCACGGCCACCGCACCACCATGCCGAAGCTCGCCGAGTTCGACATCCAGCCGGTCGCCGACCTCGGCACGATCGCGGCGATGCGCGCGGCGGTCGCGCAGCTGCGGATCTCCGACGCGATCCTCGACTACATCGTCGACCTCGTGCGCGCGACCCGCGAGCGGCCGAGCCTGGCGTTCGGCGCGTCGCCGCGCGCGGCCACGATGCTCGCGACCGCGAGCCGGAGCTACGCCGCGATGGCCGGCCGCGACTTCGTGCTGCCCGACGATGTCAAGGCGCTGGTCGTGCCCGCGCTGCGCCACCGCGTCGTGCTCGCCCCGGGGGCCGAGATCGAGGGCCTGACCACCGAGGTCGTGGTGCGCCAGATCGTCGACCAGGTGCCGGCGCCGCGGTGATGCGTCCGACGCTGCGCTGCCTGATCGTGTTCGTCGCGGGCATCCCGCTCGCGCTGACCTCGGTCGCGATCTCGCCGCGGCTGTGGACGCTGTGGCTGGCCTACCTCGGCGCGGCGGTGCTGCTCGCCGGGCTCGACGCGGTGCTCGCGCTGCCCTCGCGCCGGCTCGCGATCGCGCCGACCCTGCCCGACCAGCTGTTCATCGGCGAGACCGGCACGGCGAAGCTCGCGATCACCGCGCGCTGGCCGCTGCCCGCGCGGCTCGAGGTGGTCGCCGAGCTCGATCCCGATCTCGCGCCGCAGCCGCCGATCGCGATCACCACGGCGCCGCCTCCCGCGCACACCACCGCCGAGCTCCAGCTCGTGCCGCGCCGGCGCGGCGAGCACGCGCTGCGCGCGATCCACGCCCGGTGGTCCGGTCCGCTCGGCCTGATCGAGCGGCGGGTCGAGCGGCCGTGCGGCGACAAGGTCGGCGTCGTGCCCAACACCGGCGCGGTGCGCGCGATCGCGCTGCGCATGTTCGCCGATCGTAACTTCCTCGCCGGCCTCAAGGTCGAGCGCTACCTCGGCGACGGCACCGAGTTCGAGTCGCTGCGCGAGTACCTGCCCGGGCTCGACCACCGCGCGATCGACTGGAAGGCGTCGGCGCGCCACCGCAAGCTGCTCTGCCAGGAGTTCCGCGCCGAGCGCAACCACCAGGTCGTGCTCGCGGTCGACGCCGGCCAGCTGATGAGCGAGCCGGTCGCCGGCGTGCCCAAGCTCGACCACGCGATCAACGCCGCGATCCTGCTCGGCTGGTTCTGCCTGCGCACCGGCGATCGGGTCGGCCTGCTCGGGTTCGACGCCAAGGTGCAGAGCTGGATCGAGCCGGCCGGCGGGCTGCACGCGTTCGCGCGGCTGCAGGCGATGACCGCCGAGCTCGACTACAAGCGGGTCGAGACCAACTACACGCTCACGCTCGCCGAGCTGTCGACCCGGCTGCGCCGGCGCTCGCTGGTCGTGCTGTTCACCGACTTCCTCGACACCGTCACGGCCGAGCTCATGATCGACAACGTGACCCGGCTGGCGCGCCGCCACCTCGTGCTGTTCGTCGCGATCAACGATCCGTCGCTCGAGACCCGCGCGCTCGCGCGGCCGCGCTCGCTCGACGTGCTCCACCAGGCGGTGGTCGCGAGCGACTTCGCGCGCGAGCGCAGCGTCGTGCTCGAGCGGCTGCGCCGCGCCGGCGCGCACTGCATCGACGCCACGCCGGGACAGCTCACGATGACCACGGTCAACCGCTACCTCGACATCAAGCGCCGGGAGCTGTTCTAGTGAAGTCGGTCGAGTTCCGCCGCGAGCGCCAGGCGACCTGGGACGAGCTCGAGCACATGCTCCGGCTCGCCGACAGCAAGGGGCTGCGCGCGCTCGGCGCCGACCAGCTGGCGCGGCTGCCTCACCTGTACCGCGCGACGCTGTCGTCGCTGTCGGTCGCGCGCTCGATCTCGCTCGACCGCGCGCTGGTCGAGTACCTCGAGAGCCTGGTCGGCCGCGCGTACTTCGTGGTCTACGGCACGCGCCAGCACGTGTGGCGGCAGATCGGCGAGTTCTTGACGTTCCGGCTGCCCGACACCGTGCGGCGCGCCAAGTGGCACATCCTGATCGCGCTCGTGGTCGGGGCGGCCGGCACGATCGCGGCGTACTCGCTCACGCGCAGCGACAGCGACTACTACTACTCGTTCGTCGGCGACATGGCCGAGGGCCGCACGCCCGCGTCGTCGACCGCCGAGCTGCGCGAGGGCCTGTATCACCGCGAGGACGTCTCGACCGTGCTCGGCGACTTCGCGGCCGAGCTGTTCTCGCACAACGCGCGGATCGGCATCCTCGCGTTCGCGCTCGGCTTCGTCGCCGGGCTGCCGACCCTGCTGCTGCTGTTCTACAACGGGCTCGTGCTCGGCGCGTTCGTCGCGCTCTACGCGTCGCGCGGGCTCGGGCTCGACATCTGGGGGTGGCTCCTGCCCCACGGCGTCTCGGAGCTGTCCGCGGTGACGCTGTGCGGTGCGGCCGGGCTGCTCCTGGCGCACGGCCTGGTGTTCCCCGGCGCCAGGCCGCGGCTCGACAGCTTGCGCGAGCGCGGCCGCGACGCCGCGGTGGTCGTGATCGGCGCGGTGATCATGCTGTTCGTCGCCGGGATGATCGAGGGCATCTTTCGCCAGACCGTGACCTCGATCTGGGTGCGCTACGACGTCGCCGCCGCGACCGCCGCGCTGTGGCTCGGCTACTACGGGCTGTGCGGCCGGAGACGCGCGTGACCGAGCGGCGCCAGCGCGACGCGAAGGACAAGCTCGCGCGCGAGATCGTCACGCCCGAGGGCATCCCGATCTCGTTCACGCTGGCGAGCGTCGGCGATCGCGCCGTGGCGTTCGTGCTCGACCTCGGGGTGCAGGCGATCGCGGTGATCGTGCTGGTGGTCGTGCTGTCGATCGCCAGCCGCGGCATGGACGGCTCGTGGCTGACGCCGATCGCGATCATCGCGTCGTTCCTCATCCTCAACTTCTACTTCCCGTTCTTCGAGGTCCGCTGGCAGGGCTCGACGCCCGGCAAGCGCTGGATCGGCATCCGCGTGATCGACGCGCGCGGCGGCCAGCTCGAGGCCGGCAGCGTGCTCGCGCGCAACCTGGTGCGCGAGCTCGAGGTGTGGACGCCGATGCGGTTCCTGCTCGCGAACCGCCTGCTGTGGCCGAATGCGCCGGGCTGGGCGCTGCTCGCCGCCGGCGCGTGGACGTTCGTGTTCATGCTGCTGCCGCTGTTCAACCGCGACAAGCTGCGGGTCGGCGACCTGATCGGCGGCACCCGGGTCGTGGTGCAGCCCAAGGTCGTGCTCGCGCCGGATCTGGTCGATCAGGCCGCGGTGTCGATGCAGATGCGCCAGCAGGCCGCGCCGACCTACGCGTTCACCACCGAGCAGCTCGGCGTCTACGGCATCTACGAGCTCCAGGTGCTCGAGGGCGTGCTCCGCCAGAATCCGAAGTCCGATGCCTACCGCGACGCGGTGCAGACCGTGGCCGACAAGATCCGCGGCAAGATCGGCTACACCGGACGCGTCGCCGACGACGCGCGCTTCCTGCGTGACTTCTACGTCGCGCTGCGCGGCCACCTCGAGCAGCGGATGCTGTTCGGCCAGCGCCGCGAGGACAAGTACGACAAGCGCGCGTGACGCTCGCCGCGCTACCGCGTGAACGTGACCTCGGCCGACTGGTGCAGCGTGCCGTCGCTCTCCCACGCGTTGACGTGCAGCACGTGCGTGCGTGCAAGCGCGATGTTGCTTCAGCTACTCGATGCCCGACGACAGCAGCAGCGTCGGAAACAGCTCGCTGCCGTCGGCGCGCGTTCGCACCGCGACCATCACGTCCGCGACCTGTTGCATCGAGGTCGTGGAGTCCGCCATGACCACGATCTGGCGGTCGACGTCGGCGCGCGGGGCGCCGTGCCAGCGCCGATCGGCGATGTCCTCGAGGGTCTTCTGCACGTCGGCGACGCGACCGGCCGGGACGTCGAGCGCCGGCGCCTTGAGCGTGCCCTCCTCGCCGGAGATCGACCAGACCTGGACGTGCGCCTTCGCGAGCGTCACGAACATCCCGAGCTGCTTTTCCGCGCGCGGCGGCGCGCTCTCCGGCAGCTCGATCGGGATGCCCTCGAGCGCCGACCCGGCACGGACCCCGATCACGAAGCGGTGCATGCCGGCTTGCTTGAGGCTGAACATGACCTCGACCAGCAGGTGATACGGCGTGGTCGGATCGATCGCGAGGGTAACCGCGGCGGCCGGCGTGCCTCGCTTGACCTGCTCGGCGGCGAACGCCTTCATGAAGTCGCGCACGCGCGGGATGGTCAGGCCGAGCGCGCCGCCCTCCTTGTCCGCAGGATCGACGTCGCCACCGGACACCGCCTCGATCGCCTTGCCGTCGATCACGATGCCGGTCGGGGTGACGACGACCATCGGCAGCGCGGGATCGAGCGCGATCAGCCCATGGTTGGCGACCGTCGGGACGCGCAGGCTCGCGCCCAGATCGGTCGCGCCGGGCGGCGAGCCGTGGTCACAACCCAGGACGGCGATCACCGCGAGCAGCGTGCGCATCGCACGAACGTACACCAGGTCACGGCGGCACCGCGGCGTCGGTCACCGCGAGCTGCAGGCGCAGCTCGAAGTGCGTCGTGCCATGCGCGAACGGCTCGCCGTTCCACGCCTCGAAGCACGGCTGGTGGTCGGGCGCCCAGCCGCTGGTCGGCAGCCAGCTGCCGTACAGCCAGTCGAGCGCCCGCAGCTCGAGCTCGATCGAGCCGGCGAGGTCGAGCTCGGCGAGCTTCATCGCGGGGAACAGCTGGATGCCGACCTCGCCGTCGGCGACGACGCCGTCGGGGACCTCGAGCCCGACGTCGTAGCGGCAGCGCGCGAGCTCGACGATCTCGGGATCGTCCCACTGGTAGCCGAGCCACTGGCCGCCGGCCAGGCCGCGCCGGCGCGCCCACGCGAGCATCCGCTCGGCCGCCGCGACCGCGCCGCCCTCGTAGGGCTTGTGCACGCGCACGTACGCGACCCGCCGCGCGGGGACGTCGCGCAGCCGGACCGCGAAGCCGTCCGGGTTCTCGCCCGGCGGCAGGCGCGCCCCGGCGAACGCTTCGCGGTGCGCGTCGCGGAAGCGCTGGACGTCGAACGCGCTCGGCGGCACGCCGTAGTGGTCGCGAAAGCTCCGCGAGAAGTCCGAGCTCGACGAGAACCCACACGCGAGCGCGATCTCGGTGAGCGAGGTGTCCTTGCGGTGCGACATGAGGTACACCGCGCGCTCGAGGCGCGCGCGCTTGACCAGCTGCGCGAGCGTCTCGCCGGTCAGCGCGCGGAAGATCCGGTGGAAGTGAAAGCTCGAGAAGCACGCGACCCGCGCGACCTCGTCGAGCGGCAGCGGCTGGTCGAGGTTGCGCATCACGTGGTCGAGCGCGCGGTTGACCCGGCCGACATAATCGAGATTCGCAAGATCTGGCAAGTCGGCGCTCCGGCTCGTGCGCGAGGATGCGCGCATGAAAGCACCTACCACAACCCTCGGAGCGTTCTCGATCAGCCTCGCCGTCGCGGACCTCGCCGCCTCTCGCGCGTTCTACGAGAAGCTCGGATTCACCAAGCTCGGCGGCAACGACAAGAGCTTCGTCATCCTCGGCAACGGCGACGCCGCGATCGGGCTGTTCCAGGGGATGTTCGAGCGCAACATCCTGACGTTCAACCCCGGCTGGGATCGCGCCGGCCAGCCGCTCGCCACGTTCACCGACGTGCGCGAGCTGCAGCGCCAGCTCGTGGCCAGGGGCATCACGCCCAAGGTCGCGGTCGACGAGACCTCACGCGGCCCGGCTCACTTCATGATCGTCGACCCGGATGGCAATCACATCCTGGTCGACCAGCACGTCTAGGCTTTCGCCTTCGTGACCTCGAGGAACTTCTCCTCGAGCGAGGCGCCTTCCTTGACCGAGCGCGGCACCAGGCCCTTGGCGGCGAGCGCCCCGACCAGCGCGGCGATCAGCTCCTGCACGCTCTGGCCCTCGGCCGGCTTGATCTCGACCGAATACTCGTCCTGGGTATCGACCGTCACGCCCGCCACGCCGGGCAGGCTCTCGAGCAGCGACTGCTCGGCCTCCGACAGGTGCTTGCCGAACGTGAAGCGCACGATGCCGGAGGTCTCGGTGAGCTCGGCCACCGAGCGGCACTCCTTGAGCACGCCCTTGTCGATGATCGCGACCATGCCGCACAGCTCCTGGATCTCGGCCAGGTTGTGCGACGAGATGATGAGCGTGGCCTTCGCCTTGCTCTTGATGTCGCGCACCAGCGTGCGCACCGCGGCGGCGTTGACCGGGTCGAGGCCGGCGGTCGGCTCGTCGAGGATCACGACCTCGGGCTTGCCGAGGAACGCCTGCGCGATGCCGAGCCGCTTGGTCATGCCGTGCGACAGCGAGCGCGCGTTCTTCTTCTCGACCTCGAGCAGGCCGACCATCTCGAGCACGCGCCGGGTCTCGGCGGTGGCCGCCTCGCGTTTCATGCCCGACAGCGCGCAGAAGAACTCGAGCTGCTCGCGCACCGGCACGTTGGCCTGGAACAGCGCGTCCTGCGGCAAGATCGACAGCTTGCCCTGGAGGTCGCCGATGCTGTCGACGTCGGTGCCGAGCACCTTGATGGTGCCGGCGTTGACCTTGAGGAAGTTCGCGATCAGCGAGAACAGCGTGGTCTTGCCCGCGCCGTTGGGGCCGAGCAGGCCGAACACGCTGTGCTCGGGGATCGAGAACGTGACGTTGTCGAGCGCCTTCTGCTTGCCGAAGACCTTGGTGACGCCTTCGATCCTGACTGCCTCACCCATGATCAGAGATCTCGCTTCGCGAACCGGTAGTTGCCGAGCACGACGAGCGCGGCCGTGAACGCGAGCATCACCGCCACGCCGCCCGCGACCATCCCGGGGCTTTCGGAGAACAGCCACCACTTGTAGCCCCACGGCGTCGCGTACTGGAGGTAGTGGAAGCCCTCGTTCTGGCGCGTGCCGATGAACACGAACAGCGGCCACAGGTACGCGAACAGCATCGCGAGCACGAGCGCGCCGAACGGGCTGTCGATCGAGCCCGACACCCACGCGCACAGCGCGACGTAGGGCAGCGAGAACAGCACGATGCGGACGTAGCCGCCGGCCAGCCAGAGCAGCATGTCGCCGGTCGGATGGACGTGAACCTTGAGCCCGATGTAGAGCGCGAGGATCAGGAACAGCACGAGGAACACGAACGCCGTGAAGATCGCCGTCCCGATGAAGCGACCTATGAAGATGTTCTGGCGTTCGGTGCGTATCAGGAGATAACGCAGGCCCTTCGATCCGATGTCGCCGGAGGTCTGGTTGAACGCGCCCAGGCAGGCGCACAACGGCACGACCAGCATCAGCAGGATCAGCAGGGCGGAGATCATCGCGGGCTTGTCGCCGAGCAGATAGTCGATCTGCTCGTCCGACACGCCCATCGCCCACTCGGTCGTGCCCTTCGCGATCTTGATGACCTCGCGGCCAGCCTGTTCGCGATACGCGGCGACTTCCTGGGCGTCGAGCTCGCTGTGGCGGTTGAGCTGTTGCTCGACCGCGTCGAGCGGACTGATCACGATGCTGGTCAGCAACAGGCCGATCAGCAACGTGGCGAGTACCGCGATGAGCCCCGCGCCGCCCCGCAACCCGTGGCGGACCGAGTGCCTCGCGATCAACTTCAGGTGCGGGGGACGCAGCATCGCGGCGCTCGGATCAGTTCACCAGGTCGTCCTTGAACGTCGTGTTGATCAGGATCAGGGTGAGGATCGGATAGATGAGGCCGATGATCGCGCCGACGCCAACGCCGGTGTGCGCGAGCCCGATGCCGATCGCGGTGTCCGCGATCGCGAGCAGGCCGTACACGTTGCCGAGCGTGCGGCCGAGGAACCGCTTCTGGCCGAGGTAGCCGACGCCGGCCACGATCATGATGATCTCGCGCAAGATCCCGAGGAGGATCAGGCCGTAGATCACGCCCGAGCTAATGTGAACCTCCGCGCCCGCCTTGCTGAGCGAGGTGTCCGCCGCGCTGAGCAACGCGAAGACCGCGAGCAGCGCGAGCAGGCCGAGCCCCGCAAAGACGAAGTTGAGCACCGCGAGCGCCGTCAAACCACCAGGACGTCTTCCTTCAGCCATGTGTGTTCTCCCTGTTGGCCGGCGACTTTCGTCGAAGTGCATGGACCAGCACAAGCACGATCTGCAGGTATGATCGGTATTCCGCCTCACCCCAGAATTAGTCGGAGGATCCAGACCGTTAGGATCGCGCCAAGTATCAGTTGTGGTCGGTGTCCGGACAGCAACGAAGAGGTCTTGCCGGCGATGATCAGGCCGAGCATGACGACGATGCCGGCGAGCACGATCGGCGCGAACGGGTGGAGCTCGAACGCGCGATGCCAGTGACCGCCGCCCATCGCGAGCGTCGCGCGCGTCATCCCGCAGAACGGACAGGGCAGGCCGGTGATCCGCTTGAACGGGCACGCCGGACCGTCGCTCGCGACCGCGGACTGCCACGACGCCGGACCCAGCGCGCCGATCGCGAGCGTCGCCGCGATCGAGAGCGCGAACACCGCGGCCGCGATCCGCGCGAGCACTAGTGGATCGTGACGAGCATGAAGAAGATCATCGCCGCCGCGAGCATCAGGAAGCAGGTCGCGACGATCCCGCACACCCGGCCCGCGGTGACCGAGCCGCGGCTCATCGGCGAGGTCAGGCCCGAGTCGATCCGGCGGATCTCCTCGTTGCCCATCGACCACGCGATCGGGCCGAGCACGGTGCACACCGCGAGCGACAGGATGCCGAGCGTCAGCACCGTGCCGCTGCGCGACGGGAACTGATAGTCGTGCTGACCGGGATACTGATACTGGAGCTGGCCGCCCATCCGCGCGAGCGCCTGCTGGGTCGCTTGCAGCTGACCCACGAGTAGCGCGATGCGCTGCTTGTCCTGTACGGCCTGACCCTGCGCGTCGTCGAGCTCCTTCTGGAGCACCTGGATCCGCGCGAACGCCGCTTCTTGATCGTCGCGGTACATGTCTACTTGCTTGCCATGATGGCGATGCCGAGCAACATCGAAATGATCGAGATGATGATGCCTGCAAGCGCGAGGCCCTCACCCGTCACCATGCCGTTCGAGCGCTTGCACTCGTTGTAGCCGATGATCGAGAAGATCAGGCCGAGCAAGCTGCAGAAGAACGCCAGCACGAACCCCGCGATCGCCATGCCCGAGGTGCGCGGCATCATCGGCGTGTCGTATGGCCCGGGCATGCCCATGCCGGGCGGCATCCCCATCCCGGGCGGCGGCGCCGCGACCAGGTTGGTGCCACACGTTGCACACATCGCCGTGCCCGGAGCGTAAGGCGCTCCGCAAGTCGGACAGTTCATACCGGGCCCCCTTTGTCGGACTCATATCGTGACTCATGCCCTCCGAGCGCGTCAAGCGAGGCTTTCGTGGTATCGCACGCGCGATGCGCACCACGATCGTCTTGCTCGTCCTCGTCGCGTGTGGTTCCGGCCAACAACAACCCGTTGCGCCCGCACCGCCGCCGATGGAGCCGCCGCCGCACCCAACGCCCGCGCCCGAGCCGGTGTCCAGCGTTCCACAGAAGCCGATCACCAACAAGACGCTCGCGGCGATCGGCCTCGATCCCGACGCGCTCGATCGCACCGCCGACCCGTGCGACGACTTCTACCAGTTCGCGTGCGGCGGCTGGATCGCCAGGACCGAGATCCCGAGCGACAAGCCGCTGGCGTCGCGCAGCTTCGTGTCGATCGGCGATCGCAACGAGGAGTACGAGCACGGCGTGCTCGAGCAGGCGCGCACCAAGCCGGGCGACGATCCGATCCTGCAGAAGCTCGGCGCGTTCTACGGCTCGTGCATGGACGAGGCTTCGATCGCCAAGCTCGGGATCAAGCCGATCAAGCCGATGCTCGACGTGGTCCGCGACGTCAAGGACGCCAAGTCGCTGACGCGCGCGATCGCGATCCTGCACTCGCAGGGGCTCGACGCGCTGTTCGTGCTCTCGCCGGTGCAGGACTCGGCCGACGCGCGCAACGTGATCGCGCAGGTCGATCAGGGCGGCCTCGGGCTGCCCGACCGCGACTACTACCTGAAGGACGACGACCAGTCGAAGAAGGTGCGCGCGGCGTACCAGGACTACGTCGCGGCGACGCTGGTCGAGGCCGGCGAGCCGAAGGGCGCCGCGGAGCGCGACGCGGCGCAGGACCTGGCGCTCGAGACCGAGATCGCGAAGGTGTCCAAGGACAAGGTCGCGCGCCGCGATCCCAAGGGCATGTACAACAAGATCGATCGCGGCGGCGTCGCGGCGGCGATGCCGAAATTCGACTGGGAGCTGTTCTGGAAGACGGTCGGGCTCAAGGAGGTCAAGGACGTCACCGTGACCTCGAAGGACTTCCTGGCCGGCGTCGACGCGCTGATCGCCAGGACCAAGCCCGCGGTGTGGCGCGCCTACCTGACCTCGTACGTCGTGCGCCAGACCGCGAACTACCTCACCAAGGAGATCGAGGACCGCCGGTTCCAGTTCAGCCAGGCGCTGACCGGCCAGCCCGAGCAGCGGCCGCGCTGGAAGCGCTGCACCGGGCTCACCGATTCCTCGCTCGGCGATCTGCTCGGCCAGGCGTTCGTGCGCGACCGGTTCGGCGGCGACAGCAAGTCGGCGGCCGAGACCCAGGTCCACGCGATCGTCGACGCGATGACCGCGAACCTCGCGGCGCTGCCGTGGATGGACGCCGACACCAAGGCCAAGGCGGCCGCGAAGCTCCAGGCGATGGCGTATCAGATCGGCTACCCCAAGCACTGGCGCAGCTACAGCTTCGCGATCGAGCCCAAGATGTGGGGCGGAAACGCGATCGCGGCGCGCAAGGCCGAGTACGCGCGCCAGCTCGCCAAGATCGGCAAGCCGGTCGATCGCGACGACTGGCAGATGACCGCGCCGACGGTCAACGCCTACTACGATCCGCAGCTCAACGGCATGGTGTTCCCGGCCGGGATCCTGCAGCCGCCGTTCTATTCGGTCGACGCGTCGATCCCGGTGAACCTCGGCGCGATGGGCGTGGTGGTCGGCCACGAGCTGACCCACGGCTTCGACGATCAGGGCGCGCAGTACGACGCCGACGGCAACCTGCGCGACTGGTGGAAGCCCGAGACCGAGCAGCAGTTCAAGCAGCGCACGCAGTGCGTGATCGATCAGTACAGCGGCTACGGCGTCGCCGGCGGCGGCAAGGTCAACGGCGCGAACACGGTGGGCGAGAACATCGCGGACATCGGCGGCGTCAAGCTGGCGCTCGCGGCGTATCGCTCGCTGCGCGCGAGCGCGCCCGACACCGTGGTCGCCGACGGCTTCACCGAGGACCAGCAGTTCTTCCTGGCGTTCGGCCAGGCGTGGTGCACGAAGATGCGCCCCGACTTCGAGAGGCTGATCGCCACGATCGACGTCCACTCGCCCGCGCACTGGCGGGTCGACGGTGCGCTGCAGGCGACCCCCGACTTCGCCAAGGCGTTCAATTGCAAGGTCGGCGCGAAGATGCGCCCGGCGCATCAGTGCGTGGTCTGGTGAGCTAGCGCGGTCTTCACGATCGCGTCGGCCTGCTTGAGCGCGGCGACGCGCGCCGCGGGCTCCGCGCCGCCGAGCGCACCGGCGATCACCTCGCCGAGCGGGCGGCGCGGCTTGCGGTTGTCGACCAGGCGCTGCGCGAGCTGGCGGACCAGCGGATCGCCCGGCAGCTCGATCGGCCCGGGCGGCAGGCGCGCGACGTCGTCCCAGCGCGCGATCGCGTGCATGATCGGCGCCTGCTCCGACCAGATCGTGGTCAGCTCCTGCATGCCGAGCGCGCGCTGCGCGAGCTCGGCGCCGAGCGCCGCGAAGCCGAGCCAGGCGCGCCACATCCGGGCGAGCGCGCCGCGCGCATAGCCGCGCGGGCCGTAGAGCTCGTTGAACCGCAACGACGGCGTGACGTGGAGCGCGGCGGCGAGCGTGGCGGCCTCGGGCGCGCGCCACGGAAGGCCGATCACCGCCTCGAAGCCGGCGAGCTCGCCCGCCCCGCCCTGCGCGGCCCACGCGGCGGAAAGCTCCGGCGCGGCGAAGATCGCGTCGGCGATCGCCCGCTCGCGCGCCAGCAGCGCGTCGTCGGCGGGCAGCGGCGTGCCGACGATCGCCGGGTCGGTGATCGCCGCGAGCTCGGCGAGCACGTCGGCGTGCGCGATGCCATCGCCGTCGGCGAGCTGGAGCGGACAGATCACGCTGTTGAAGTCGATCACGGTGATGCCGCCGGCGCGGAACACCCGGTTGAACGGGAACAGCCGGCACGACGCCGGCTTGGCGGCGCGGCCGTCCTCGACCTCGATCCGGCACAGCCCGTCGTCGGCGAGGAACCAGCAGCGATCGCGCGGGTTGAACGCGGTGATCGCGTCGCCGCGCCGCCGCACGAACGCGGCGAGCTCGGGCCGCCGCGCGACCAGCGGCACCAGCTGATCGCTCGCGATCCCGATGCCGTGGCCCTTGCAGCACGCGGCGCAGCCGCGGCACTCGTAACGAAACCGCCGATCCGGCCACGTGAAGTAGACCGCGGTCACTCCTCCTCGCCCAGCTCCTTGCCGCGCCGCACGACGTTGATCGTGCGCGCCAGCTCGCGGTGGATGCGCGCGACGCGCTCGACCTGACCCTTGGCGGGGAACCGCTCGTAGAAGCCCTCGATCCGGAACTGCTTGGCGAGCTCGGTCCACGGCTGGAGCCGGCGCGTCCAGCGCTTGACCCGATCGTCGGCCTCGCCGTCCTCGGCGGACAGGTCGGCGCACACCCGCAGCATCGCCTTGAGCGTCACCGGGCGGGTCACCATGTAGCTCTGGTGGCCCCACGCGTCGCCCCACGCCTTCTCGGCGGCGCGCAGGAAGTCGCGCACGATCTCGTAGTGCTTCTCGGCCTCGCGCTGCCAGCTCGGCTTCTTCTTGATCCGCTTCCAGTCGGCGAGCGCCCACTTGTGGATCTCGTTGAACAGCTCGGCCTGGAGGATCCACTTCTCCTGCTTGCTGCGCCCGCCGAGCCGGTTGATCTTGTAGCGCAGCGGCGAGTCGCCCTCGCGGTAGAGGTGATCGACCACGCGCGCCGCGAACTTCTTGTCGGGCGCCGCCCACGACACCTTCTCGTAGAGGTCGACCAGGTGGCTCTTGTTGATGCGGGTCGGCGTCGAGTTGATGATCACGAACATCTCGGTCGCGAAGTCCTCACTCTTGCCGTCGAAGATCACGCAGGGCACGTGGATCGTCTTGGCATCGTCGGGGCGCTCGCGCTGGAAGAAGTGGAGCGCGGCGAGCCGGTGCTGGCCGTCGATGATGAGGTACTTGCCACGCGGCTCGGACAGGTTGCCGACGTTGGTGAACGGCTTCACCGGGTCGAACTTGAGCTTCTCCTCGGTGAACAGCAGCACGGTGCCGGGGATCGGCGGCTGGCTCACCGCGGTCTCGTAGAAGTTCTTGATCGCGGTGACCTTGGCGCGGCCGAGCTGGCGCTGGAACGCCGCGTCGCTCGACTCGATCTTCGAGATGAACTGCGCGACCTCGTCGCTGTCCTCGATGTCGTCGCCCGCCAGGCTCGGCGCCCCCTCCGCGTAGAACCGGCTGATGAACCGGACCTTGTCGAGCAGGTCATCCGATGGATACCCGCAGAAATAGAACACGCTGTCCTTCTGTCTGATCTGCGTCGCCAACACCGCGCCATACTACACAAGCTCGATCCGGCCGCGGCGTCTGCGGACGATTCCTTCACGTTCCAGCCGGGCCAGGGCGCGGGACACGTTGGCGCGCGTCCCACCGACCTCCTCGGCCAGCCGGGCGTGGGTGATCGCCAGCTCGCGCCGGCCGGCGCCGAGCGCGGCCAGCCGGTGACGTACCCGTTCGGCCAGGCCGTGGCGGCGCAGCGCCGCGACCTCGGCGGACAGCTCGGCGATCACCCCGCCGAGGTGGACCAGCGCGGCGAGCGCGACCTCGGGGTGGCGGCGCAGCGCGGCGGCCATCGCGTCGGCCGGGACCACCACGAGCTCGCAGTCCTCGCCGGCGCGCAGCTCGGCCGAGGCCGGCGCGCCCGCCGCGAGCGAGATCCCGACCACCGCCGGCGCCGCGAGCGAGCGCACGACCGCGTCGCCGTCGACCACCGCGAGCCGGCCTGCGACGACGACCACGACCGCCGCGTCGTCGCGGGCGAGCACGCGCTGCCCGGCGCGCACCTGCCGGCGGGTGGCCCGCGCGGCGAGCCCGTCGACCACCGATCGCGGCATCGCCGCGAACAGCGGCGCGCGCAGCAGGAGCTCTACGCGGCCCACGTCGTGCGTGTATCACGCTCGGCGACCGCCTCCCAGCGCGCGCGATCGATCGTGCGCCACAGCGCGACCAGCTCGGGGTCGTAGCGCACCCCGGCCAGCTCGATCAGCTCGTCGCGCGCCGCGGCGTGGTCGCGGCACGCGCGATACGCGACGTCGTCGCGCACCATCGCCTCGTACGAGTCGACCAGCACGAACACGCGCGCCGCCCGCGGGATCGCCGGGCCGCGCCGGCCCTCGGGATAGCCGGTGCCGTTCCAGTACTCGTGGTGGTGGAGGACGAGCTCGCGCGCGGGCTCGAGCCCCGGCACGCCGGCGAGCAGCGCGTGGCCGAGCGAGCCGTGCATGCGGATCCAGTCGAGCTCGGTCGCGGTGAGCGCGTCGGCCGCGCCGAGCACGCCGGCCGCGACGCCGAGCTTGCCGACGTCGTGGACCTGCGCGCCGAGCACCAGGCCATCGAGCTCGTCGCCGGCGAGCCCGGCCGCGCCGCCGAGCAGCCGGCACCACGCGCACAGCCGCGCGGCGTGGTCCAGGCTCTCGAAGCCGAGCGCGGCGCACAGCCGCATGAGCGCCGCGGCGACCTCGCGCGGCTGGTGCTGCTCGAGCAGCGCGCGGCCGGCGCGCGGGTCGGCGCGCACCGCGTCCTCGAGAGCGCGGCGCCGGTCGTCGCCGGCCATCTGGGCGATCCGGCGCAGGCGGTGGACGAGATCGATCATGACGAGCCTCCTGGTCGTCACGATGCGGCGTGCGCGGCCGGGCTTCGGTGTCGATCGACACCGTCACGGCGCGGGCGACCGCCCGGTCCACGGCCAGTCGAGGCGATAGTCGGCGTCCTCGGACGCGTTGGTCAGGTCGTCGAGCCACTCGCGGAAGTCGCCGCCCGGCCGCGGCAGCCGGCGCAGCTCGTGGCCGGACAGCGTGCCCTGGAGCAGCTCGGTGCCCGAAGGCGACACCGCGAGCATCGCGTTGCCGGTGTACTCGCTCGGCAGGGTCCAGCGCGCGCACGACGGCAGCTCGACGAGCTCGATCTGGCCGTTGCCGCCGAGCGAGACGAACATCGTGCCGTCGGCGTTGCCGGTCGGCGCGGCCGGCCCGGGCGGAAAGATCCGGTGGTGATCGCTCGACCCGTCGGGCAGGTAGGTGGCCTGGTTGTCCTCCTGGATCACGACCGTGCCGCCCGCCCCGGCCATCAGCTCGCGGATCGGCGCGCCGGTGAACGTCGCGACCGGCTGGATGTCCCCGTCCCACTGCAGCAGGCGATCCTTGTCGACCAGCAGCACGTGATCGCCGCGCCCCGCGAGGAAGCTCGGCTGGTCGTGGATGCGCGTGCGCACCAGATCGCTGCCGTCGAGCCGCGCGCGCACCAGCTCGCCGCGATCGCTCAGCGCCGCGATCTGGTGGTCGCCGAACAGGGTGAACGACTCGACCTCGCCGTCGAGCGCGAGCAGCTGGCTCGGCGGCCGGTCGCCCTGCTGCACCATCACGCGCCCGTTGTCGGCCGCGAGCACGAGGCGATCGCCCGAGGCCAGCCGCGCGATCAGTGGATAGCGCACGCCGGTGATCGAGTACGGGGCGCGGCCGCCGGCATCCAGCACGATCAGATCGCCGTACGCCTTGTCGGGATCGATCGACGCGAGCAGCGCGCGGCCGTCGCGTTCCCACGTGATCGCCGGCAGGGCGGAGAGCCGCGGCAGCTCGATCGGCGTGGCGGCGCCGCTCGGCAGCTCGGTCCAGTGGTACTCGAGCGGCGACGCGCCCTGCTGGATGAGCGTGGTCTCGCGAACGAACACCGCCGGCACCGGCGGGCCGCGCAGCGTGCGCGGCAGGAAGGCCTCGCCGTCCCACAGGTAGATCACGCCGAGCCCGACGGTGGCGATCTGGGTCGAGCCGAACCGCGCGGCGACCCGCGGCGGCTTGCCGATGTCCGGCATCTCGACGCTGCCGTGGAAGTCATCGCCGTAGAAGTGCAGCCGGCTATCGCTCGCGGCGAGCAGCGCGACCGACCACGCCCCGACCACGCTGGTGATCGTGCCCTCGGGCAGCGTGCCGCGCGGTGTGATCGTGTGG
>Ga0335081_10003490_pt1 | contig 24751 bp, 15 predicted proteins | sample Lox_Sample_35_FD_206713 | JGI IMG/M metagenome (GOLD analysis project Ga0335081, IMG submission 206713) | Soil microbial communities from Loxahatchee National Wildlife Refuge, Florida, United States - Lox_Sample_3.5 | ecosystem: Environmental > Terrestrial > Soil > Wetlands | place: USA...
CGGTCTCACGCGCGGTCAGATTCAGGTTCAACTCGGTCAAGGTATCGCCACCTACAGCGTCTTCAAGGGCGGCGAGTCCGCTGCCGAGATCGATACGCCCAATGTCGCCATTCGTCCCGCGCAGCGTGACGGCAGCTACCGCATTGAGGTCAACGCCAATGGCGAAACCCAGGTGATTGTTCGCAAAGGTGAAGCCGATATTGCCACTCCGCAAGGCAGTACGCGCCTGGAGCAAGGCCAGCTTGCGACCATCCGCGGAACCGGCGATGACGTGCAGTACAAGATTTCCGATGCTCCTCCAAAAGATAGCTGGGACTCCTGGAACATCGATCGCGATCATATGATCCAGAGCGCTGACTCCTGGCACCACACCAATCGTTACTACGTGGGGTCGCAGGATCTTGACGCCTACGGTCACTGGGTCGACGTCCCGGATTACGGCCCGGTGTGGTCGCCGGTGGTGGCTCCTGGCTGGGCGCCGTATCGCGCCGGGCGCTGGGTTTGGGAACCTTATTACGGATGGACCTGGGTCTCCTACGAGCCCTGGGGTTGGGCACCGTACCACTATGGACGCTGGATGTTCTACGGCAGCTCCTGGGTGTGGTGGCCTGGTCCGGTCTACGGTGGCGGATTCTATCGTCCAGTGTGGGCGCCGGCTTATGTCTCGTTCTTCGGCTTTGGCGGCGGCGTGGGCGTCGGGGTCGGCTTCGGCTTTGGCTCTATCGGCTGGCTTCCTATCGGCCCCTGCGACCGTTTCTACCCGTGGTATGGCCGCTACGGCAACCACTTTAACGTTGTGAACGTAACCAACATCACGCGCGTGAATGTAACCAACATTCGCACCGTAAACAACTTTAACGGCGTGGCGCCGCTGCGGACTGGAAATCAATATTCCAACCTCAGGCTGGCAGCTACGAACGCGAATTTCCGCTCAGCCATCTCGACCGTCCCCTCGAATCATTTCGGGACGGGCCGCGTCGCTGCCACTCCGGTGAGCCAGCAGATGTTCAACAGCGGCAGGATGATGACCGGCAATCTCCCGGTCGTTCCTTCGCGCGAGAACCTTTCCGCCTCGAACCGCGCTGCGGCCCCCTCCACGATTCGTGGCGGGATGCAGAATTTCTACTCGAAGTCACGCCCCATGGCCGCGCCGCAGTCGTTCGATAAGCAGGCTGCGTCCGTACAGAGCTCCATCGAGCACAATGGTTTCACTCCGATTCGTTCGGCAACCTCGGCAGGATTTGGGAAGACCTCTCCGATGACGGCAAGCAATACCTCCGTCGGCGGCAACAGACCCTCATTCGCCAAGCCCTCGGCGGGAACGCCGGTGCAGAACTCGACGGTCAATCGCGGCGCCACTTCCAACCTGGGCGCTTCGAACACTCTAAATCGTGGCAACACCACTGCCGCGACGGGTGCCGCCAATTCCACCGGCAACAACAACTTTCACACTTTCGGGTCGCCGGTTACGCAAAATAACAACGGTGCCTCGTCCACAGTGCCGCGGCCTCCGCAAGCGCAAACTGCGAGATCGCTGGGCACAACCTCGACGGGGGCCGATCAGGGATGGCGCCGATTCTCGGACTCGAACACCGGGCAGAATCGCAACCAGGGTACGCCGATGAATAGCACGCCGGCGAACAACCGCTCGTTCGGTTCGACTGGACCGAACTTCGGCTCCTCCAACAATGCTGGTGCTACGAATCACGTGAACAACGTCCCACGTCCACCGCAGGCTTCCACCAGTGGAACCAGCAACGGCGGCTGGAGAACTTTTTCATCCTCCGGCAACCCCGGCCAGTTCAGCAATCGCGGCGGGCAGCTCAACGATCAGGGGAATCGCTTCCCGACACGCAACCCGAGCACGACGATGAGTTCCCCCAGGGGCTCGTCGTACTACGGTGGGGGCATGAGCTCTCGTCCAACCCTCGACATGAGGCAGCCGATTGTCACGCCTCGCAGCTACGGCGGCTCGCCTTCTTTCCACGGAGCGGGTTCCGCTCCTCACGTGAGCAGTAGCGGCAGCGTCAGCCACAGTTCCGGCGGCGCGGCCAGCCACGGCTCATCGGGCCACTCCGGACACCGCTAACATCCACCGCAACGTTCCACTCGCGGGGGCCTTGCGCCCCCGCTTCTTATTTGTGCGGACCGCGCGGGCCAGCCTTCATGTTCGTCTCTCTTCAGATTGCCCTTGGGAACATCCTTTGGTCGTTCTTGAGAACACGCGTTCGTCGGAAATGCGCTGTTCTATAATCCCCTCGAAAAACGTGACGCATTTAGTCGCGTTCATCACGATCCGTTACGACGGCTACTCACAATTGTTTTAGGTGGAACCCGCATGAAATATTCCCTTCTCCTGGCCGGCATGGTCCTTGCCTTGATTTCCCTCTCGGCAACACCGCAAGAGCAGTCCTATCAGCCACTCTCCTTCAGCCTTGACTGCTCCGGCAGTGACTGCCCGCTCCTGCAGGGATCTCCTCAGACCACCGGCATGCGCAGTGGCTTCGTTCGCCTGAAGCCTGGGGAATCGGTGGGCGCACACTCAACCCAGGATCACGAAGAGGCCCTCGTGATTCTGCGGGGCCAGGGCAAGGCAGAAGTGGAAGGCCGCGCACCTGTGGGCTTCACTTCCCGCATGTTGATCTACATCCCGCCGCGCTCGCGTCACAACGTCACCAATACCGGCGCCGATCTCCTCGAATACGTCTATGTGGTCGCGCCCATTGCCGCGAGATGAATCCCTCCCTACCTCCCGTAGCTCACCCTCCAGATCGAGTTCGACCCGTCATCGGTCACCAGCAACGATCCATCCGGCGCCACCGTATTCCCCACGGGCCGCCCCCACACCTGGCCATCATCCAGTACGAACCCGGTAAGAAAATCCTGATATTCCCCGCTGGCATGTCCGGTCTGGTGCAGCGGCACGCGAATGACCTCATACCCCACGCGCACCGCTTTGTTCCACGAACCATGCTCGGAGGCAAAAATGTCTCCTCGATATTCCGGCGGGAATTGCTTTCCCTCGTAAAAGTTGATCTCGAGCGACGCATTGTGCGGCTGCAGCAGCACGTCCGGCACAATCGCCTTGTCCCGCAGGTCCGCGCGTTTCCCCTTGTGCCGAGGATCCTGATGTCCCCCGATATACCACCACGGCCAGCCATAAAAGCCGCCGTCCTGCACGTGCGTGATGTAATCCGGCACCAGATTGTCGCCCAGGCCGTCACGCTCATTTACCGAGCACCACAGTTCGCCCGTGGTGGGGTTGATCGCCAGCCCCCCTCCGGCGTTGCGGATGCCGTAGGCAAACACTCGCATCCCGGAACCATCCGGATTGAACTCCAGAATGTCCGCGCGATTCTTCTCCCGCGGCGTCGTGTCTGGATCGTCAACGTTTGACCGTGATCCCACCGCCACCAACATCTTTTTTCCATCCGCAGAAAAAACCACGCTCCGCGTCCAGTGTCCGCCTCCCGCGGGCAGGTCCGCGATATGTTCCGGCTTGCCCGACGCCTGCACATCTCCATTGTGATATGGGAAGCGCACCACTTCGTTCGTATCGCCTACATAAATCCATTGCGGATTCGGACCGGCAGGATAGAACGCGATCCCGTACGGCTGGTTGAGCCCGCTGGCAAAAATACTCACCAGTTCCGGTTTGCCGTCGCTCGTAATACCGCGAAACAGCCGGATGCGCCCGGCATCGCTTTCGGCGACAAAGATGTCGCCGTTGGGTGCGGTGCGGATCAGTCGAGGATTATCCAGCCCCGTTGCATACTGCTCGACCTTGAATCCTGCCGGCGCCTTTGGCCATGCATTCGCCGGCCGCGCCACCACGTCGGGTCCCCTATTCGCCGAAGGCGTGGCGAACGGCTGGGGAAGGTCCGCCGCCGTGATCTTGCGCGTCGTCCCCGGGCTCTCATACCGGAAATCTGTGAACGGCGGACTCGGTGGCGCCGCCTTCAGTTTGCTCGTCGTCGCCGCCGGTGCGGGATCATCTTTCTTCGCGGCCTGGGACAAATCCATCGACTTTACATATGTCACCAACTGCCATCGCTGCGATGCGGGCAGGATCCTCCACGCCGGCATGCCGTTCAGCGCGTCACCTTTGGTGATGAACCAGAACACTTCCCCATCCGTCACCGTCGTCAGCTTGCCGCGCAGCGGCGGGACATTCCCGGTTCCCTCTCCATTCTTGCCATGGCACTCCGAACAGCGCTTCGCATAAAGTTGCCCGCCTGCCTCTGCCGCTTGCATGTTCCCTGCGTCGGGATTCTTCGTAGCCTTGGCCGACGCCGGCGCGTGGTGAAACTCCGATTGCTGTGCCCCGAGCGGCGCTACCGCAAGCAGCACTCCCGCCAGCACCGCCGAAGAACATGCAACTCGCCCGCTGAACTTGCTTGCACGTGCCTTCATCTTCTCTTCCGCCCTCCAGTCACTCTTATTTTCGGCCTGAATACCGTTCGCACGTCAATTCCTGCAAAGCGACTGCCACTCGCCAGGCAATGAGAATACCCGAAGATAGGAACTAACGCGGACTTCGGTCATGGCGACCCTTCATCCCGAGTCGACGTGAGTGTCGAAAACTCGACAGTAGATCCCGCCCGCAACGCGCGCCACCTCTGATCAATCCATATTGACAAAACTTTGCTCAACTTTACACGCCTCCCTCCAACATCGCGCAATCCCTGAAGCATCCATTCCAACATACGGGGCGCGCCGACGGAGCAGTTCCAATGCGCGGACCCTGTACGAGGCTCGCCTCGAGACTTTCCGAACGGCGTTGCAGCCGCGTAAGTCTCAATGGCAGCCTTCCCCACTCGTGGGCTTATCGTGGCGAGCATCTTTCTATGCTTGCTGTCGAGCATCTCTTCTTCAAGAATTGGACAATCCGACGAAGCCCGGAAATCGGACCCGGCCGGCTCTGTCGGTGATCAGGCTTGCGCCAGATGCCACGACGACGTCTATCAGTCCTACACGAAGTCAGCGATGGCCCAGGCCAGCGGACCGGCCGCGGAGAATCTGGTCGCTGGGAATTTCACTCACAGGCCGTCCGGCGTGACCTACGGCATTTACAGCGCAAATGGGAAGGCGTGGTTGAGCTTCAACCGGTCCGGCGATCCGTTGGTTCGCGGCCACCGCGAACTGCTCTATTACATCGGCCAGGGACGGCGCGGGCGAACCTACCTGTTCTCCGTCAATGGGTTCGTTTTTGAAGCTCCCGTGAACTGGTACGCCGATCGCCAGATGTGGGACATGCCTCCGGCCTATACCGACGCGCGCGAGATTCCCATGAATTTGCCCGCCGTGATGAGCTGCCTGGACTGCCACGGAAGCGGAATCCAGCCGCCGATTGCGGGCACGGAAAATCGTTACCGGCCTCCCGTCTTCGCTCATCCCGGAGTGAGTTGCGAACGCTGTCATGGCCCGGGCGAGGCCCACCTGAATGGCGGTCCAATTGTGAACCCGGTCAAACTGCCCGCCAAGCTGCGCGACCAGGTGTGCATGCAGTGTCATCTGGAAGGCAACGCTGCCATCGAGCGAGCGGGACGCCATGTCTACGAGTACACGCCGGGCGACGATCTGTTCCAGTATGTGCGCTACTTCGTCATCGCTGGAAGCGCGCCCGGCGGATTACGGGCCGCCAGCCAGTTCGAGGCCCTGGCGCAGAGCACGTGCAAGAAGAAATCCGGGGATGCGATGTCATGCACCAGTTGCCACGACCCTCATCGCACCGTGACGAAGGACGAACGCGTCAGTTTTTATCGCGCCAAATGTATCGCCTGCCATGGCGCGACCTTCGCCGCCAAACATCACAGCGACCGCCCCGACTGCACGGCCTGCCACATGCCCGCGTCTCTTAGCTCTGACATCGCGCACACCGAGGTCACCGACCACCGCATTCCGCGACGCCCCCATGAGCAACTCGAACTGCCGCCGCTGCCGAACGTTCTGCCTCAACTTGTGGCGTTCCCCTCCTCCGAGCAGAAGGAGCAGGATGTCCGTGATCTCGCGTTGGCATGGCAGGCCATGTTTGGCGGAGAAACGAGCGCCACCCAGCACCAGGCCGAGCAACTGCTCAGAGAAGCGTTGGCACAGTCACGACAGGATCCGGCGCTCCTTTCCTCCCTGGCGTATGTAGAACAGGCACGCGGCAACGACAGCCAGGCCCGCGAGTTCTACGAAGACGCCCTGAAATACGACCCGAATTCGCTCGATGCAGCTACCAACCTGGGGGTTCTCGAGGCCAGGCAGCGCCACATAGCGGACGCCATCAAGCTCTGGCAGTCAGCCTTCGAGCGCGCTCCCGGCAGGAGTCAGATCGGAATGAATTTGGCGCACACTCTGTGTGCCGCCGGTCGCTTCGACGAAGCGCGTAACGATGTGATGCGCGTGCTGCAATTCAATCCTGACCTGGGCGCCGCCAAACAACTGCTGCGAGCACTGAACGAAACTCCTCCGCACTGCGAGCGGTAAACGATCCCAGCCTTCGATCCGATCCCTCTTGTACAATCACTGACCGCCGCTGCTCGCCCCGTCGCCCCCCAGGGCTGATCTCGGCACGCTTTGTGAGTGCGGACAGGAAGTGCTATATTTCGCGGTCTTTGTTTTCTGGCTTCGCGCTGCAAAGCTCATTCCCTTAAATCAAGAGGACACTAGATGACGACCCGGCCCACGCAACCCGCTGGTAGCCCCCGTTCCAAGACCTGGAGTTGGCCTTCCACGACCCCAAGCCGGCAACTGCTCCTGCTCGTCCTGTTCGTCTGCGCCTTGCCCCTGAGCTGCAAAAAGTCGACTCAGGAGGAAGAACACGCCAGCCAGCCGGCGCTTGCGAGCGGCTCGGGTTTTGCCAAGGTCACCTATCGCCCCAATGTGCATGTCGTCGAACAGGACGAAGGAATGAACGCAGTCCAGGGCGTGAGCACCAATGGGGCTGCTCTCCTGCTGGATGCTTCGAACCCCAAAGTGCAATCCCTCAAGGCCGGCGACGTGTTGGTGATCAAGGGCCTGCTGGCCAAGAAGATCATCGCGGCGGAGACGCAAGGCTCGTCGATTCTCGTCCTCACTCAGCAGGCATCTCTCACCGACGCTCTTCAGCAGGGGCATATTCACGTGGCCAGCCCGGTTCGCTTCGGATCCCTCCGGGCCGCCGCGCCGCCCTCCCTGCGCGAACAGCTTTTCGATTTCCTCTCGCCAACGGTCTATGCCCAAAGTCCTGAAGGTACGGCTTTGAGCAAGGCAGAAGCCAAAGGAACCAAAGATGCGTACGGCAACATGCTCAGCGGAATCAAAGGCGCAATCATTGAGGGCTGGACCACCGACTTCAACGCCGCTCCGTCAGAAGGCCGCCTCAACCTCAACCTGCAACTGACCAAGGATGTGGGTGGTTTCAGGGCCGTGATCACCGGCCAAGGATACCTCGCCAACTTCGACTTCGACTCCGACATCGGGGTGGAACAGAGCACCTACCAGAACATCGATGCGGGCCTGAAAAATCTCAACGGCGTCATGAACTTCAAGTGGGAGGTAGCTAAAGACACGCCCGGCGTGCAGACTGGCGACGACCGCATCAAGCTGCCCGCCGCCATCGAGATTCCTCTGTATCGCTACCTCGATGGCTTCCCGCTCTTCCTCGAAATAAGCTCGGCCCTCATCATCAAACCCGCCATCTCAGGCGGCAAGGAATACAGCCGTGGCGCTTTTCGTATTACCTACGACGGCTACCAGCATTTTTCGGCGAAGAAAGGCAATATCGACTCCGATGGCAACGTCACCGGAGACATTCAGTTTCTCGAGAGTCAAAACATCTCCGCGCTCGCTCCCATGGGCATGGTCGTCGCCTTTGCGGCTCCCCGCATCGAACTCTCTTTCGGCATCAGCAAGATTTTCAAATTCTCCGACATGAAAGAAGCCGCGGAAAAAGTGGATTTCCTTGCCGACCAACTCGCGAAGCGCGTTCTTTCACCCGACCAGTACGCTCAGCTCAAGAGCTCCCCCTTCGGCAACTTCACGTTCAGCAAGGCGATCGAGACTGCCACCAAAAGCGACGCCGCGGCCTACTTCGAAATGGTTTCGAGTTCGGGCATGAGCTTTACCGGCATCTCCGCGATCACCCCCTGCACCCGCCACGACATTCACCTTTGGGGAAAAGTTGGCGCCTCGGCCGAAGCCTTCGGCCAGGATGTTGGCAAAGCCGAAAAAGAAATCTTCAGGAAAGATTTCACCCGCATCGATCCTCCGGGCACTCACCTCTGCGAATCGGTGGGATCGCAAAACGGAAGTTGAGGGATGTCGCGAGATCTCGCCTCCGGCATGCCTGACGAATCTATGCAGGTTCGTGTGCGGCCTGTCGTTCGTGATGACGCGGCCACGTGGGAGTCTTTGCGGCGGGATCTTTGGCCCGAGGGAGCGGAAAGCCATGCGTCCGAAATTGAATCATTCTTCGCCGGCACGCTCGAGGAACCGGCTGCCGTTCTCGTGGCTGAGGGCCTGACCCGCGCTATCGTCGGCTTTGCGGAACTTTCCATTCGCACCGACATCCCAGGCCTGGAAGGAAAACGAGTCGGATATGTCGAAGGACTCTACGTCATCCCCGCGGTCCGCCAACAAGGTATCGCCCGTAAACTGCTGCACGCATCGCGTGGCTGGGCACGTAAGCAAGGCTGTGATGCCTTTGCCAGCGATCGTGCCGAACGGATCGTCATCGACCGGAGTTTCTAGAAGAATTCCGCAGGTGCCAGCGCAAAGTCGGCTGAAATTTCAACGCCTCTATTCCACGTCGATCGTCGAAACGCTCAACGCTGGAAGCGTGATCGTCAGCGACGACCCGCTCACCGGCATATTCTGCACCAGTACCGGGTGGATCGGACTCTGGCTTTGCGCCGAAGCTGCGGTCATCTGGTAGACCGATGCCGTTCCCGAAAGGCTCACGCCATTGATCGCCGTCACTTGCTGCAACTTGGAACGATTGATAGCGACGAACACAATCCGTCCGGGCGACGTGCTCTCCGAACTCGCGTAGACGGCCACGTTCTGCACGTTGCTCGACGTACTTCCCAGGGACGTGTCGCCGAAGCTGGCCGTCCCTCCATCAAAGCCACGGAATGCGCGGAATCCCGCCAGGATGTACGGGCAGTTCCCCAGCGGCCACAAGGTCGCCGCGAATACTCCCTGGCTGCCGAAGACTCCCAGATTGTCCGCCTCGGCGATCGTGCCGGCAATGTGGTTGTCTCCGCCGTTTTCATATTCCGTAATGGAAATCTTCGTGCCCGGAAACTCGGTATTGATCTTCGCCTGCAGCCGCGGCAAGAGTTTGATCGGCTCGCCCAGCACGTCATTCGTGATCCAGGAATTCTCGGTGTAACTCGGGTCCCACAAGCTGCGCGGGCTCTGCACAATGGCCTGCACCTGCGCGTCGGTCAGGGTCGAGCTGGTCAGGTTAGTCACGCGGGTTGAGCCGTCGGTGGCCTCCGAATACCAGTGAAAGTCGTAGACATCCACCAGCGGCCTTCCATACGTATCGGACGCGGTTTTCATCGCGGCCAGATATTTATCCGGAAACCAGTTCGTCCCGTCGGGCGTCGCCGCCAGCTCCCCTTGCCAGCTGTAGATGCCCTCGAATCCGTAGTGCACGGGCCCGAAGATCATCACGTTGGGAAACTGATCCTTCAACGCCTTCGTCAGGTTGATCGTCTTCGTGATGTAGTTGTCCGACGAGACGGCGCTGCTCCCCTGCACTTCCAGATGCGTCGAGTTCCAGAGCTCCGGCTCGTTATCCAGGCTCACGAACGTGGGCAGCGGAGCCGAGGCGCCAAAGATGCCCGGAATCTTCTGGTCCATCGACCAAAGAAACTCATCCATGTAGACGTAAGCGTCGCTGGAACTGGGCGACGTGGTAAAGGCCGCGGGAGTGATCGTGCTCTTCTTGTCGATCACCTGCTTGAAGCGGGAAAGATCGGGCGGGCTGGCAACGCTGACCGGCCCGCTCTCGTCGCCCGACACCAGGCCTTGCAGCTGGACCGTCATTACGCTCGCCATTCCCAGGCCCTGATCGGCGGCAACGAAGCCGCGCACGGCTTCGGCCGGAGTGGTGCTCGAGCTCAGGTAGTTATCGTTTTCGTAGAGATAGTCGCTGCCCGCGTTCGAGGCGTTCGTCTCCCAGTTGTACGCAGTCCAGCGGTTGCCACCCGCGCGGTCGAGCGTCAGATGCGGTGGAGCGCCTGAGATTCCGGTATAGAAGTTGAGCCCGTAGATCCACGGCGAAATGGGCTTGGTGCTCGTCGGATCCACCGTGATAGTGACATCAGGCGTTGGCGCCGAGGCCGGCGTCGCGCTGACCTGACTCGAATTCGCGCTCTCCCCGTTCGCGTTCAACGCCGAGACGACGTAATAGTATGGCGTGCCATTGGTCAAACCCGTATCGGTATAGCTGTTGGTGCCTGGTGCCGCTGCTTGGGTGTACGGTCCTCCGCTCATGACCGCGCGCTTCACGTGATAGTTGCTCGCGCCAGCGCTCGTCGTCCAGGTCAGGCTGATCTTCTGATTGCCCGCCATTGCCGCCAGAGCGGTCGGCGGACTGGGTGCAGTCGTGTCGCCACCAGAAGAGTTCGAACCGGAACCGCCGCCGGAGGTCGGACCCCCGCCGCAGCCCATGGTCAGTGCGGCGATCACCAACGTTGCCAGTAGACCCGCGCATCTCGGACTCATGTCAGCGAGACTCCTGACAAAATCCTACTGTCGCGCAGATGGCATGGATAGGGGTTCGCAGCGCACTGAAGTCGAGGCCGGCGTGCTCCAGAGGTGCATGGACTTTAGTGTCCCGACGCTTCGGCCTTCCGTACGAAAGGACCACATTTGCGACGGTCAGTGCATGGCTCGTATCGTCGCCAGAAACACTGCATCCAGCAGGTCCTGGGAATGGCCGCCCAGTCTAATAGACGGCTCCCCCTCGTAGGACTCCGCGCGCTGGCTGTTCACCCCCGTCAGAACTCTATCCTCAGGGCTAACTGGCCGGTACGGTTGGCGGCATTTTCAGACGTCTGCCCGCTGGTGATCTTTCCGAACGTGGACGGCGACGATACGTCCGTCGAGGGTGGCGCAGAGTTCAGATGGTTGGGCAGGTTGGTGAACGTGCTCTCGAACTTCAGGCGAAGCCTCTCTCCCATCGAGAATGTTTTCGAGAGCCCGGTGGCGACCGCGACCGTGCCCGGTCCCACAAGACTGCCCACGCGGCAGTTGCCGATCGGTCCGGCGGGAACAGCATTGAAGGCAGCAAGATTGAAAAACTCGCTCGTGGTGGGATTGCCCAGGTTGCCGTCCCCGCTGCAGTCAGGGCGCTGGAATGCACCACGATAGAGAAGGTTGAGATTGCCGGGATCGTAACCGGGGCTGGTGATCGGAGTAAGGTACGGACCTGTCTGCCACAGACTGACGGTGCTGATGGACCATCCACCGAAGAGAGCCTGCGGGACCGCGCTCATGTGGCTGAGGAAATGGTGGCCGTTGCCGACGGGAAGTTCGTAGATCGCGGAGACCAGCACGCGGTGCCGGCGGACGGCGGCGATGTTGCCACGATTGGCGGCAAGATCAAACCGGTCGGCGACCGGGGTTCCGTAGATTACCTCAGGAGAGAACGCCGTCGGAGCATCTCCCCCCACATTGCCCAGGCTCTTCGCCCACACATGACTGGCCTGCAGGGTCAGGCCACCGCGGCTGTGATGGTTGATCTCAGATTGCAGGCCTTCGTAATTGACGGATCCTTGATTCTGTGAGGAGAGAATGCGGCCCCAGTTGAGATATGGCCGCGGATTGGGATTGGGGAATACGGCACTGGGCTGGACCTGGTTCAAGTCGACAGTCTGGCTCATGCGATAGGAGTTGGTGCCGACATAACTGACCCGCAGGGTCGTGTCGGGGATGAGTTCACGTTCCACGGTAAGATTCCACTGCGCGGACTGCGGATCGCGATAATTGATCGGCGTGTTCTGGTAGAAGTCGCCCGTACCCGCAATCGTCAAAGGATTCGCTGGGGTACGAACGTTGGGGAACTGGTAAGCCGCTTGCCCGTTCTGCACCGCGTTCGGAGTCGTGCGGACCACCGCGACGCTGATATTCGTGGTGTTGAACGAAAGCTGGCCAAGATTGGTCATGGTGAAAATGCCAAAGCCGCCGCGGATCACGGTTTTCTCGTCTCCGAAGACGCGGTAGGCAAATCCAACGCGCGGCTGGAAGTTCTTCTTGTAAAACTGGCGGACACCGGCGCCGAGTCCCTGCGAACGGGCGGATTCCACCGGCCCGCAAGGCAGCGAGGGATTGGCCACGCCATAAGGATTGTAGGGACCGGCACACGCATTGATAGATTCCAGAAAGCCCTGCACCGGAACGTTGTGGTCGGGAATGATGACGCCGCCATTTCGCATGTCGAATGCCGTGAGATTGGTGAGCGGGCTGACAAACGGTGGCAAGGCCTGCCAGCGTAGCCCAAAGCTCAGAGTAAGACGCGGATGGATGCGCCACTCGTCTTGCGCGTAGACGCCAGTCTGAATGGTGTGGGCGAGAACATCAGGGCCGGATTGCGCGACATAAGTCTTGGAGGGCAGGCCGAGCAGAAAATCGGCAAAAGCAGACTCGCACAGATAAGACGCTGTCGCCCCCGGGTTGCAGGCCGGCTTCCCGGTAAACGCCCCCGTGTTGAACGTGAAAGCGCCAAAGTCATCCGATCCGCCAAAGCTCTCAATGTCGGCATAGGCGACACGGCGCACGTCGGCGCCGAACTTAAAGCTGTGCTTGCCGTGCGCCCAACTCAGGTTATCTGTTAGTTGAATAGTCTGCGACTTAGTAACTCCAGCTTTGTCCCGGCCAATAGGAGTCAGGCCTGTCCCGTCATTAAAGTTGAAGGTGGGGAATGCAGAGGCCGTGGGATGATCGCTGAGGTCGAGGCCTCTCAGTCCTAGTTGCTGGATCGCGCTCGCCCCCTGGATAGGAAAGTTTACTCCGATCCGGAACAGCGACAGCCCGAATCGCGCCTCGTTCACCAGCGTGTTTGTGATCGCGTAATTGTGGGAAAAAATCAGGTTGTGATCAGTTTCGCTGTCGCGATCGCTGGGCAGGAGAGCGTTGGGCAAGGTCGTCGAAATATTTTTCGAGCTCCAACGGCCATAGAGCGATTGCTTCACGGTCAGCGTGTGATCGATGCGCAAATCGTACCCGTCGGTACTGCTGGGTGTTGGGGTCTGCTGCAGATAGTTTGAGCCTGCAGCCGTTGAATTAGGGAGCTGCGACAGATAGTTCTGCAGCAATGACGCGGACACGGGGTTGATGCGATTGGATGGAATCGTGTTATTGGCGAAGGGCTGTCCCGTAAACGGGTCGACCACCTGCCCGAAGCTGCCGGTGAGACCACTAAGATTGCCGGCCCTCATCGCGGCCGTAGGTACGTTAAGAAAAAGCGGAGTGACTAAGCGTCGGCGGTTCCCCTCATAAGCTGCGAAGAAGAAGGTGTGTGGCTCACCTTTCATCAATCCAGGAATCTTGAAGGGCCCGCCCAGACTTCCTCCGAAGGTGTTGAAAGCCTTATGCGGCTTGCTGGCGAAACCATAAGTGGTGGCGTCCAGCACACTGTTCTGCATGTACTCGAAGAGGCTGCCGTGGAAGTGCTCCGTTCCGCTCTTCGTCGCAATCGTAATGTCGCCGAGCTGCGCAAACTCCGCATTGTTGTTGAACTGCGACACCTTGAACTCGCTGATGAGCTCAGACGACGGATTCATGTTGGCGAGCGCGCCGTTCTGGCGGATGTTGACCGTGGACGCGCCGTCGACCGAGTACTGGACCTGGGACGGTAGACCGCCGCCGACCGAGACGTTGCCATTGGCGTCCTGCTGCGTCCCTGGAACCGTCGCCAGCACCGCCATGGAACTGGTCGTTGCCCCTCGATAGTTGACCGGCAGCTCCGAAACCTGGACGAAGTCTTTGCTGTCGGCGAGCGTGGCGCTCTCCGTGTTGATCATGGGCGCGGTATCGCCCACCTCGATAGTCTCCGATGCGCTCTTGACCTTGAGAGCAATTTCCAGGCGCAGCGTTTGTCTGGCAGAGAGCTGTACCCCGGACACTCTGGAATCTGCGAAACCCGTTGCTTGCACCATGATTTGGTACTTGCCCGCCTTCAGATTCATAAACTCGAAGGCGCCGTCTCCGTCAGCGGCGACGGTACGGCTCGTGCCATCATCCACGCAGGTCAGAGTCAGCTGCGCATTCGCAACTACCAGTCCTCCTGGATCCTTCACCAGGCCAACAATGCCCCCGAAAGTTGATTGAGCACTCGCCCCTTGGGTTGCGAAGCTGACAGCCACCAGCACGGTGATCGTGCGAAATAACATCGAAGCTCCTCCTGGATTCACCGCCCCTTAGCCAAACCAGCGACGGCGCACACAAGATAGAAGCTCGCGCGTGAAAAGCGCATGAAAGACCCATAAAATGCGCGTAAACGAACGCATCAAAGATTGCATGCCGTGCATCAGAAATCTGAATGCTCAGGTAGTGAGTGAAGATTGCATTCCGGTGGGAAGGATCGGAAGGCGCAGCCAGGAAAAATATTTCCCCTCGAACCTAACTGAAATTGCGATCTCACGTCGTCGACGCCCTTACGCCACGTGATCGGAGTTCGAAGGGACACAGAACCGATAGCCCATCCAGGGCTCGGTCAGAAGATATTTCGGCTGCGCAGGGTCGGGTTCAATTTTCTTGCGCAAGAGCCGGATGTAGGATCGCAGATACTCCAGTTCCTTACCGTACTCAGGACCCCAGATGCTGCGTAGGATCTCTACGTGACTGACCGCCCTGCCCCGGTGCTTCATCAGTAACTCGAGAAGATTGAATTCGGTGGGCGTGAGGTGCACAAGCTTGCCGGCTCGGCGAAACTCGCGGCGAGCCAGGTTCAACTCTAGTTCACCAGCAGTAATCGACGTCGGTGCGACGGTGTTAGGTCCACTGATACGCCGCAGCACGACGTGACAGCGTCCAATCAGTTCGCCCGCGCGAAATGGTTTGGCAATATAGTCGTCGGCTCCGGCTTCAAAGGCCTGGACGATGCTTTTTTCGAAGTCGGATGCCGCCAGAAGCAGAATCCCCATCGACTGCCCCAGAGCGCGAACCTCTCGACATAGCATGATGCCGGCGCTCCCAGGCATCTTGTCGATGTCGAGAATCGTAAGATCGACCTTCCGCCTGCGGAGCGATTGCGTAGTCTCTGGAGCGCTACAGAACTCCTCGACCGCGAAGCCACTGTCTCTGAGTGCGGTTCGAAGCATGCGGCGGAGCGACACTTCCTCCGCCATAATCAGTACTGTTTGTTGTTCTTTCGCCATCTTAGAACTTCTCGCGGCCTCGGTCGGCCACACGAAGGGAATGTAAGCCGATTCACTTGCCAGCTTAGGGTGACCTCTCGACTATCTATTGAATCTTGGCTTGACTATTTCCCGGGAAGCGCTGGTCCAGTTCCAGGTTAAGCTCCAGCACATTCACTCGTGGTTCGCCCAGGAGGCCAAACTGCCGGTCCTCAGTGTGCTTGCCGACCAGGGCTCGGAGTTGCTCGACTGTGGTGCCCCGCTCTCTGGCAACCCTGGACAATTGGAAGTCGGCCGCAGCCGGCGTAATGTGCGGATCAATGCCGGACGCGGAAGTCGTCACCAGATCAATAGGTACGGGCGCGCCGGGATTGTCAGCCTGCGCCGTAGCAACGTCGCCCTTCACCCGGTCGATCAGCTTCTGGTTCGTCGGCCCAAGTTGCGAACCATTCGAATTTGCGGCATCGTACCCGTTCCCCGCAGCCGACGGTCTGGAGTGGAAATATCGCGGTCCCGAGAAACTTTGGCCAATGATGCTCGAACCCACGGTTTTCCCGCCCACCTCTATCAGCTGCCCATTCGCCTTTTTCGGAAATAACACCTGCGCGATGCCCGTTACCAGCAACGGATAGACGATCCCCAATAAGATTGTGGTAGCGATCGTCATGAGTACGGAAGTGACCAGATTCTTTTTCATTAACAACTCCTTCAGGCAAGCCCTACGTGCGTGATCAGGATGTCGATGAATTTGATTCCGATGAAAGGAACCACAATTCCCCCCACGCCATAGATCCATAAATTGTTCCGCAGCAGCACAGCGGCTGCCATGGGCCGGTACTTCACGCCGCGCAGAGCGAGCGGGATCAGCGCAACAATGATCAATGCGTTGAAGATCACCGCCGACAAAATCGCCGACTCGGGCGTCCGCAAATGCATGATGTTCAAGGCATTCAGCACGGGAAAAGTGCCAGCGAACATCGCCGGGATGATGGCGAAATATTTCGCTACATCGTTCGCGATGGAGAACGTGGTCAGCGCGCCCCGAGTCATCAGCAACTGCTTGCCGATTTGCACGATCTCGATGAGCTTGGTGGGATTCGAGTCGAGGTCCACCATGTTGCCCGCTTCCTTCGCGGCCTGCGTGCCGGTATTCATCGCGACGCCTACATCGGCTTGTGCGAGAGCGGGCGCGTCATTAGTTCCGTCGCCCGTCATCGCAACCAGTTTTCCTTCGGCCTGCTCTCTCTTGATCAGGTCCATCTTGTCTTTCGGCGTGGCTTGCGCCAGAAAATCATCGACGCCGGCTTCGCGCGCAATGGCCGCAGCAGTGAGCGGATTGTCGCCGGTGATCATCACGGTGCGAATGCCAATCGCCCTCAGCTGGTCGAAGCGCTCTCGCATTCCTCCCTTAACGATGTCTTTGAGTTCAATCACTCCCAGGGCGCCACGGCTCTTCTCGGCCACTACCAAAGGCGTACCTCCCGAGCGTGAAATTGCCTCTACGATGGCTTTCACCTCGTTGGGCATATTGCCGCCGCTCTGGGCTACGTAGTTCGCGATCGCCTCCGCCGCGCCTTTGCGGATTTCAAATCCGTTCAGATCCACGCCGGACATGCGGGTCTGAGCGCTGAACGGCACGAAGTGCGCGTCGTGGGATCCCAGTTCGCGTCCTCGCAAACCGTATTTCTCTTTGGCGAGCACGACAATCGAACGCCCTTCCGGGGTCTCATCCGCGAGCGAGGAAAGCTGGGCTGCGTCCGCCAGTTCCTGTTCCGTTACACCGGGTGCTGGAATAAAACGCGACGCCTGGCGATTCCCCAGAGTGATCGTTCCCGTCTTGTCCAGCAGCAGCGTGTTCACGTCGCCCGACGCTTCTACCGCCCGGCCCGACATGGCCAACACATTGTGCTGGACCAGTCGGTCCATGCCGGCAATGCCGATCGCGGAGAGCAGTCCTCCAATCGTTGTGGGAATCAGGCAAACCAGCAGCGACACCAGGACAAAGACCGTCTGCGGGGAGCCTGAATATATGGCGAACGGCTGCAGGGTCACGACCGCCAGCAGAAAAATGATCGTCAATCCCGCCAGCAGAATGTTGAGCGCGATCTCATTCGGAGTCTTCTGTCTCTCCGCACCCTCGACCAAAGCGATCATGCGATCGAGAAAGGTCTCTCCGGGATTCGACGTGATCTTCACCTTGATCCGGTCCGACAGGACGCGCGTGCCGCCCGTGACCGCTGAACGATCGCCGCCACACTCGCGAATCACCGGCGCAGACTCGCCCGTAATAGCCGACTCATCCACGGAGGCTACGCCCTCAATAATCTCGCCGTCCGATGGAATGAACTCTCCAGCCGACACGAACACCAGGTCGCAGGACCGCAACTTGGAGCTGGCTACGTGTTCGATGCTGCCGTCGCCAAGAATCCGGTTCGCGATGGTCTCCGAGCGCGCTTTGCGCAGCGTGTCAGCCTGCGCTTTTCCTCTGCCCTCCGCCATGGCTTCAGCAAAGTTTGCGAAAACGACCGTGAACCACAGCCACAGCGTGATCTGGAGATTGAACTTGAAGGCGGATCCGCCCTTTAAAAGTAGAGCGGTAGTAATTACGCTGCCAATCTCCACCACGAACATGACGGGATTCCCCATCATTTTTCGCGGATTGAGTTTGAGAAAGGCATCCCAGATTGCCCGCCGGACGATCTTCCACTCCCAGACTGCTTTTTTTCTGGGTTTCATCGGCGAATGTCCGAGGCGAACCGTTTCCACTCGGGGAACTGCTGGTGTTTGCGTGGTCATGGCCATAGATTCCTAGAAGGTCCTGCCCGTAGCCATGAGCAGATGCTCAAGGATGGGCCCCAGGCTTAAGGCTGGGAAAAACGTGAGGGCACCGACGATCAGGATCACCCCGATCAGAAGCACCGTGAAAAGGGGCGTGGTCACCGGGAACGTGCCCAGCGACGGCGGGACATATTTCTTACCCGCAAGGTTGCCCGCGATCGCCAGCATCGGGATGATCATGAGGAACCGCCCCGCCAGCATGGTCAAGCCGATGGTGGTGTCATACCAGGGAGTGCTTGCCGTCAATCCGCCAAAAGCGGAACCGTTGTTGCCCGCGCCGGAGACGAACGCGTAAAGAATTTCACTCAGGCCATGGGGGCCCGGGTTCAAAATGCTGGACGTGCCGAATCCATGCACAACCGAGACCGCTGTAAAGGCCAGAATGACGAGCGGAAAGACCAGCACCACGAGCATTGCCATCTTCACATCGTAGGCTTCTATCTTTTTTCCCAGATACTCAGGCGTTCGGCCCACCATCAACCCGGCAATGAACACAGCCAACACGATGTAGATCAGCATGCCGTACATGCCTGCGCCCACACCGCCAAAAATTACTTCGCTCAGCATGATGTTGACGAGCGGCACCATCCCTCCGAGCGGAGTGTAGGAGTCGTGCCAGCCGTTGATGGCCCCGCAGCTGGCATCGGTGGTGACGGTGGCAAACAGCGCGCTGTTGGCGATGCCGAAGCGCACTTCTTTGCCTTCCATGTTGCCGCCGGGCTGCAATGCGGTTACATGCTGATTCGTTCCTGCCAGCAGGGGATTGCCGCGGGCTTCCGCCCAGTAGGCGACCGTTACCCCCGCAAAAAATAGGATTGCCATGGCGGCCCATACCGCCCACCCGTGGCTTTGCGAGCCGGTCATGCGTCCCAAGGTATACGTGAGTCCGGCGCCGATGGTGAAGATCGCAACCAATTCAATCAGGTTGGACAGTGGCGTGGGATTCTCAAACGGATGTGAGCTGTTCGCGTTGAAGAAGCCGCCGCCGTTGGTGCCGAACTCCTTGATGATTTCCTGCGAAGCAACCGGGCCCTGGGCAATCGTCTGCTCGGTAACGGTGTCCATCACTGGCTTGCCCTGATTGTCGACAACAGGTTTGCCGTCCACGCCGACTCGCTGCACCTGCATCGGCTCGACCAGCTTCGCGGTATCGTAGGGCTTCAGGTTTTGCACCACGCCCTGAGACACCAGCACCAGCGCGCCGACTACGCAGAAGGGCAACAGCACCCAGAGGCTGGCGCGCACCAGGTCCACCCAGAAGTTGCCGATGGTCTCCATCTGCCGGCGTGCGATCCCGCGAATGAACGCGATCGCGAGTGCTATTCCCACCGCAGCAGAAATGAAATTGTGGTAAGCCAGCCCCGCCATCTGGGTGAAGTAACTCATCGTGGTCTCACCCGAGTAGACCTGCCAGTTGGTGTTAGTGGTGAATGACGCGGCCGTGTTGAACGCGACGTGTGCCGGACCTACTGCTCCAAGCTTCTGCGGATTGAGTGGCAGATAGCCCTGCAATCGCTGCATCGCGTACAGCACGATCATCGAGACCAGGCTGAACAGGAGCATCGAGATCGCGTATTCCGTCCAGCGCATCTCGTGATTCTCGTCCACCGCCGTGACCCGGTAAAGCAGGCGCTCGATCGGCCGCAGCACGGGATCTATGAATGTCTTCTCGCGGTTGAACACGCGAGTCATGAAGATACCCATCGGCTTCGTAACCGCAAACACGAGCACCAGGAAAATCAGAATTTGCAACCAACCATTCGCGGTCATTTCAGAATTTCTCCGGCCGCAGCAACGCGTAGACCAGATAGATCGTGGTCAACGCGCTGACTGCGAGCATAATCGTCGATTCCAGAGTCATAAGTCGCTCCTCACTTCACGCGCTCGCAGAAGCGCACATACGCAATCGATAAGACAAAGAATGCGATCGTAACTGCGATCCAAAGTGCATCTTGCATAGCTTTCTCCCAAAACTGATTTCAACTCGCCTTGTCATCCGTCTTCTTTTCGGGTGTGCGATGGATGCGAGCGATACTCGACTTAGAACTTGACCAGTATGGCCATGTTCAACCGGTTTTCAGTCTTTCGCAGATCCGGCGACCATCCCGCAACCGCGGAGCCCGGCGCTCCCTGATTGCCGCCCGGAGGCGTCACGCCGCCCGGTCCTGAGAAGTACGGCACATTGTCGCCGCGGTAGTTGTATTCCCAGCGGAAGGTGATGTACTGGCTCGGCATCCAGTCAAAGGTTGCGGACCCATCCCAGGCCTTGTATGGATCACCGGGATTCTCCGTGAAATAAGGCGTGCCTGATGCCGCGGTCGCTCCATTAATCGGAGGCAACAGGACCAGGTACCGTCCCGGGTTGTTGATTCTTCCACCGCCGATCGTCAGCCCGAACAAATCTTTATGGAACCAGAGCCGGTTGTAGGCCATGAAGCCCAGAAAGCTTTGCTTCGGCGCCAGGTAGCTCTTCCCGGCAACGACCTTCGTAGAGTTACCCGCACAACTGACCGCCGTTCCTGCCACCGGATCGCCGCCATGCTCGCAACCGGCATCTCCCGTCAGAGAAAACGCAGCCTTGCTGATGAAGTTGGACGGGTTGTCGTAGTACTTCACCTGAATGCTGTCGTCGGTGTGATAGCGAATGCGGTTTGGAACGCCCAAGGCATCCGCACCCAAAGCGTACTGATTCCCAAGAATCGAAAGCCAGCTAGTAGGCCGCCACAAGATCTGCCCTCCAATACCGGGCCGATTATTGAAGCGTCCATAGGCTTGCCATCCGTTCACGAACCAGGGTTCGATCTTCAACTTCTCCGTGGGAAAAAACTGGACGCGCACGCCATTGAAGAACCACGGCGTATTCGAAGAAACATAGGACGGCTGATAGGCCCAGTTGTCGAAGTTGTAGTAGCTGAATAGCCCCACGTATGACATGAAGATTCCCGCGTCGACGTTGATGCCGTGCATGGCGTCGAAGTGATACCCGCCGTATGCCTCCGATATATAGCGGTAGGCGTCCGCCAGGTTCCACTGGCCGCGCGATGGGCTGGCATCGTTGCGCGGCGTGGTTTGCGAATACATGCCGAACTGCGTCATCAGCCGCGCACGCACGTGGTCGTAGTGAAAATCGCCCCCCACGCCCAACTGGCTGAGTTGAACCTCGTTCGCGCGAAACACCTCGCTCGATCCGCTGATCGTGTCGTCCTTCGGATGCCGGAAGTCGTAAATGTAGTCAACGTCCGCCCTGATTTCCGGCGTAAAGAATGGGCTGTCGAAAGCCGGCGTCTTCGTCCGCGCATTCCCGTTCAACCAGGTGAAGTCGGCAAAAGCGAAAGGCACGGCCTTCGCCGGTTTGCTTTCAGGGGCAGCCGCCGGCGGTGTGGCAGCCTGGGTCGCCACCGCGGATTCACCGACCAATTCTTCTTTCCCTGCAGATGACGCCGGCACCGAGTCGGTGGACCCCGCGCTCGCATCTGCGTGTCGCTGCTTCAGCTGAGACTCGAGTTGCTGAATGCGAGTGCGCATCCTTTCGAGTTCCTGAATGATCTCGGCATCGGCGGTGTCATGCGCGGACCCACTGGTTGACGTGGCCGCCTGGCTTGAGTCCCCCGATCTGGGTTGGGGATCTCTTTCCCCGGCCGTTTGCCCGGCCAGGTAGAGTGGATTTAAAAGTGAGACACCAATGACAATAGCGAGACCAAATTTCAACCTGAGGTCGTTCATTTAAGATTTCGTGCCTTTCACGCGCAGCTTGCCCTTCCCGCTGGAGCGGCGTAACTGCCCGCGATCTTCATTCAAAATCATGGCGCGTAAAGTTCGTCTAAAAAGTTCATAAACAATCCGTAAAGGTTGCTCACTTTGCCGACTCTTCCTTACTCTTCTGCTGACGGATGGACCCACCCAGGTCCGCTTTACTTGAGACTTCGATGTTGCAGATGTAACATTCCTTGCGGAAGAGCAAGACAGACCGTTCGCGACCCTCTCGCCTGGAGTTGAGCCATGGAACCTCACCGTGTGAAACTCGGGATAACGCCTTGCTTGCGTCTCGAATGCACCTTCTGGCTTGAGGAGGAAGGCTGGTGCGGTGGCCTGGAATCGTTGGGCATCACAGTTCATGCACCCACTTTTGTGGCGGCCAAGAACGACCTGGAACTTGAATTAGGCAAGTACATCGGGACACTGCTCAAGGCACTGGGCAACAGCGAATCCGGTCGGGCTGCCTGAAAGACGGATTAAAGGAGATGCTTGTGAATCACTGCTGCAAGAAGGCGCTTTGGCTGGGGCTCCTACTCAACACGCTCGTTGCGTTTGCGCAAGCGCCACCGGAGGGCATCTGGCAGGGATACGACGGCGAGTGGCGGCATGTTTCGCGGCAGTTGATTGCCCTGGCCGAAGCTACGCCAGCGGAGAAATTCGCATGGCGCCCGGCGCCGGGTGTCCGCTCCACCAGCGAAGTGTACATGCATATTGCGCTGGCCAATTTCTACCTGTTGAGCGTTACCGGCCCCAAAATGCCCGCGGGACTCAAAGAGGATTCGGAGAAAACGGTCACCGCGAAGGCTGAGGTTCTCGACTGGCTAAAACGCTCGCTCGAGGCAGTGAAGGAGGCCCACCTCGCCGCCAAGCCGAGTGACCTGGAGCGTAAAGTTCACATCGCTGACCGGGATGCGACGGTGGATGGAATGTACCTCCGCATCATCGTCCACGCCAATGAGCACATGGGTCAACTCATCGCATACGCACGAATGACTGGCATCGTGCCCCCCTGGTCCAAGAACTGAAGGGCATAATCTCTGCAAATACAATCGAGACGGCGACAGCTCACGCGCCCGGCTCGATGAGTGTAATCGGGATGTTACGCCAGCTATGCACGCGAAACCATTCGTGTAAGCTAGCCCGTACGGACCAAAAATCAGTGATGGCCTATTTCCCTGATCTTTCACCTTACGCCTATGGACACAGCCCTCATCCGGGCGTGATCCATGTGGGCTGGCTTGATAATGTCCACCCTTTTCCTCATGGGGCAGTGGAGGATCACCTTCTCGAGAAAATGAAACGACTAGCCGCCAAGCCCGTGGAACTCCACAGGGGCAAACACCTCTGCGAGCTATGCAAGGAGCCAGCAAATCTTGTGAAGACGATCCCGACCAACCGAGTTGTCATTGATCCAAACTGCTCTTGGTGGCGATGGGCTGACGAGCGATCAAGCAATGGCGAGATTCGAGTTTCTCGCGGAGGGGTTACGTTTGCTGCACCTGTGTTAATTGTCCACTACATTCAAGAGCATGGCTATCTCCCTCCGGACGATTTTCTAAGGGCTGTTGAAGAAGCAGTCAGCTAAAATTCTCCCCCCTCTCAAGGCAATGGTTGTAAGCAGGCCGACATTTGTCATGGAATCAATAGCGCTCATTGACGGTTTTGAGCGTAATCGAGATTTATGGCCAATCATGTCCTCCCGGCTCCGAGTCGGCCGTTTAAGCGATGGGGAGTGCCCAAGCATTTCCGATTCGACTCGATTTGGTTGATGCTCATGTAATCGGTATCACGGTTGGTCCTGATTGTCGGAGACCCTGCACCGCTCTTGAGTTTTGAGTCGACGCGCGAATCGCGCAGGCTGAGGAGAGCTCCGGGCGAAATCAATGGGGAAGTATCTTGATCTCGGATTTGAATTCGTGATAGTTACGGAAGTCGATGAGGTTGTGGCTGCAGTAGCTGGTATGCCGTTGACAACCCAACGCCTCGGCATGGACCGGAAGCAAAAACGATGCCTCGCCAATCCTCACGTAGGAATAATCTAATGCGGTTTCGACCGCAGCCATCGGGAAGTCTGACGGTATGTCGCGGGCCTGTATCTCGATTCGCAGGACGCGCGCGGTGTTCGGATCCAACCATACGGAGCCTTCGTAAGCCGCAGCCAGATTCTGAGAGCCGGCGTGCAACATCCAGTGTGAATTTTCTCTCTGCACCTGAAAGTCGTAAACCTGGGCACTGAAACCCGAAATAGTAGATGAACGACCGGACCTGAACTGCGCGTGTGTATCGGGATGAAAAAGTTCCAGCAGTATGGACGCAAACTCTCCAGTGGACCAGGACCCATCAATTTCTTGCAGGGGCTTGTCCGTGGGACGGTTATCGATCTTCACGTTACGATAACTTTCGTGCCCGTCTTCGTAAATGATCTCAGCCGAAACCACGTCAAGGGGCATTTTCTCCTCGCGGCCTCGCTGGGTAAACCGCGACATGAACTCCTGACAAACAAAGTTGGGTAGCTTTTCCGAAAATTGGAAGGCCGCGCCTCTGGCGCTTTCGATCAAGGATTCGGCAGGCGGCAGCGAACGCGTGGCCGAAGGGGTCGGCGCCAGCTCAGTAGATTTCGCCGCCTGCAGTGCAGGCGATCCCAGCAGGTTCTCAATGGGCTGCAGGACAACTGAGCAGCCTGCTTGTGCACACGACAACTGGGCGTGACGCACGATCTTTATCAATGAAACGTCGGGAAACCGAACCAGGAACTCCTTTTCGCGAATTTTGTCAGCGGCGGAGCGGAGGCCGGCGTCGCCGTCGAGAAATTCCGCTCG
>Ga0335081_10003491_pt1 | contig 24750 bp, 19 predicted proteins | sample Lox_Sample_35_FD_206713 | JGI IMG/M metagenome (GOLD analysis project Ga0335081, IMG submission 206713) | Soil microbial communities from Loxahatchee National Wildlife Refuge, Florida, United States - Lox_Sample_3.5 | ecosystem: Environmental > Terrestrial > Soil > Wetlands | place: USA...
GCAAGAGCGATTGCCGCCCAATTCACGCGCATGGCCCCGTCCTCCGCAACAATCGGAGACGATACACTCGCAGGGCCCCATTGTGCAATGGGAATAGCACAATTAGGAGCGAGAACAAGGGCACATCCGTAGTACTTCTTGCGCAGTACGGCCCTGCTTGCGGAGCGCCCGCAGGCTGAGCGCGTCATGCCGCTTGGCCAGGCGCGCGCCGGACTCATCGCGAATGAGATCGCAATGATAGTAGGCGGGCACCGGCAGTCCGAGGGCGCGAATCAGCAGCAGTTGCCGGGCGGTGGACTTCAGCAGATCGGCGCCGCGCACGACCTCCGTGATCTGCATGGCCGCGTCGTCGGCCACCACCGCAAGCTGATAGGCGGGCACATCATCGCGTCGCCATATGACAAAGTCGCCGAAATCCTTGCCGGCGACAAAGCGTTGTGCGCCCTGGCGCAGATCGTCGAACGCGATCGCCTCGCCATCGGGAACAAGGAAGCGCCAGTTCACGCCCTGCGGAGTTTCATGCCGCTGCGCTTCGCCGCGCCAGTTGCGGCAGCGGCCGGGGTACAGCGGCTCGTCATCGCCCTCGTTGGGAGCGGCCGCCGCCATCGCCAGGTCCTTGCGCGAGCAGGTGCACCGATAGATGTAACCTCCGTCGCGCAGCTTGCGCCAGGCATCGAGGTAAAACTCACGGCGCCGGCTCTGCTCGTAGGGAGCAAACGGGCCGCCCACCTCCGGGCCTTCCTGCCACGCGATGCCGAGCCACTTCAGATCTTCCACCATCGCCCGCGCGAATTCCGGCTTGGAGCGCTGCGGATCAAGGTCCTCGTTGCGAAACACCAGCGTGCCGTTGCGGTCCCGCGCGCGCCGATACGCGCTCCAGAAGGTGCAAGCGTGTCCGATGTGCAGCAGACCGGTGGGAGAGGGCGCCAGCCTTCCGCGATAAGGCAGGTGCTGCGTGGTGGAGACCGCCCGCATAAGGCGATTGTAAGAATCTGCCACTCATCCGAAAAGCGCGAATGAGTGGGGCAGCCGGCCACCCGCGACATTCTCTTTCGCGTCGTCTAAGATTCACACATGGACGACTGCCTCTTTTGCAAAATCATCGCCGGGAAAATTCCCTCCAAGAAGGTCTACGAAGACGACAAGGTGTATGTCTTCGAGGACATCAATCCCAAAGCGCCGACACACGTGCTCATCGTCCCCAAGCGGCATATCGCTGGAATAGACAAGGCCGGCGCGGAAGACGCGGAGATCATCGGCTACTGCCAACTGGTCGCGGCCAAGCTGGGGCGCGAACGCGGCATCGAAGACGGATACCGCACCGTGTACAACGTCGGCCCGCGCGCAGGTCAATCAGTGTTCCACCTGCATCTGCACATGCTCGGCGGGCGGGACTTGAAGTGGCCACCGGGGTAGACAGTGGATAGTGGTGAGTGGTTAGTGGATAGTGCCAGCAAGCATCTGCTGTTGCCCTCCCACTGTTTGGAAACGTGTAAACGCAATAGTCGAGCTGACCTGCGCCCTAACGTCCAAACCCCACTTAAGTGTACGTCGCTTCCCTATTGGTGAGTATTTCTTCTTGGCGTATCTGGGCGCTAGGTGTAATCTGTCCTCGATTGCAAGCTGCGGCCGATTACCGTGAATCCCGCGTTCTCGCGGCGGTCGTCGGGCCACAGTAGTTTTCTGCAAGTGGAAGATTTCATATGAGATATTCGCCCACATTCGTTTTGCTGATCGCAACCGCCGGGCTGGGATGGGCACAAGCTCCGCCCGCTGGCGGCTGTGGGAAAAATGTTTCCTTCGCCATTGCCGAGCAGGGACAGCCAGTCCCCGCGATCCCCAAATTCGCCTCCAAGTGGCTGGAGAGCAAATCGCGCCGAGAAGCTTTTTCCAAGCTTTGCTTTTCGCAGGTGCCTTCCCCGGCCATCACCAACTACATCGTGGTCTTTTCCACCACCGCAATCGTATTTGAGGGGCTGAAGGCTTCGGCCCAGACCTACAAGAGCGCCGCACAAGGCCACGACAATGCCTCTACGCTTAACGGTTATGGCGGCACCTGGAGCTATGCCTACGCCGGAGTAGCGCCCCCGGCGACCACCGACACACTCGATTTGAGGCGCGACGATAAACCCAAAGCGCTCGACGTGCGCGCCTTCGATCAGAGTGGAAGGACCATCTCCCAGGACAACTTGAAGACATTTTCTTCCCGCGAGAAGCTCCTGGAGAAGGTGCTGACCGACATTCTCAACGATACGCCGCAGGCGATGGACCGCAAGTCACTGGCGTCGCCGTTGTCGGTGTATTACGTCAATTGCGATGTCGATGCGGCTCCGGCTTCGCCAGGCGTGAACGACCCTTCACCGGCTAAAGCAGCCGCAGCAGCTTCCAAACCGGCCGCTGCGCCAGCCGCTCCGCCGCCGCCCCCGCCGCCTGGCCTGGATATCTGGTCGAGTCCGCCGGGCGCGGACATCTTCGTGGACGGGGCATACGTCGGCAAAACGCCGTATTCCATGACGCTTGCACAAGGCGCACACACCATCGATCTGCGCAAGAAGGATTTTGCCATCTGGCAACGAAAGGTGCAGGTCACCGCCGGTAAGCGCCGGATAGGTTCTTATCTGGAGCAGAAGGTCCTCAACCTGGAGTGACGCTCGCCCTGTCAGGCGCCACCTAAACTCTGAGCGTGCGCCTCTGCCGCTGGTGCGAGGCCGCTGTCTCCGGCCAGAAGCGCGACGATGCGCTTGCCATCCGAGTGCGGAATGGGCATGAAGTTGTACAGGAAGGCGATCAGGTTCACCCAGGCGAAGATGGGCAGGGTGTCGCGCAAAACGATAGCAAGCAGCAGGTTGACAAGCGGTCCCGCCAGCGAGACACACAGATTGGCCCATCGCGGTCCCGGTTCTCGCACCGTGTACAAGCCTGTTCGGGAGAGGCCGACCTTCTTCACCTTCACACCGCACAGCAGCGCGGTGGCGACGTGCCCACTCTCGTGAAGCAGCATCGCAGGAATCCCCAGCAACATAACCACGAGCATGCTGAATAGAACTGTCATCGGCCTTGACCCCAGGTTCGGTAGTAGTCCGCGCGGGAACGTTCCCCGGCACACTTATTTGTTCGGCAGCGGGTGGTGCGGACTTTAGCCGCGACCGCGTTCCGAAACGTGCTAGGTGCGATGTGAGGGCCGGCCGGCAGGTTGGCCGTGGCGAGGGGTAGCTGCGCAACCAATGTTTTCAGCGATGCGCGGCGCGTTCCGTTCCGCACAGATCCAGCGGGCGCAGCGAGAACTGCACGTCATCGGTGGTCACGCTCCAGAACATCCGGTCGGAATACGCCGGGCACAAATCCGAATCGTTACCGCTTCCTTTGGAGCGCGCCCACAAGATTTTCTCAGCGCTGAACTCCGCTCCGTTATGGACGAGTTCGTCGCCCGGATAATGCCGCTGCATGTCATAGGACACCAGCACCAGGTGCTTGCCTGGCCGGTCGGCCAACTGCCGGGCCACCAGCTCCCGCGTGTTGGCAAAAGCGAAGGTCGTATTCAGGGTTGAGCTGCCGGTGTTCCGGGTGAGCGAGACCGCAATCACCGTAAGGCACACGGCGATGGCGAAGGCGTGCTGGCCATCCTCACCCTGCTGCCAGAGGTAATGCAGCCCGGCAATCGCAAAGATGTAGACCGCGATGGTCGCGGGCGCGAAGTAGTGAGCTTGCGAGAAGATGCATGACGCTACGGCGGCTCCGGTGGTCAGCGTAAGGGCAAGCACCAGCCACAGCTTGGGTTGCTTAATGCACAGCAGCAAGCCGACCAGTAAGGGGAACCAGTCGTTCCACAGGCGCCGGACCTCGAGGCCGACGATACCGGAGAGCGCCTCGCCTTCCTGGTACTCATGCTCTTCCGCCTCGACCAGGTAATACTTCGTGAAGACGGGATCGTGAGCAGTTTGCGGCGGCGTAACATGCTGGCCAAAAAATAACGGCAGCGCGGCGTAAGTATGTTCATTCAGGACATACGGCATCAGCAGAGCATTGCCCGTTGTCCGCTGGTTGTAGTGCGCGATTAGACCGAGTCCCGCCACTCCAACAATCAGAAGAGGCAGCACCGTGGGAAGCAGTTTGAGTTCAGCCCGTACTGCACCTCGAATCACCTTGTAAGCGAAATACACCAGCAGCGGAATGGAAAACGCCAGGCCTTCGTAAGGCCGCGAGGTAGCCAGGAGCAGTAGCGACACCGCAAATAGCCACGCCGGCAGCGCACGATTTCGCGCCGGCAGCGTCGTGTCAAACAGCCGCACTACCCCACCCAGCGCCAGCGCGCCGGCAAGCGCGGTGATTGATCCGCCCCAGTACGAATTCATCCAATAGGAAAACAACGCGAGCTTGGCGACGGCCAGCAGGCCTCCGATCAGCGCCCACTCCGCAGGCACGAAGGCCAGAAGCGTCCAGCAAATCGCGCCGCATAATAGCGCGGTGGTCAGATAAATCCCCATCCACGGCTGATGAAAGACAATCTCGCCCAATGCCAACGCCAGACCCTGCGCTCCGGGATACTTCGAGTGATAGGTGGGGAGCAGGTTCACATGAAAGGTCTCGAAGTGCTGCCAGGCCGCGGGAGTGGGATTGGCAAGCCGGAAGTGGGAGAAGGTGTCTCCCATCAGCAGGTAACTGTATTCATCATTGATGCGCGGCTGGGGAACTCCAAGCCACGGCATGAGCAGCGCCCGGCCCGCCAGGGCGATTACGATGACCAGCAATACCCCTCGCCACTCCTGGCGCAGGACCGCCTCGAGCCAGCGCGGGCGAGAGAGAGACGGCCGCAAAAGACGAAGCGCCAGGAATGCCAGTAGGGTGAAGGCGATCAACAGCCCGGTTTCGACGGCGAGCATTCGCAAACCATCGATCGGCGCAAAGTTCATCTCCGGGCCCGGCCCTCCGGCTCAGAGCATAGCAGAGGCGGCTCTAGTGCACGCCGATGGTGTACCTCGGCGAGGCGATACCGTTCGCCACCACTTCCAAATAGCTCTGGCCGGTCTCCATGTTGGCCGGGACATCGACGTGCGTATACGCCGGCCCGTTATAGCCCACCGCCATGGTGCTGTGATCGTGGGTGCGGCAGTAGAAGACGTGGCCCGTGCCGGTGTTGGTGATACGCACGATGGGATAGTTGGTGGCCGACTGCGCGTCATCGCCGTAGGCATTGGCTTGCGATGCGCCGTTGAACTTGAAGCCCGCAAGCCGGAACGAGCTGCCGCGCGCGATCACGGCTGAGGTCAGGATCGCCGACGGCGCCAGCCCGGGATACGGATTGCCTGTGGGGGTGTAGATTTCCACGTCGGTGCTGCCATCGGTGTACAGCACTTGACCCGTGGGCAGCACCAGCATGCGTCCGTACCACGATGAATCGTTAGCAGATTCCGGCGTGGCCGGTACCTGGTTCAGGTTGTGACCGTCCCACTCGAAGAACTCCACACCGTTGAGAAAAATTCCCGGGCTGGTTGCCATCAGCACGTTGCCGTCGGGCAACAGCGCCGCTGGACCATCGGCAATGTCGAGATTGCCGGGGAAATCCGGGCCCGGCGTCCAGGTCTGCGCGTTCACGTTATAGATGGAGGTGTGGCCGGCGCCCGCCCCATTCGCGCCGGTGGCGAAGACGGTGCCGTCAGGGCGCAGCATGGCAGGTCCCACTTCGTAGGAGCCATGCGAATCCCAGAGCTGGACGATCGTGCTGCCCGCGCTCGACCATGAGCCCGTGCCCGGATCGTACAACTCGGAGTTGGTGCCATTCGGGTCATAGCGGTCGACGTAAGCGTCGACGGTGAGCACTTTGCCGTTAGGCAGCAGGGTCCAGCCCTCCTCGTCGTTCTCGTCGAACTTGCCGGTGCCGGTGGGAGTCCAGGTCAGCGTGACGGGATCGAGCAGCGCCTGCTGCCGGGTGCAACAGTTGGCCAGCATGAAAGTCTTGTTGAACAGGACCACGCCGGACGCATCGCCGATGCTGCTCCAGCCGCTGGGCGGGTTCATGCGGGTCCACGTGTTCGCTACCGGATCGTAAATCGCACCCTTGTTGGTCCACACGTACTGGCTGAAGTTTTGCTCGCCTCCCTCGACGATCACACGCCCATCGGCCAGCACGGCCGAGGCAAAGAACAGCGGGCCGTAATCGGACGAAAGCGAGGCCAATTGCGACCACGTGCCGTTCACATAGCTGCCATTGATGTCCGGGGTGAGCTTGTACCACTCGGAGAAGCCGTCGTTGGGGTCTTCGTGATGCACCATCACGGTCCCGTCGGTGAGCAAGAGGGCGGTGCCTGCGGTGAAGGTTGGTTGATGGGTCAACGGCTGCCAGGATTGCGCCCCGGAGATGCCGGCGGCGATCAGCAGTAGCAGAGTGGTGAAGGCGAGTTTTCGCAAAAGCACTTTTCTCCTCGGAGTGCTCAGGTCAAGAGAGGCTTGCCCAGCGGATGGCAGGTGCCGAAGGCGGGCCGAACTGTCCCAAGTCAAAGTCGAAACATTATAGACTCAGTTGGAAATTCCGAGCTGCGTGTTGGGACGAAATTCACACGTCTCATAAAATTTTCACATCTGGAGTATTAAGGTGGAGCACCGCCGCCCGAAAAAGTCTGCCAGGGTGGAAGCGCCGGGCTTCAGCCCGGCGAAAGGTTGCACTTCGATAAAAGTGGCTTTAGCCACGGGGAAGCGGTGAAGCCGCTCTTTAATGCGCGGGCGGCAGTTCCACGGCAAACGAAGTCTGCTCCGGCAAGCGCAAGATATGCGGCGTGATCACCACCAGCAGTTCGTCTTCGGTCACGTTCTTATCGTGGACCGTCGCGCCGTAACCCAGGCCGGGCAACCGCCCCAGAAAGGGATATCCGTTGATGTTGCGGCTGTCGTTCATATCGATCAAGCCGGTGATCACGCTGGACTCGCCGTTCTTCATGGTGATGGTCCCCGTGTACTCGCGATTGTTGATGATGGGGACGCCGTTCACGTTTTGCGTGCCCAGCGAGCGGATCTGAAGCTCCACCTTCATCGTGACGTCCTGATTGCCGTGTATCCAGGGCGTGGCTTTCAGGTTCACGCCCAGGTCTTCAAAATTAAACGAAGGAAAGGGCGCGATGTAGCTTTGGTTGCCGACGACTTGGCTGATGGAGGCGCTGTTGTAAATCGGAGCGTAGGTGGCGTTGATGATGGGATAGCGCTCGCCGATCTTCATCACCGCGGGATCGTTGTGCGAGGCGCGCAACGTCACGTGCTCCAGGCTGCGGATGTCGGACTCATTGAGACTGAAGGTCGGAGTAATGCCCTGGCCTGCGCCGTTCAGGCCAAACAGCGTCAGTCCGCCCCCGAAGGTCGCGAAGGGCTGGGAGAGAATGGAACTGTTGCTCGAGTTTTGAAGTTGCGACAGCAGCGCTGAGATGGCCTGCGAATTCGCCTGGTTGATGCCGCCCGAGGCGATGAGCTGATTGATGAGGTTCTGCGCGTTCTGTCCCAAACTCGCGATCAGCGCCGGGCTGATGTTGAACATGGTGAACTGGGTGGGCAACGCCGTGCCCAGCGAGCGCGCAAAGCTGGTGGCGACGGCATACACCCGCAGGTCGAGCAGCACCTCAGGCCGGCCGTTGCTCAGGCTCTTGATGAGATGCTCGGCAGCCTTCACTACCGGCCACTCCGCGCGGATGGTGATAGTCGATTGCGCTTTGTTCTGGCCGATGAAGCGCAGGTTCAACAGCACGCGCAGCGAGTTGGTCATCTCCGCCAGTTGCTGGTCGTTCAACTCCGGCAGGTAGAAGGTCTCCAGGCCCATGCGCTCGAATTGCCGCCGGTTCTCGACGGTGTCAGCCAGGAAGAGGACTTGCGTGGGCGAGAGCGCCACCCAAAAGCTCTTGGTGACCTCGTCGGCGGCCCGGATCGCGGTCGCGAAGTTCACGTCCTGAATGTCGAAATGGACGTGGTGTTGTTTCACCGAGTCGTCAAATTCGGCGCTGATGCCGTAAGTGCGTGTCACCTCTGTAAGCAGGGCGCGTGAATCGCCGCGGAAGTGGAAATCGTGATGCTGCGCGGCGGGCCGTAACTCGATCGGCGTCGACTGCTCCACCACGCTCACCTGCCGGGCCGGCTGCGCCTCCTCGGGGATGGAATCTCGTAGCCGCTGGAGAGCGTAATCGTTGGTGGGATCGTACTGCAAGGCGCGGCGGAACTCGGCCATGGCCACGATCTCGTTGTTGCTGAGCATGGCCTGGTTGCCGCGCTCCAGCGCCTGCAGGGCCAACTGCTGGCGGGCAAATTCGCGCGCCACGACATAATCGTAGTTCCGGGGATCGAGCTCGGAGGCGCTGGAGAACTTCACAAACGCCTCATCCAACTTGCCCTTCTTTCGCAGCTTCAGTCCGGCGTCGAACTGGCGTTTGGCCTCGGCGGCTTCGCGCTTGCTGACGGTCGGCAGGATAACGGTTGCGGATGGCGCTGCGGCAGATGTTTGTTCCTGCGATTGCGGCTGCGGATTGGGCTGCGCCGCTGTGCCGGCCTGGGTTGGCGGAGTGACTTGAGTAGGGGGCGCGTTAGAGGTCGGCTGAGGCTGTGCGGATTGCGAGTCCGTCTGCGCGGATGCGGAATTCGCCGGAGCGGCGGCAGGCGCCACAGTCTGCTGCGCGACGAGCACGCTCTCCATCGCCAGCGACATCCACAACATCCCTACCAAGAACCGCATGACGTGTGACGATTGTAAGCTACTACTCCGACCTCTGTCAGGTCGCCATCAGCTCGGCGCAGGTCGTGATGCACCATGTTGGCGCTTCCCGCGCCAACTCCTGCTGCGAATAGATGCCGGTGGCCACCGCGACCACCGGCACGCCGAGGTGAGCAGCGGCGCGTATGTCGCTCGGCGTGTCGCCGATGCAGCAGACCAAGGTCTCGGGCCCGCGCAGTTGTCGCGCCAACTCGACGCCATGACGGAAGATGTCTTCGCGCTTCTCCCGCGTGTCGCTGAAGGAGCCGAAATCGATGAGGTGGCGCACGCCCGCGCGCTCCAGCTTGCGCCATCCGATCGCCTCGAAGTTGCCGGTGACGGCCCCGATCAGCTTGCCTGCGCCGCGTAGCAGCGCAAGCAGCTCCGGAATCGACGGGCATAGCTCTACTTGCAAGCCCGCGGCATTGCGCGCCACCTCGGCGCACATTAGCTCCCGGGCTGCCGGCAATCGCGTTTCGAAGTCAGCGCGCAACTGGCCGTAGTGAGCAAGCGTTGCGCGCAGAATGCCAATGTCGGTGTTGCCGTGTACCGGAACGGGATCGATGCGGCCCTCGCATCCCTAAACCTCGCGCAGCGCAGTGTGAAAGGAGTTGTAGTGGACTCCGCCGCGGGTGTTCGCCAGCGTGCCGTCAATATCGAACAGATAGGCATCGAACTGACGCCAGTTGAAGGGCGCGTCGGGCATTGAAGTCAGTGCAGCGGAGGAAGCCGCGGTTCGCTTTTCGCGGGCTCGCTCTTAGACCAGTTTCATAATTAGCGGAATGCGCGAGTTCGGGTATGACAAAACAAAAGAGGCCTGAGCACATCAGTCCTAAAGCCTGGGCTGCTGTCGACTCGCCACCGCTGACCGAGCGCGAGCTCGCGAAGGTGAAGCCCTTGCGGGAGTTTTTCCCCGATCTGGCTGAATTCTCTGAGCGCCGCAAGCGGGGTCAGCGCGGCCCCCAAAAAGCGCCGACCAAGAAGCCGATTACGATTCGCGTGGATCCCGAGGTCTTGGCCAGTTATAAGGCTACGGGCCCGGGCTGGCAATCTCGGATGAATGAGGTTTTGCGTCGGGGAGTCGCTATAGCAGAGTGTCGGCCCGCTAAGTCGAACTGCAAACTGGCTGTGCTACACTTCCCCCTGTCGAGGGTCGAGGATGAACGGCATGCTCCGCAAAATGCTTTTTGTGGACCTGATGAAAGGGCTGAAGGTCACCTTCCGCAATCAGGACCCGAAGTGCGTGTACACCGAACAATACCCGCTCCAGCGGCCGCAGGTGGCGGAACGGTTTCGCGGGGCGCCGCGCCTCAACAATCATCCTGAGACCAACGAGACGCTGTGCATCGGCTGCGACCTGTGCGCGCTGGCCTGTCCCGAACACCTCATCATTGTCGGCACCGAGCGCAACGAGAAGACCCGCCGCAAAGAGCTCACCACTTTCACCTACGACCTGAGCCGCTGCATGTTCTGCGGCCTGTGCGAAGACGCCTGCCCGGTGGACGCGCTGGAGCTGACCCAGGACTTCGAGATGGCCAACTACAGCCGCGAAGGACTCACCTGGGACCGCGAGACGCTGGAGAAAGGCCCCCAGCCGAAGGAATACCGGCGGTAGTTGCGGCCCAACAAGCAACGAGTAGCTAAGTCGGAGTTGCACGCCCGGCGAGGAGAGCGGCACTAGATGCATACACGATCGGTACCAAGCGCCGTTGGCGGCAATGTCTCCACTTGAAGGGCTGCGTCGTGGGTTGGTGGGGAGCTTACTCCAGGGATTGGAGCTGCCGATCTCCAGATAGGCCAGTCGAGAGGTCAAGTCGAAGCGCTCCTCGGAGAGCCTGATGAGAAGCAGGCTTTCGACGATCAGTTCTTCTACGTTTATCGGTCGCGTGGAATCGACGTAGATTTCGGAACATCCCAGCAATCAGTCCAACGGCTGTTTTTCTACGGCTTAAACATCGAGGGCCATTCTCGTGCGGCCTCGGTGCGGTTCGATGGAATCGGTTTTGGATCGTCGCGAAGCCGCGTCATTCGTGCGCTCGGGCAGCCGGACCTCGAGGGCGGCCCCGTTCGCGTCGGCAGGCGCCTCAAGAGCTGGATCTGCTACAACTCCGGCATTGAGTTTGACCTTGACAGTCAGGATCGCGTAATGATCATGGTCATCTTCGATCCCCGTCTGGCCAAGCGTCGTTAAATCCTACCTCTCGACTCATGAGACACTGGAGAAGGCTCGTGCGCAGCTAAGACTGCGCTGCTTCGAAGCGGCGGCGTCATGGTGCAAACCGCCAATCTGGTTACACTCAAGCCCCGGACCCTTCAGGCGTTCGAGGAGTACATCCGCGCGGCTGAAGGAGGCATGGAGCCGTCGCTCAGCGGCCGCGCCGCGTTCCTTTGGTCAGACCTCAACCTGCAACGGGCGCAGCAGGTGCGGCAGGGACAGATCGTCGCGCAACTTTGGCAGGGGGAGTCGCCGGTCAAAATCCCCAATGGCCTGATTCACGACTGGGTGGGCGCGGCATTCGCTCCCGAGGCAAGCGTTGAGCAGGTGCTCGCCATGGTGCAGAACTACGATGATCACAAGAACATCTACACGCCCGAGGTCATCGACTCGAAGCTGATCAGTCGAGATGGAAACGACTTCAAGATTTTTCTGCGGCTGCTGAAGAAAAAAATCATTACCGTCGTGCTCGACACCGATCACGATGTCCACTATTCGACGGTGGAAGCCCAGCGTTGGATTTGCCGCTCGTATACCACGCGAATCGCCGAGGTGGAAGACGCGGGCACCGACAAGGAAAGAGTGCTGGCGCCTGACACTGGCTACGGCTTTCTGTGGCGGCTGTACTCGTATTGGAAGTTCGATGAGAAGAAGAGCGGCGATGGCGTGTACATCGAGTGCCGCGCCATCTCACTAACGCGCGACATACCTCTCGGACTCGGGTGGGTCATCGAGCCGATCGTCCGCAAGCTGCCTCAGGAATCGCTAATCCACACGCTGGAGTGCACGCGCCGGGCAGTGGCAAATTGACTGCCGGGTGCACCCGCCCTATCATCAGACTTCCGTTCATCTCAGGCCCGCCATGATCGACACGACGATCTCGCACTACCGCATCCTCGCCAAGCTCGGTGGCGGCGGCATGGGCGTGGTGTACAAGGCCGAGGACACGCGCCTGGGCCGCTTCGTTGCCCTGAAGTTCCTGCCCGACGATGTCGCCCGCGACCCGCAGGCGCTGGAGCGCTTCCGCCGCGAGGCCCGCGCGGCATCGGCGCTCAATCATCCCAACATCTGCACCCTCTACGACATTGGGGAAGCCGATGGCCGCGCCTTCATTGCGATGGAGTTCCTCGACGGCATGACCTTGAAGCATCGCATCGCCGGGCGGCCGCTCGACACCGAATTGGTGGTGGACCTGGGAACGGAGATTGCCGACGCGCTCGATGCCGCGCACGCTGAAGGTATCGTCCATCGCGACATCAAGCCGGCCAACATCTTCGTCACCCGGCGCGGGCACGCCAAGATCCTCGACTTCGGCCTGGCCAAGGTTAGCAGCAGCTCAGTGGCGGCCGGCGGCGAGTCGGAGACCCGCGTGACCGACTCCGACGCCGAGCACCTGACCAGTCCGGGAGCGATGCTGGGCACCGTGGCCTACATGTCGCCCGAGCAGGTGCGGGCCAGAGATCTGGACGCGCGCACTGACCTGTTTTCCTTCGGCGCGGTGCTGTACGAGATGGTGACCGGCGTTTTGCCCTTCCAGGGCGAGAGCTCGGCGATGATCTGTGAGGCCATCGTGAACCGCGTTCCAGTGAGCCCGGTGCGGCTGAATCAGGACGTGCCCTTCGAGTTGGAACGAATCATCAACAAGGCGCTGGAAAAAGACCGCAATCTTCGCTGCCAGCACGCCTCGGAGATGCGGACCGATCTGCAACGGCTGAAGCGGGACACCGAGAGCGGGCGTATCATGCTGCCGGTCGAAGAATCAGGGGCCTTAAAGGCCGCGAAGAGTTCCAGTTCGCACGGCACGTGGGCCGACAGTGCTGCTGGGCAGGGACGCCGCTTCGGCAAAGTCCTGGGAGCTATTGCTACCGTTGCCGTCGTAGCTCTAGCGCTTTATTTCTGGCAGTCCAAGCGACAGGCTGCTCCCGCGGTCACCTCCGCCGGATCGATCACGGTCGCCGTTCTTCCCTTTCAGAACATGGGCGCGGATAAGGAGACGGACTTTCTACGGCTCGCGCTTCCCGACGAAATTGCAACTGGGCTGAGCTACGTTAGGTCGTTGTCCATACGCCCATTTGCCACCACGAGTAAGTACAACGCGCCTGGCCTTGATCTGCAACAGATTGGCCGCGAGATGCGCGTCACCAACATCGTTACCGGGCATTACCTCAAAGAGGGCACCCAACTAGAGATCACGTTGGAAGCCATAGATGTGGAGAACAACCGCACGCTGTGGCGAGACTCACTCAGTGTTGCAGCGCCCGACATGATGGCGATGCGCACGCAACTCACCGGTAAGGTGCGGGATGGGCTGGTACCGGCGTTGGGTGCTGGTACCGACTCAGGAGAAAGCAGCACTCGTCCCAAGAATGAAGAGGCCTACGACCTTTATCTGCGCAGCCTCGCGCTGTCGCACGACCCCGGCCCGAACAGGGAAGCCATTCCGATGCTGGAGCGCGCCGTTGGTCTCGATGCGACGTACGCGCCTGCATGGGCCAACCTCGGGCGCCGCTATTACCTGGACTCGCAATACGGCGCCGGAGGCGAGGTGGCCTTCCAGAAATCCAATACGGCGCTGGATCGTGCTCTCGCGCTGGATCCCAACCTCGACCTCGCAATTGCTCAGCAGGTTGCCAACCGCACCGAACGGGGTGACCTGGTGAAGGCCTACCAGCAGGCGAAGGCTTTTGTGCAACGAGAGCCTAAGAGCGCCAGGGCCCATCATGTGCTCTCGTACGTACTTCGTTACGCGGGTCTGCTTGACGAGTCGGCCCGAGAGTGCGACACGGCCATATCCCTCAACCCCAACGAGTACGTCTTGCGTGCCTGTTCGACCACATTCAGCGAGATGGGAAATCCGCAACGGGCGATGGAGTTTCTTCAAGTTGATGCGGGTTCTGACTGGGTAACCCGCAACAGCGTGAGAATTCTGGTGCGCGAAGGCAAACTGGCTGAGGCGCGTGTGGCAGCTCAGAAGATGCGGCAGAACAATACAGATTACAGGCGGGTGCTGGAAGCTTGCGTGGAGCGCGCGGCCTCCGGAGAACGGCTCTCGCCGGAACTGAACCGAGCCATCCAGGAGAGGGAGGCGCAATTGCAGATGGACCCCGATCCTGAAAACCGGTACTTTTACGCAGCCGATGCCACCATCTGCGGCGCGCACGATGTGGCCCTACGGCTGCTCAAGTCGTCGGTCGAGGGAAAATATTGCGCCTACGATGCGTTGCAAAAGGACCCGTTGCTGGCGCCGCTGCGCGGCGCCCCGGAGTTCCCACAGTTGCTCTCCGCCGCCAAGCAGTGCAAGGACACCTTCCTGGCAGAAAGGTCCCAGCTTCCACACTGAGGGGTTTGTGTACTCAGGCCTGGAGGGACCTCACACGATTTTGATAGCCAACCAGGGTTCCTGGGAGTACAATCCTTCGCAACCGGGTCACCGACGCTCCCACCCAAGCGAGGTGAACTATGCAACGCCTCAGACTGGCCCAGGTAGTGGGCCTTCTTCTTCTTTTTGTCCCTCTGTCCTCAGCACAACAAACCCTACAGCTTCAACTCTCGTCCACGGTCCAAGCCGCGGCTCCGCCTAACTGGCGCATCAGTAATCAGACGGCGAACTCGATAGGGCTTTATGTCCCGCTCCAGAAGGAGCGAAAGTTCACCGCCGAGAGCAACAAGGAAAACCTGAAGCCGGAGTTCGTGGTCGCCTCCGAGGCGAGCATGCTGATCATCATCGAGCAGCGCAAGGACCATGCCGACGCCGTCAGACGGCTGGCGTCCATCGCCTCGGAATACCCGGAGCCGGTGACTAGTTTGCTGATTGCGGGCTGGCCGGCGATTGAACGCCGCTACCGGGCCGTGATGCCGCAACCGGGCGACACTGAATCCAGCGGCAACATCATGACATCCTTCGCGACCACCGCTGTCGCCGAGGGAGCGATGGTCATCCGCTTCGACACTATGCTTGCGCCGGATGCCGACCCGAAGTTGTTGGATGAGGCGCACCAGATCGCGCAGTCGCTGCGCGCGCCGGAGGGCCCGCCCGCGACTTCGGAGCGCGAGCTGCAAGAAATCAAGAGCATGGCGAAGCCGCCGCAGATGCCTTCTTCTCAACCTGGCCCAGGCGGCGAGAAGCCGAGGAAGGGCGGCCACGGACAGCCCGGAGCCGCCGTACAAGTGCAGTCGGGCTTAGGTGAGCTGGAGGTGGCCACCAACGACGGCCAGCATGTAGTGGTAGCCGCTAACAGCGGCTTCTCGTTCTCCAGCAATTCTGGCGCGAGCTACAGCTTTGGCGGTGGAACGCCTTGCAATCAGGCTGCCTGCGACGGCGATCCTACGCTGGCGGTGGGCAACAGCGGCGACATTTACTACGGCTGGATCGGCGGGCCCAGCTCTTCCGCACTGGGCGACGGCGTCTCACGCTCCACCAACAATGGCCAGACCTTTACCTTCCAGGGCCTGGCGGCGACGTGTCCGGGCACGACCGCTTGTACGGTCGCGGACCAGCCGCACATTGCCGCCGATCGCAATAATGCGGCCATGGGCGGAGGGGACCGCCTGTACAACGTCTGGCGCGATTTCGCCCCGGCCTTCTCCATCCGCATCTCCTGCTCCAAGGATAGTGGCGCCACCTGGACTTCGGGTGTGGCCATCGGCGCGGGCGACTTGCCGCGCGTCAGCGTGGGCGGCGACGGCTTCGTTTACGCAGCGTGGCCCAACGGCGGCAACATGATGCTGCACAAGTTCAGCAACTGCGATGCCGGCCTCACGCCGCAAGTGGGATGGCCGATCGTGGTCTCCGCCTTCACCAACGTTGTCTGTCCCGTGCCCGGCCTGGACCGTTGCAACGGACGCAACATTCTTTCCAGCCAGAAGGTCGCGGTCGACGATTTGGACCCCAACCACATCTACTATGTCTTCGCCAACTCCACCGGCGCCGGCAATGAAGACATCATGGTGTTTGACTCGACGGACGGCGGCGCCACCTTCCCGCGCTCGGTTCGGGTGAACAGCGCGACCACTGCCCGGCGCTTTATGCCCTGGATCTCCAGCTATGGCGGCATCGCCGCGGTGTCGTGGTACGACCGTCGCCATGCCACGATGGCGAACAACGATTTGACCCGTTACTTCATCGGCGGCGCCGCAGTGCGAGGCACCGGCCTGCAAGCCCTGGCTGAGACCGATCTCTCCGGCAATGACGACGCCGAATGCTCCACCTGGCCGTGCGCCACCAACGCCATGACGGATTCGGAGTCTTGTTCGATCCAGCCGGAGTTGGGAGGCCGATGCGCGATGGGGGGCGTGCTGACCGGCACGGCCTGCGACTTCTCTACGCCCGCCTGCCCCATGGGACAAACCTGCTCGATCGGGCGCGGCTGTCCCAAGTACGGCGATTACAACGGGAATGCCGCCGGCGCAGGACGGCTGTTTTCCGCGTGGTCGTCGGCCACGCCGCCGGCCGTCATTGGCGGCGCGTCCGGCTCGATCAAGGTCTACGCCTCGGCGGACCGCATTCCTTCCGACTTTTACGTGCGCGACTGGAATGACACTCCCACTTCGTTCGACAACGGCGCGCAACCTTCAACGCACGCCAACTTCTGGTCCACCAGCGACGTCTGGAACCAGAACATGACTACCGTGGAAGCCCCCGGCGCCAATGGCTCCGTGCTGGGTGACCCACCCAGCCGGGCCGGCTCGAATTTCGCCTTCGCGCAGGTCTCACGGCGGGCCGCTGCCATGTCCACCGCCCCGGATGCCATGGTGACGGTCAACTTCTACTTTGGCGACTATGGTCTGGGGGCCCCCTTCGTTCCTATCGGCAGCGAGATGGTCACCTTCACCGCTTCCGACATGACCAGGCTTACCCCTGCGCATTCCTGGACGGTGCCGGCGATGGCCTCGTCGCATTTGTGTCTGGCGGTGGAGATCGTCGGCCCCGACGGCGACACCTTTTCGCTGCCCAGTGTTTCGGGCATCGCGCCCGGTCCTGCCGACCCTCTGATTCTGAACGACAACAACAAAGCGCAACGCAATCTGCAGGACACGGTAGGAACCGCCAGCGGGACCGAGCTGATCGCCATCATCAGCAACGCCGAAAAGGAGCGGCGTGATATCGCGTTGCGCATCACGCTTCCCGAGGGCGTGCGTATTCCCGGCAACGTGGAAGTGATTGGCGGAAAAACTTCGGAGATCGTCAACAATGGCCGCATCGACATGGGCGTGCTGGCGCCGGGAGAGTATCGCTTTCTGCGGCTGCGCGTGACCAGCCTCGCCAATGTCGACAAACCTGTCCCCATCGACATCTTTGAGGACACGAAGCCGCCGGCCAATGGCTTCACCTTGCTGCTGCGGCGCGACTCCGCCCAAAACGTGCAGCGCCGGACGCTGCTGAATTTCGCTGGCGTAATGCTGCGTCTGGCGGAAGTTGAGAAGAATGAAGCGGCGAAGAAGCAAGGCGAACTGGCATTACATGAGTCGAAGAGAAAAGACGAGGTCGCTTACGCGCGCTATCTGACTGACAACCGCACCACCATCACAGGAATCGTCAGCCAACACCTGCGGCGCTCGAAGGCAGCCGACTTGTTCGGCGTCGCCGCCGCTGAAAAGGAGCTGTGGAGTGCCGTCCAGCAGAAGAACCTGGATGGCGCCGCGGCGGCGCTGATCGCTTTGACCGAACGCCTGGACGCGCACCTCACGGCCACACTACATACGAAGTAGTGAAGCAAGCGTTGTGCATCTGCTTCGGTGGAACTCGGCAGCGCTACAAGCACAACAAGGGCCCCCGCTTGGGGGCCCTTGTTGCTTCCATTGGTCCTTTCGATGATGGGTGCCCGCTCAGGACTGCGGTGTGGGCCATGCCCCTGGGCCGGGCTCCTTGCCGGTTGGCCTATTCCCACGTCTCCAGCCGAAGGCGTTGGCTTCAATCAAACAAAAAACCGCAGTCGCCAGGGTCAAAACCAACCAAAGATAGGTAACCAACAATATCCTGTTGGCCCTGGCCACAGCTTCCTTGTGCCATATCTGGTCTGAGGGTAAGTTTCGTTCCAATTCTGCGGCTGAGGAGTCTCCAGGGTTTCTACCAACGTAGTCCTTTGCCAAGTCAGTCAGGTCGGCTGCGGGGGCCTGGACGTGCCGCGCCACGGGCTTTTCCGGAGGGTACCAATAGGTGTAGCGGTCTAACTCAGCGGCATATAGGAAAGCAGCGGGAATTGCCATCGCCAAACAGCATACCCCTGCAATGACCCATAGTTTGAACTTCGACTTTCGGGTCGTCCTCCGCCCCACCGCTGAAACTATGAGCAATACAATTAACAACAGGAACGACACAATTCCGACGGCGTATGAGGCGCCGGTCTGGTCTGGTGGAGCGATCCTGGTGAGAAAACCACCGAAAGCCGAGGAGACAAACGTAACCACTTCGACAGCCCAGATGAGCAGACCCTTATAGTCGGTCATTAGCGATTACCTTTGATGAGGCTCAGATCGAACTCCTGCGTATCGCCGGCGAGTGGAGAAACTTGTACCAACAGGGGTGGAGTCAAGGGATGGCCGGGATCGCCATCCTGTGCTGCCCATACTCTGTAGTTTTTTACCGGTAAGACCTCGGACTTTCCGGAGCCCAATTGCGGAAACGGGTAGCTGGTGACGGGCGGACTTATGGGCGGATCGCGATAGATGCCGTTAAACGTGTAGTAAACCCGCAGCCGCTCGATCAGACCAGCGTCATCGCCTTTGATGTTTATCACGACTTTGTAAAGCGCCTCGGCCGCGGGGGCTTGATTGGCGAGCACTTGGCCATAGTTCATCATTACGGACTCGATGTCCCGATAGATGGCCTCAATCTGCTCCTGGTCAGACTTCGTTATTTTCTGATCGCTCCCGGCCCGTGGATCCAGCAGAGAGTTCATGGCGTCCACTTCGCTTTTCAGTTGCAACAACGTCTGCCTACGAAGAGGCGGACCAGTGCGTCGCGCATAACTCTTCTCAATCTGCGAATACCACTTGGCGAGGGCGGCTACGTTCTGTTGAATGGGTCCGGCATCGGCAGGCGACGGGAAGCGATCGGGGGGCAACGCGGCGAAGCGCGACGCGGTCGTCTGCAATTCGTCGATTCCCTGGTCCAGCGCCTGGCGAAGCTCGGGATCAACCGTCAGCGCAACCAGGTAGTCTTTGCCAAGCTTGTTTGCCAGATCATGACCGCCCTCTATCTTCGGCACTTGAACTACCGCGCCGGCCTTAACGTCCCTGATGTTCCTGAGAGCGGGGTTGAGATCATAGACAAGACAGAAAGCTTCCGTATCGGGAACAACTCCGTTGGCTTGAAGGGTGGCGTAGAGGGTTGTCTGCTTGGTAATCTGTGCAGGCGCTGCGGTTAGGCGCAGCGCCCCGAACGAGCCCTGCACCGGCGAAAGATCGTCCGCCTTCACCAATTGGATCGCAACCGAACGCCCCGCCAACTGCTCAAGCGAGGACTGCGACAGAGATGCCACGCAAAAGATGAGGGACCCTAGAAAACATAAGCCGGCAATCGCAGGCCAGCGGAAGGAAATAGCCATTTTGTCATCTCCTGAAGGGACGCCTGGTCGCGGCTCAGGGAACCAGAGATGGCGTCGATAATGGCTTCCTGCCGGAAAAGTCTAGCAACTCAGGAAGCTGGACCTCATTCTCCCGCATCTCAGGATACAGCCGCTTCATGACTCGAGGCAGTTCTTGTTCAGTGCCTTTCATCAATTCAGCCAAGGTCCACTTGGGGTTGGCGGCCGCCATGGTTTCCAGCGCTACTACTAACAAGGTCTGACCGTCTCCACCCTTGATCCAGGTGCCGCGTTCGCTTTGTGTTGGTTGTGACGCCGCCAGAATTAACATGGCCTTGTCGTAACTTAACTGCCCCAGCCCGGGGTCGCCCAGGGGGCCGGGCCGGAAGTCTTTTCCGGAAGCGGCGCCCGAATGGCACGAATCCAAAATCATGACGACTTGCCCCGCGTCCACGCCGTGCCACCAAGCTGTCAAGTCGCCACTGGAAATCGCGTTGCCAAGAAAAACCTGGGCGTCCTTGCACAATTGCGACTGGTCGTCGGCACGGGTGCAGCGGTCAAGGACATCCTCCGTAATTCCCCAACTAGCTCCGGTATCGTAGGGCACGAGATAGAACGTGCCGGAGGGATCGACGTAGCCATGACTGGCGACATACAAGACCACGGCGTCGTCCGGCGTCGCCGCTCGCAATTGCGAGAGAGGATCGATCTCCTGCTGCACGGCGGGGTCAACCGCACGGCCCGCCAACAAATCTAACACGCTTTGCAGATACTTCTTTCGGGCCCTGGTGCTCATGACCTGGGGGCTGTCAGGAGCAAGGTCGGAATACAACTTGACCTCCGTAACCTCGGAATATTCTTCTCGCAGTCGGCCCCGCAAAACGCTGAGCACCCGGTCTGCGCCCGGTACTGCGACCTCCAGGTTCCAATGAGACTGGTTAGCGTTGACCGCCATCAAGATCAAATAGGCACGTCGCGTGGTCCGCCGGGTAAGCCCGGCATAGGGCTGGTACTCAAATGGCGGCGTAGTGAGGCTCTTTACCCGGTCCCGGTTGAAAGCATAGGCCGCGAACTGCACCTTGGCCTTGCCAGGCAGTTTGATGTGCTCGAATGTAACCGTCGCTTTCCCCCCGGCATCCAGTTTGACCTGGTGCAGTTGGCGCCAGGCTTCTCGCTTCGAATCAGAATCGATGGCGCCAAGCCGGGTGTCCTCTTCCGCGGCGACCTCCGGCCATTGCGCCACGAGCTGGCCATCGCGGAACAAGCGAACGTCGTAGGCCCCGCTTTCCAGGAAGTTCCCATTTTTGTCTTTCTGCGTGTCCGACCGCACGCTCTCGACCGAGACCATTACCGACGCCATGGGAGTAGAGTCGATGCCCTTTTCCAACGTTTGATCTACGGAGGGATCCACGCGCACGACCTTTGTGATCGGCAACTCCCGATCAAGGTTCTGCAGCGGGCGGGCAGGGGTGAGCTTGGCCCTGTGGAACACCTTCGACAGCAGGCGCGGCTCGTAGTAGTCACGCATGAAGATTTCCAGCGGAAGAGGCCGCAGAGGAGCGTCCTGCACTACCCAGTGCAATCCCCTGGTCTGGTCGAGATCGCTGCTGTCAAAATGTCCATCGGGCGACACCGCCACCCAATTGTTGTCCGAATTGGCACACTCTGCAAGCCCCCCAATCGCGTGGCCGTAGACCTCACGCGGTGCCGCTGTCGCCTGGGGGGGCGGATTCACAACAAAAACCGTAAGCAACAGCTTTCCGGTTGCGGTCTCCCAAAAGCGCAATGAGCCATCTTCGGCGGTGGACAAAAGCGTCTTGCCATCGGCGGTAATTTCAGTATCATTCGTGCGGCCGTTGGCGCCGGTGAACTTACGCACGAACTTGCCATCGTTGAGACTCCACATCATGATCTCGTTCTTCTCGCTGGAAGTGAATAAGTACTTATTATCACGGGAGAAGGTAACCGAGGCGATGTAGCTTTCGCCGTAGACTCTTTGCACTACCTGTCCAGTCCCCAGGTCCATCACGCTCACCCACCGGCCGGAGCCCCCGATGGCAACGTAGCGCTCATCCGAACTATACTTGACGACATAGATCACGCCGGGGTCGTGTATGTGACCGAGGACGCGGTCTTCGTCGTAGACCGTGCTATCGCCAAAGTCCTTGATCGCCACCGAGTACCGTCGGCTGAGGCTGTAAATCCTATTTTTGTTACCGGACAATACATTTACCTCGGCCGGCACCGGAAAGGGGGGCTTGTCCTCCACCGATTCCAACGACATGGCTTGGTCGAGATGCAAACGCACGGTGCGAGGGCGCTCCACCCAAAAAGGCCAAAGCTCGGCAGGAAAACCGCCTGGGCAGAGACCTGGTTTGAAGGTGCCCCAAACGCCGATGTCCTGCTGGAAGTAGTTGTCGAAGTTGTAAGCAGGGAAATCGTGTATAAATGACGCGCTACTCACACGTTCCCCCCCCAGTTCCATGTACAAGTGTTGGCCGTCTGGCGCAAGATAGACATTGCGGAGGCTAACCACATGGCTTGCCGTATCCCATGCGCTTCGCATGGCATCAAGATCGAGTAAGTGCAGCGCGCCTTCCGCGCTATAGACGACCTTGTTGCTGTGATGCAGGGCATGGATCTCGCCGATGCTGAGGTCCTTGCGCAAAACTTCCCGGGCGTTGTCCGCGAAACCTTTGCCGGGATCGACTTTCTTGAGTACCACCAGGCCAACGCCTTGATCGGAGCCGGCCACCAGATAAGTACCATCGGCCGAAATTCCATAGCACGTAGTCTCGCTCAGATTATCGTATGCCTGGTGCCTGTCGAACGAGGCATGATCGGACGAACCATCGCTCAGCCTGACAATGCGCACGCCATCCGTATAGCTGATAAATAGCGTGCCGCTGTCGTAGTCAAAATAGTTGTTGATACCTGGCCGGTAGGCGCTGAGTTGGTAGCTCTTGAGCAACCTGTCGCTCAAGCAATCGTACGCACTCACCTGCCCGCTGACCGGATCGAATAGATAGTATTTATCGTCCCAAAAATACCGGCGGGTCTTGGTCTCGGCCTCTTGCTGCTCTTTGACCGACCAGCTCCGTTGGTCATTGCCGGATAGTATCTTCCCCGTGGCGAACGCATATTTTGCGTTCTCGGCGAATACATATGTCTTCTTGCTGTCGATATAGACGTGATTGATGAACTGAGAGTGAAATGGCTGAATAATGGTCTTGATCAGTTTCTGCTGCCGCCAGTCCCAGATCTTGATCTTGCGATCGCCGCTGGTCACGAAGAGTTCCGTCCTGGGATCGTAGAACACGTCCCCTTCCAGGGAGTGACCTTCCTGATATGCGATCAAGCCGCCACTGTTTGTGTCGAAGGTCCTGACCCCTCTGCTGAAATCGGATGCCAGCACGACCGTGTCATCTTTGGTGACTGCTATTTGCCTCACAAAGCTATCATCGCGGTAGCGGCCATCATCAACGACGAGTTTTATGCTGGACGATGCCTGCCCCTCGGCATGTGAGGCCACGGACAACAATGCAAGCCAAACGAGGGCCATGGATCGGGTTCGTTGTTGGATAACCAAGGCAGCCTCGTAGCGAAAAGCCATATTCGCTTTCAGCGCTTAAAAGGTAAGGGACGCGTTGCCCTATGAGCCGGCTTCCGGCTCGACCTGAAGTCCTCTCAAATCTCCAGAACAAATAGACTTTTGGTGCGAAAGGGGGGACTCGAACCCCCACGGTTTTACCCGCCAGATCCTAAGTCTGGTGCGTCTGCCAATTCCGCCACTTTCGCATTTCGTGGAGCCATGCGCTTGCGGGACATACGCCCGTAGCCACAATTGGAATTGTAGCGAAATTCTGTCGGTTCTCAACAGGCCCGTCGGCAGCCGACGGATTGCCGATGACAGCGAGCGCGCGAGATGGGGCTGTCCCCCAACAGCCCCACTTGGCTCTCAGGATCAAACGCGCCGATGGCCCGGAGAGCCGCGCCAATTCTGCAATGAAATCGGGTCCTTTGTCACGGAATTTCCGACGTCGTGATAACAAAGGGACGAAGCAGCGGCGCGGCACGTGCACTCGCTCGAGTTCGCGCGTTGTGCAAAAACTGCCCCGCCCTAGCCGGCCAAGTGGAGAAAAGCGGGTCCCTCGACTCCGCCCGCCGCGGCGGGCTCCGCTCGGGATGACGGCTGAACCGCCGCCCGAGGCTGTTCCGTAGAATGTCCCGGTCCCGGCAAGGGTGAGGCCGGCGTCGGGATATGCCCCTTCGCTGCCGCTAAAGTTGTGCAGCACAGTGTAGGTTTGCGCCTGCGCGGGGAGCATGGCGGCCACGGCAAACGCAATTGCTAAGGCCAGTGCGAAGGCTGACTCTGGTGAACTGACTGCGAGACTCAGAATGCGAAGTTCTCCGGGCTGCCTCATGATGAATCCTCCATTGCTTCGATCCCCAAGCATGACAGAGGCTGCAATAGTGCCCGGCTGCTGGCAGGAGGTCAAATTAATTGCGCCTTACGGTCTAACGCACTGATGAATTGGGTGGTTAAGCTGCCGCGGCCCAGTTTCTCGCGAATCCCGTCAGAGTGTCGCGCGTACGTTCTTGTGGCTTGAGGCGTTGAAGCGGCTTGGAACCCCAGTCGTGAACCGCTGGGCTCGCTACGGATTGGCTTTCTTGCGCCTCAACCTACCGGCAATACCGGCGAGACCGGAGCCAAACAGGACAATGCTCGCCGGCTGGGGCGTCTGCGACGGACCACCGGAATAGGAACTCGTCGCCATGTTCAGGCTCTCCGTAGTTTGAGACAACCAAATTGTATTTGTCGAGCCAGTTGGACCAAACTCGAAGGTTGCTCAGTTGATCGACCAGGCAAACCACTAAGTGCAGAACGTCTTCGAGCTAAGTGTAAAATGCCCCGCCCTAGCCAAAGGAAGGCTAGAACGGGGCACTCATATCGATCAAGTTCTTGCCGTTAGCTGACAGCTCCGCTACTACTGCAACGACGCCAGCGTCTTCTGCGCGTCGGTTGCATCCTGGCCCGCAAGTTTCAATTGCAGGGCCTTCTGGAGCTCGCTGCGGGCGCGGTCCTTCTCGCCCACGCCGGTCAGGGCCATGCCGAGGTGATAGCGGAAGCCGGCGTTGTTCGGCACTCGCTTCACCGCATCTTCGGCCAGCGATACCGAAACCCTATAGTTGCCCTTCTTGTACTGGATCCAGGCAAGGGTATCGTTCACTGAGACCATCTCGGGAGCGAACTGCTTGGCCTGGGTGGCCAGGCTGAGCGCCATATCGAG
>Ga0335081_10003493_pt1 | contig 24746 bp, 13 predicted proteins | sample Lox_Sample_35_FD_206713 | JGI IMG/M metagenome (GOLD analysis project Ga0335081, IMG submission 206713) | Soil microbial communities from Loxahatchee National Wildlife Refuge, Florida, United States - Lox_Sample_3.5 | ecosystem: Environmental > Terrestrial > Soil > Wetlands | place: USA...
GCCTCCGCTGACCGCTCAACAGCAACTGGATGATCTGCTGGACATCGAGGATGTAATCGGCAAGCGGATCATCAACACGCGCCTAAATCGAACCATCACAATTCGGGAAGAGAACGCCATCACCGCGTTGGAGGTTATGAGCCGATTTGCCTCGAATCCAAAATGGCTCATCTATCTGCCACCCACGATGTCTCCTTGCGAGACCAGTAGGCGCGACGGGTTGCTTGAACACCCTGAGGATGCGTTCGCTTACTATCTGCACGAAGGCGTGCATAAGATCGTTTGCGAGCAGAAGCACATGGGGTCGCGTGCGGTCGTAGTGATCTGCCGTGATGCGGATTCTGCCCGGAAGCGATTCGGGATTATGGAAGGAGAATCCGGGGCCTGCTACACGCGTACAGGGCGCCGGTTCTTCACCGACTCGCAGATGGAATTGCAATTTCTGGAGCATGTCCGCCAGGCAGTAGAAGCTGCCGGCATCTGGGAGAGTCTGAAAACTAATTGGGTTTGTCTTGACTGCGAATTGATGCCATGGTCGGCCAAAGCGCAAGAGTTGCTGCGTCAGCAATATGCTCCAACCGGGGCGGCGGCGAGAGCGGCTTTGCCGGCGGCAATCGCCGCTTTGAGAGCGGCGGCGGGCAATCCTGAAATCGCCGCTCTGGCAGAACGATTCCAGCAGCGCGAAGAAGCTGCACACCTTTATGTCGAGGCATACCGCCGGTATTGCTGGCCTGTACACTCCTTGGCCGATCTAAAACTCGCTCCCTTTCACATACTCGCCAGCGAGTCAGGCGTGCACACCGCGAATGACCACGTGTGGCATATGGAGATGCTGGCCAAAGTCTGCGCCGCTGATTCGGGTCTCCTGCTTGCAACGCCATTCCGGGTTGTGGATCTCACCGACAAAGCGGATCAAGAAAAAGGAATCCAGTGGTGGGAGGAACTGACGGCAAGTGGCGGCGAGGGCATGGTGGTAAAGCCGTTGGGGTTTGTGACGAAGGGACGGAAAGGGCTCGCGCAACCTGCCGTTAAGGTTCGAGGACGAGAATACCTCCGGATCATCTACGGGCCGGAATACACGTTGCCCGAACACTTGGAGCGGCTCAAGACCCGAGGTCTCGGCACCAAACGTTCCCTTGCTCTTCGTGAATTCGCGCTGGGACTGGAAGCACTGGAGAGGTTCGTACACAAGGAACCCCTCCGCCGAGTTCACGAGTGCGTTTTTGGTGTGCTCGCCCTAGAGAGCGAACCAGTTGATCCAAGGTTGTGAGAAGACACCTCTCATAGAAAACGGCGGAGTGCTTAGTTCGCACTCCGCCGAAAACAATCACGAATACGCTCACGCTGCTGACTTGGTCCGAGGCCTCGGCTTGACTCTCGCTTTCCTCTCTCTCTGGGCGGCGAAATCTTTGGCCACGGCTTTCTGGAGTTTTTCTGTGTCGATGCGATAGCGTTTCGCGGCGTCCATCAGAATGTCGTCGCGGCTGGTGGAGGATCGCTGATACGCCGAATCTAGCAGGCTGATTTCGAGAAGCAGCTTGCACAGATCGGCCTCGTCATATTTGCTGACTTGCTTGGCCAGAAGCTCCTGTGCGGACGCGGAGTCCTTCTTTGCCTCTACCTTGTGCCGCTTCGCCAGAGCCGGGACTTGGCTGTAGGAGAGGTGGCCGATCAGGTAGTGGGCGACTGCGAGCATGTCGGCCTTCTTTAACGGAGCCGAGACGCGTTGGAGGATCGTAGCCAAGACACGATGGCGAGTCGTGATGGCCAGTTTCGCCTTTTCGATGCGCTTCCGCTCCTCTGCCCGCTCCCGTTCGACCTGCTGCGGAGAGGGCGTGTTTGGATGGTGGATACGGCAGGTCGGATCGGCACAAACTTTGACGACCTGTCCGCGCTTGCCGCCGTCCATGACGATGGCCTCGGTCATCTTGTCACAGGGTTTCTGAACAGCTGAGAGCTTGCTGCTTGTGCCGTTTACCTTCGGTTTCTTGATCTCCAACTCCACATACCGATTCCGTCCAAGAGGGGCGCCTTCGCGGGAATTCCACGCCGCCGAAATCTGGATTAGCTGCGGCTTGGTTTCCAGAGTCTTTTTCACGGAAGCGTCAATCTTGGCCCGGAAACAGTCGGGCGAAGTGCAGGAATCTTTTCGCACGTCCGGAAACAGTAGCTTGTTGAATCCGGTTCGCTTCGGGCAGTTGGCGCACGAACCTGCTTCGGGAACGAGCGTCTCATCCTGCTTATCAAAGGGCGCGGATGCCAGTTGTAGCAGGATGTTCGATTCAATCCAAGCGGCCAACTCCCGCACTGGAATGAGGACTTGGGTGTTGCCTTCGCTTGTCCACTGTCCGCGAAACGCGGCTGCGAAGGCTTCCTGCTGTTGCGAAGCCGGGAGCTTGGCGATCAGCAGAGCGTGGCCGATAGTGATCTGATCTTTCAGAAACGCCTCGGCCACGGGCGGTATGAGGTCAGCGAGTCGAATGCGTCCGTACACGTAAGCCTCGCTCTTGCCTGCACGTGACGCGATCGTGGCGATAGTGTAGGCAGGCTCGCCGAGTTCCAAGAGCGACTTGAAACCCAGAGCTTCCTCAAGCGGGTGGATGTCCTCCCGTTGGAGGTTTTCAACGCACTGTGCTTCGATAGCCTCGGCATCGGTCAGCTTGACTACGCGGACGGGAAGTATTTCGAGTTCCGCCAGTTTCGCCGCTCTGAGGCGACGTGCCCCGGCTACAACCTCGTACTTGCTTTCCTCCAGTTCGCGTACAAGGAGGGGGGCCAGAATCCCTTGCGTCTTGAAGCTGGCGGCCAGTTCTTCAAGGCTCTTTGCATCAAAGCGTTTGCGGGGATTGGTGGCGGACTCCGCAAGCGCGGTGATCGCAACGCTGCGGTACTCGTGGTTGTTGACTGCATTTTGCATACTCGGCATGATCTTATCTCCTCTTATATGTCTTTGGTTAGGTGTTCGTGGACTCAGCGCACACGTCGGGCCTGAAACCAAACGGTGCAGGTTTTGGCGTGTTATGCGGCTGCCGCGAGTGCCGCTGGCTCGGGGGCAATGCCCCCGAGGATCACGGCAGCGGTTTGTTGAACGGCTTCTAAGCTCTCGCGCAGGAGATTGGCGTCTCCGTGCCAAAGCTGGATGTAATCCTGGGATGCGGTTCCGTTCTGAAGTCCGACCGATTGGCAAACCACAAAGGCCACGGCTTCGGCCTCGGTTTCGCGAACCTGCTTGGTGGTTATCGTGCGACGTTCGCCGGGATGCAACATTTCGTGAGCGATCTCATGGACAAGCGTCGAAAACTCCTCGGCTGGCTGCATCCCTGACAGCAGTGTGATCTTGCCGCCATACGAGAGGCCCTTCGCGGGAGCAATTCTTTCGGAGAAACTAATCTCGACGCTTTGTGCTTCCACGAACTTGAATAAGCGTTCGCGGTATCCGCTCACGTCGCCATTGACTTCGGTCAGTGAGGGAAGGTCTTTGCCCTCGGTTTGGCTGACATCGAAAACGTAGACGGCCCGGAAACCGTACAGCGTCCGTTGACCCTCCGTGGTTGCGTCTTCACTCGGCTCGTCGGTCGCTACATCCTTCGTGCTCCGTTTTCCGACCATCGGGGCGAGAATGAAAATGCCTTTTTCTCCCCGTTTAACGAAGCGGCCAAGCGAGTTCCATGTCCGAAGTCCGGCAACGTTGGTAGCATCGGGCTTTTGGCGTGCGATGAGCATGACGTTGCCGAAGCTGTAGGTGTGAAACTTCGCCATTGCTCCGAGGTATGCGGTGAGCACTTCACTGTGACCGGACTCCAGCGCTGCAACGAGGAAATCCACGGCCTCTTTGGTTCGTGTGTTGACTTCTTCTAATTTCATTGTTTTTCCCTTTCTGCCGTTTCCGGCTTGTTTCTTTCTTCACTTGAGCGGCAGCGGGAAGAAACAAGGCGGAACGGTGAAAGGGACAGAACGTAGGCCGAAGGAGGGTGGCAGGGCGTGAGTGAAAGCGCGGTGAGTGCCAAACGGGGTTGGGGTTAGTTTGGCGCGAAACCGGCGCAGTCCGAAACGCCCGTCCGAGCCGCGGCCGAGCGGCGTCCACCCGTAAGAGGACGAAGTGGAAAGCAGATGCGCAGCCACCTGTTGGTTGGCCGAACTCCGAACTGAACATCCGACTCTGGTTCCTGATAACCCCTGAAGTCGCTATAATTTGCAGTTCGTATGCCCATAACCCCCGAAGATCGGGCCAGGCAGAACATTGATAAGCTGCTGATGGACGCCGGTTGGGTCGTCCAAGACAAGAGAGCAGCCAATCTGTCGGCTGCCCGTGGAGTGGCGGTTCGGGAATTCCCCCTAAAATCGGGCCACGGCGAGGCGGACTATCTTCTTTTTGTCGATAGTGCCCCGCTAGGAGTCATCGAAGCCAAGCGGGAAGGCGTGACCCTGACCGGCGTAGAGCTACAGACAACGAAATACAGTGAGGGCATACCGGACAACTTGCCAGCGCCGAGGCGTCCGCTGCCTTTCCAATATCAGAGTACTGGCGTGGAGACCCGGTTCACCAACCTCCTGGAGCCCGACGCCTGCAGCCGCTCTGTTTTCAGCTTCCACAAGCCGGAAAGTTTGGACTCATGGCTTTCACGTGAAACGCAGCATCCTGGATCGACAGTCCGCGCCAGACTCCGCAACTTTCCCCCGCTGAATGCCGAAGGCCTTCGCCCAGCTCAAGTGACAGCGATACGCAACCTGGAAGTGTCGTTAGCGGAGGGCCGTCCACGCGCGCTCATCCAAATGGCTAGCGGCGGCGGCAAGACCTACACCGCTTGTAATTTCATATACCGTCTCGTAAAGCACGCCGGGGCTCGCCGCGTACTCTTCCTGGTGGACCGCAGCAATCTGGGTCGACAGACGCTGAAAGAATTCCAGCAATTCCGCACACCGGAAGAAAACCGCTTCTTTACAGAGCTCTACAACGTTCAGCACATGCAATCGAACAAGCTGGACGATGTTTGCAAGGTTTGCATTACGACGATCCAGCGGCTTTATGCAATGCTGAAGGGTGAGGAACTCGATCTCGCCCTCGAAGAACAGTCGGGCTTCGAAACCTCGTTGCTACAAAAGGAGCCCGTCCCGGTTGGTTACAACCCGAAACTACCTATCGAGACCTTCGACTTCATCGTCACCGACGAGTGTCACCGTTCTATCTACAATCTTTGGCGGCAAGTCCTCGAATATTTCGATGCCTCCATCATCGGACTGACCGCTACGCCCTCGAAGCAGACTTTCGGCTTCTTCAATCAGAATCTGGTCATGGAGTACAACCACGAAAGGGCGGTTGCCGATGGTGTTAACGTAGGCTTCGATGTCTACCGCATCCGCACGTTGGTCAGCGAGCATGGTTCGACGATCAACGCCGGGTTTTACGTGGATAAGCGGGACCGCCAGACTCGCAAGGTGCGCTGGGAAAAGCTCGACGAAAGCCTGACCTACGACCCTAGCCAATTGGACCGGCTCGTCGTAACGCCCGACCAGATTCGCACCATCATCCAGACTTTCAAGACCCGCCTTTTCACAGAGATTTTTCCGGGCCGTACAGAAGTGCCGAAGACGCTGATCTTCGCCAAGGATGACAGCCACGCCGATGACATTGTGAAGATCTTGCGCGAGGAATTCGGGAAGGGCAATGATTTCGCGCAGAAAATCACATACAAGACTGGTACGGCACGTGTGGTGACAAAAAAGAAGACGGAGGATGGCAAGGAAGTCGAGGAAGTCACGTGGGTCAACACTGGCATCAAGCCAGAAGACCTGCTTTCTTCCTTCCGTAATAGCTACAACCCGCGGATTGCCGTGACCGTGGACATGATTGCAACTGGGACCGACATTCGTCCCCTGGAAATTGTGTTCTTCATGCGGTCGGTCCGAAGCCGTGCGTTCTTTGAGCAGATGAAGGGTCGTGGCACCCGAGTGATTTCAGTCGACGATCTAAAAGCAGTCACCCCGGATGCTCAGTCGAAAACGCATTTCATCATCGTGGACGCGGTGGGTCTCTCCGAAGAAGAAATGTCGGATACGCAGCCTCTGGAGCGCAAGCGTGCAGTCTCCTTTGAAAAGCTAATGGAGGCGGTCTCATTCGGGAATCGTGAGCCGGACGTATTGAGTTCTCTAGCCTCGCGCCTGGCTCGACTAGATCGACAGTTAACGGACGAGGATCGGGCAGTGGTCCAGAAAACCGCCGGACAGACGCTTGCCACGATTGCGAGTGGCTTGGTCGAAGCGCTCGATCCCGATGCCCAGGTCGAGGCCGCCAGGAAGGCCACAGGCTCAGCGGAACCGACCCCGCAAGACGTAAGCCAAGCAGCTTCGAAGTTGCTTGCGGAAGCAACCAAGCCCATTGCTGCTAATCCCACGTTGCGCAATCTATTGGTAGAGATTCGGAAGTCCTACGAACAGACGATCGATACGGTCACCAAGGACGAATTGATCTCCGCTGGACTCGATCCCGCTGCGCGCGAGAGAGCGCAGAGCATTGTGAAGTCGTTTGAGGCATTTATCGAACAGAACAAAGACGAGATCACCGCGCTGCAAATTCTCTACAGCCGTCCCTACAAACAGCGCCTCACTTTCAAGGAGGTCAAGGAACTGGCTGAAACGATTGAGCGACCCCCACGTGCTTGGACGCCGGAACGTCTTTGGCACGCCTATGAAGCGCTGGACCGCTCTAAGGTGAGGGGCTCGGGTGGCCGCGTGCTGACCGACATGGTGTCTCTCGTCCGATTTGCGATTCATCAGCAGGAGGAGTTGCATCCGTTTCACGAGGACGTGAGTGTGCGCTTCGCGCGATGGATGTCAGAGCAGGAAGGCAGCGGGCGCAGATTCACGGATGAGCAGCGGCAATGGTTGGAGGCGATTCGGGACCACATTGCGACGAGTCTGACAATAGAGGTGGACGACTTTGATTACGAGCCCTTTATCCAGCGTGGCGGACTTGGCAAGGCGTCCGAGGTTTTTGGAGAGGACCTGCAGCCGATCTTGAAGGAACTGAATGAGGTATTGGTCCAGTGAGTGATGAATTGTCTGATGGGTGGGTGCTGGCAAGCATCGGTATCTTGTGTGACCAGCCGCAATATGGTTGGACTACCAGTGCCAGCCGTGAGGGAAATGGTGTCAGACTCTTGCGTTCGACGGATATTTCTAGCGGCTCGGTCAACTGGGAAATGGTTCCATTTTGTGAGGTCCCACCCGCTCAGCCGCAAAAGTACCAGTTGAAAAGTGGCGACATCGTGATAACCAGAACGGGAGTCGGAGTCGGGAATAGCTTTCTGGTAGAAGAGTGTCCTTTGTCAGTGTTCGCCTCGTATCTGATACGGTTCAGACCCAGTCCTTTGCTCAATCGAAAGTATGTGGCCTATTTCTTAAAGAGTCCTCGGTATAGAAGCGCGATCTCGCAAAATTCAGCGGGGATTGCACAACCGAATATCAACGCTACGAAACTGGCGTCGATTGAAATGCCTCTAGCCCCACGTGGTGTGCAGGATGTCATCGTTGGGGAGATCGAGAAGCAGTTTACGCGGCTAGATGCGGCGGCGGCAGCGCTCAAGCGGCTAGGGATCAATCTGAAGCGTTACCGGGCCTCAGTGTTAAAGGCCGCTTGCGAGGGACGCCTCGTTCCGACCGAAGCCGAGTTGGCGAGAAAAGAAGGTCGGAGTTACGAGACCGGCGAGCAACTGCTGTCACGTATCCTTAAAGAGCGCCGCGCCATCTGGGAAGGCGAACAAAGTGCCAAGATGCTCATCTCCGCAAAGATGCCAGCAAATGGCGACTGGAAGAAGAAGTACAAAGAACCCGAACCGCCGGATCGCGCGCATTTGAGCAATCTGCCAGAGGGCTGGACGTGGGCGTCGGTGAGGCAGGTGGGCGACGTGAGACTTGGTCGACAAAGGGCCCCCAAGTACCACCACGGTGAGTTCATGAGGCCCTATCTTCGGGTGGCGAACGTTTTTGAAGACAGGATTGATGTGTCTGACGTGTTACAGATGACTTTCAAGCCCTCCGAATTTCAGACTTACGAGCTTCGCCATGGGGACATCTTGCTCAATGAGGGGCAGAGTCTGGAACTTATCGGCCGACCGGCGATGTATCGAAACGAGTTTCCAGGTGCGTGTTTTCAGAACACTCTAGTCCGCTTCAGAGCGGCTCAGGGCGTTGAGGCTAGATACGCACTGATAGTCTTCCTTTCTTATTTGCACAACAATCGGTTTCAGAAGATCGCGAAATGGACGACAAACATTGCTCATCTTGGGGCAGAACGATTTGCCGACCTTGAGTTTCCGCTGCCTCCAGTTGCCGAGCAGGTTCGGATTGCCGATGACGTTGAGGATAAAGTCTCGGTGTTGCGGAATATGGAAGCCAGCGCAAGAAGTAACTCGAAGCGCGCGCAACGTCTGCGCCAGTCGATTCTGAAGCGTGCCTTTGAAGGCAAACTCGTGGATCAAGACCCCCTGGACGAGCCTGCGGCGGTGTTGCTAGAGCGCATTCGTTCCGGGTGGAACACAACAGTTCAGAGAACTGCTCAGAGGCCAAAACAGAGGCGAGGGAAGATCACTGCTGTGGAGGTGTCATGAACGCTACGTCGCCCACTACCCAGACTGGATACGTCAATAGGAAAGGCCAAGTGACGATTCGAAAGAGTGATTTAGCCGGTAACGATCATCTCCAGTCTACATACCAGATGGCCTGCTCTCACTGCGGAAACAACTACGGGTCTAACGGCAGCGATATCTTCGAGCGGAAGTGTCCCAAGTGCCAAGGCGGCAGGCCAGGCCTTGCTTTTACGGCGGACCTGAAATGACCTCTAACGGCATAGTTCAAAAACTTTGGAATTACTGTAACGTGTTGCGCGACGATGGCCTTTCCTACGGAGACTACGTCGAGCAGCTGACTTTCCTGCTTTTCTTAAAGATGGCGGATGAGCAGACGAGGCCGCCGTTCAACAAGCCATCCACGATTCCGAAGGGTTTCGATTGGTCCAGCCTGTTAGAAAAGGATGGAGATGCGTTAGAGATTCATTATCGTCATCTGCTGGAAACATTGGGTAAGCAGAAAGGCATGTTGGGTGTTATTTTCCGCAAGGCGCAGAATAAGATTCAAGATCCCGCCAAGCTGAGCCGCCTGATCTCGGATCTGATTGATAAGGAACAGTGGACCTCGCTCGAAGCGGATGTGAAGGGCGACGCCTACGAAGGCTTGCTGGAGAAGAACGCATCGGACGTAAAAGGTGGCGCGGGACAGTACTTTACGCCTCGCCCTTTGATTCAAGCGCTCGTAGACGTGATGCGGCCGACTCCAGGGCACACGATCCACGATCCTGCATGTGGAACGGGAGGCTTTCTGCTGGTGGCTCACGACTACTTGAGCCAGTACTACACTCTAGATCGTGACCAGAAGAAGCGGCTTAAGCTCCAGACATTATCCGGCAATGAGCTCGTCGATAGCGTGGCCCGGTTATGTGTGATGAACCTGTATCTACATGGCATCGGCGGCGACAATTGTCCGATACAAGGCGGTGTAGATAGCCTGGCGCAAAAGCCATCAATCGCTTACGAGATGGTGCTGACGAATCCTCCTTTCGGAAAGAAGTCGAGCATCACGGTGATCAACGAAGAGGGCGAAGAGGCCAAAGAGTCGCTCACTTATGTCCGGGACGATTTTTGGGCTACGACCAGTAACAAGCAGCTTAATTTCCTGCAGCACGTGAAGTCATGCCTGAAGATTCATGGCCGTGCGGCGATTGTGGTGCCAGACAACGTGCTATTCGAGGGGGGTGCCGGGGAAACTGTCCGGCGCGAACTACTGAAGCAGTGCGATGTCCATACATTGCTACGTCTGCCGACTGGCATCTTTTATGCGCAGGGCGTGAAAGCTAACGTCCTGTTCTTTGACCGTAAGCCTGCCAGCGAGGCCGCTTGGACGAAAACGTTGTGGATTTACGATTTCCGAACGAACCAGCACTTCACCCTGAAAGCGAACTCGCTGAAGAGGGCCGATCTTGACGACTTCGTCGCGCGCTACAATCCCGAAAACCGGCATGAGCGCAAGGAGACGGAACGTTTCAAGTGTTTCACATACGAGGAACTCCTGAAGCGCGACAAGGTGAGCCTAGACATCTTCTGGCTGAAGGACGAGAGCCTGGAAGACTCAGCCAATCTGCCGGATCCCGATGTGATCGCTATCGAGATTGCCGAGGATTTACAGGCCGCGCTGGACCAGTTCGCGCTAATTGCGGCAGACCTTAAGAAGTGAAAGAGATGCTATGGTCTTTTGAGGCTCTATACCCGGCATCGATAGTCTGGGATCGTCAGGGTGGGACTGAAGACAATGTTAATCGTGGTTGAGGGATGTGTCGGAGCAGGTAAATCAACGGTTGCCAAGGGCCTGGCAGGCTTCCGTGAGAGCGCGTTGGTGCTGGAGGATTTCGAGAGCAACCCCTTTCTTCGCGCTTTTTACGACGATCCAGTCGGCAATGCCACCGAGACCGAATTCGCTTTTCTTTTGTTGCATTTTCATCAGCTCAAGAGTCAAGCTGGGACCGCCTCAACCTCGGAAGTTGTCGCTGACTTCCACCTCGGCAAGGATCTTCTCTACGCAGACTTGAATCTCAAGGACACTCGCCTCAATCGCTTGTTTACTGAGTTGTACGACGTTTGTATTGAAAAGACTCCTCGTCCCGCTCTAATGATTTTCTTGTCAGCAACCACAGATCTTTTGGTTCGGCGGATTCAAGCGAGAAAACGGGATTTTGAGCTGGAAATCGATCCTGCATACTACGGCTTGGTCAACGCAGCATATGAGGAATACTTTGCCCGTTACCCTGGGAAGAAGCTCCGAGTACCAATGGACGAGTGGGACTTCGTCAAAGATCCGCAGCTGTATGGGCGCCTCGCATCACTGGTAGATGGGGAGCTCCACAGAAAGTGACCAAAGCCAACACAAAGCGCCCGAGGAGCGGCTTGCTATTCAATGATGGCGATGTCATGTCCACGGCCCTGCCGAATGGCGACTATTTTCGGATCCGAGATTTTGAATACGTTCAGCCTCTTTACGATCTCGCTTTCCTTCTGGAAGTGGACGCCCTTGCAAAAGGCACGGAGATTCCCAAATACAGAACGTTTTCACTTTGGCGAGCGGGCTACAGTCTCGATGGCTACGGGACAACCATTGATCGTTGGCTCGACGGGACAGCCCGAGATGAAGACCTCGATTATGTCCCATCGGCGAGAATTCGGCAGTACTTGACCAATATCGGCCGGAGCGGCACGATTCCGGAACTTCGGGTGTATCGTAGCGAACGCTTTGATCGCTGTTTGCGTCTCCGCTCAGTGCGTGGTTTGGGTCCTAGCAAAATAGCTTCGACGGTTTCGCTGCGTTCTTTGTCCGAGGACTGGTTCCGCCAGGATACAACGAACCTAGCCTCCAACCGTGATCGCATTACTGAGTTGTACAAAGGCAGCAATGTCGGACCGTGGCAAACAGCACACATCGTTCCGCCTCTGTTGCGTTTTCTGCACACAGCGCAAGAATTCCATGAAGGAAATCTTCGTTGGGAGCTATCTGGAATCACGGACCCGTTTGAGCCGGTGACGGCCCCCTTGAGTGTTGCCGTGAATACAGCCTGGGACCCGCTTGCAGCCGCAATCGGCAAGGCGCTCAAACGAGAAAGGCACTTTCGTCGCGACTCAGAGCAGAACGCCGGCGGCATTCGGATCAAACATCAAATGGGGTGGAGCTTTTTGCTAAAGTCGAGCGCTGAATTGAGCGCATATAAGGGTATCTCAGAATTGGCAGAGTCTTTGGACCCGCTAGCGTCCGGTTTTCACAGCGACCTTGTATCAGATCTTCATCTCCACACGGCGTGGTCTGACGGAAGCGCTTCCGTCAACACCATGGCCGTTGCCATTGTTGCAAGTGGGCTGAAGCACTTCGCTGTGACGGATCACAGTCGGACAGCAAAGCTGCAGGGTGGCCTTACACCACTCCTGTGGCTGCGACAGGCGAATGCACTGACTCTGGCTGCGCCGGTTTGCCCGGTACTGCACGGCATAGAGGTGGACATACTAAAAGATGGGACTCTAGATCTTCCGACTTCTCTGCTTGCGGCTGCGGATCTTGTCGTTGCTTCCGTGCATTCCAATTGGACGGACGACATTCGCGCAAATACTGACCGGCTCGTGCGAGCGATTGAATCTGGGTGCATTGACATACTCGCCCATCCAACGTCCGCTATTGTCGGTAAGCCCGGGGTGCCGGATTATCTGCGGGTTCCGGCGCATGTGAATTGGGAAGAAGTCTTTGAAAAGTGCTCTTCTTGGCGCGTTGCCCTCGAAATGAATTGCTTCCCGTCGAGGTTGGACTTGCCGTTGCATCTGCTTCGAAAAGCCATTGATGCCGGCTGTGCAATTTCCATTGGTTCAGATGCACATGCTCGTTCTCATCTCCTCAATCTTAGATTTGGCGCTGCCGCGCTGCGGCAACTCGACCCACCAGTTGTTCTGAACCGACTGCAGTACGATCAGCTCAAGCAATGGATCGCTGAAAGCAGATTGCGACGGAGGAGTCTCACGAAGAGCACGTCCATCTTTGTACAAGAGGAACTTCAGTTCGAGAGTGCCCTGGACTCACAAGAAAGGATATTGACGGCGCGTATACAGCCACCGCAGAACATTCCCGCCGGATCAAGGGTCATTGGAATCGATTTGACCGCAGGGGACAAGGCAACGGGAGTCGCCATTCTGAATGGCTGTTCAGTGGAGACATGTTCGCTGTTTTCTGACGAGGAGATCTTGGGATACGTCAGGAAGCACAAACCCAAGATTGTCAGCATTGACTCTCCGCTAGGGCTGCCGGGTGGTGGCAAATCAATCGATCCCAAGGCGGGGATTATGCGTGTGGCAGAACATGACCTCGCGAGCGTGGGGATTCCTGCGTACCCGTCTCTTATTGAGTCAATGGAGAACCTTACGCTGCGAGGGATTCGTCTCCGTAAAGCTATCGAATCGTTCCCGCGCGCTCCGCGTGTTATTGAGTCGTACCCTGGCGCGGCTCAAGACATTCTCTGCATTCCACGTAAGCAAAAGAGTCTGGGCCTGTTACGCGAGGGTTTACGTCGCCTGGGATTAAATGGGAATGGACTGGAAACGCGTTCCCACGATGAAATGGATGCTATCACTTCAGCCATCGTCGGGCGATATTTCGAAGTGGGACTGTATGAGCCCATGGGTATTCCAAGCGAAGCACAGCTAATCGTCCCCAAAGTCCCGCCCATGGTGTTCGAGAGTAACCCAGTAATCTGTTTGGCGGGCAAGACCGGTGCCGGAAAGTCCGTTGTCGCCCGTTATCTGAGCGTTTTCTATGGGTTTGCGTGGGTGCGTACCCGCAACGTCATTCGTGATCTTTTGATTGAGGATATTGCTGCACCTCCTGGAAAACGATTTTTCGATGGACAAGTCGATCCGCAGAATGTTTCAGAAGGCGACCTACGCGCATTCGGTGCGATGGTTCTAGATGTTTACAAGCAGGTCCCGCTTCGCAGGAGACTCACTCGGACCATCAAGCAATTGGATTCACCCATTGTTGTGGACTCGATTCGCGATGTCGTTGATGTAGATTGCGATTCTCTGGGTAAGCGACCAGTCGTCACCTGGTTTGTGGACTGCAATGACTCCATCATCCAGCACCGGCTAGTCACTAGAAGCAAGAGTGGCGACAAGAAGATCAAGACCGGAAGCCCGGTGGATCACACCGCCCTATCCATACGCCAGGAGGCTGACAGCACTGTCCCGAACAACGATTCGCTTGAGGACCTAAGGTGGCGCGTGGATGACACGTTGTTCAGGGCCTTAAGCCTTTGCCGCTGACTTCGTGTACTGCCGTCTGCTCTGCTTCCTATCGAGCATGTATTTAATCGCCGGAATCTTGATGTCAATCCTCGCGTCGGTCTGCTCCTTAATACTCTGTTCACTGAACTCTGCGACGTCGAACTGCTTAAGCCGAGTCAGCTTGGACAGGCCCTTGACGGCTTTCAATCTTCCTACATCGTCCATCTTTAGCCCCACAGACTGACTGTTGTCTTTTACGAGCTTCTGGAACTTGTTCTTCCCGAGGGCCTTAACCCTCGTTCCAATATCACCAAACTCTCCTATTCCTGAGACAAGACTTTGAAACTCTCCATAGGTGTAGAGGCTCAACTGATCTTCAAGCCAAGCGTCAGAGGCCGCATATTGACGAATAAGTTCGCCAGCAGTTCTTGTCTGCTCGGTGGATTCCTGCGGTTCGAAGAACACATGAATCGAATCGCACTTTTCCCGTAATTTCGGTGGGCCCATGCACAAAAGAAAGTCGAAGCGTCCGGCTCGTTTGATAGCATCGTCGAAGTTAGCCTGGAAGTTTGTTGCCATCAGAAAGGTAAGTTGGCCACGGTCATGGAGTTTAGCCAACTTCGGCAGCATGTACGTCGTCAAAAACTTGCCTTCCGTGTCGGGAGGAGCATCCGCGTCGCGTTTCTGGACGAGAGCGTCCATCTCGTCAAACAAGACGACGACCCCGCACATATCCATCACGTCTTCAAAAATTGCCTCTGCCTGTGTGTAAATATCCTGGAATCCACCTCGCAAGAAATGAGAGGGATCTATCTCGACCAGAGGCCAATCGAGTTCCTTTGCCAGTGCTTTTGCGACCTCCGTCTTCGAAGTGCCAGGCGGACCGAAGAGTAGTGCTGAAAGTGGAGCATTTTTTACCGGTCTCGTGCGGAGTCGCTCTGCCCGTTTTCCTTTGAAGGATTGAAATGTTTTAACTATTGTTGCGCCAAGAGTCTTTTTCAAGCTCGTATGTTTGCGATCTAATAACAAGTCGATGTCAAGGATCTGTTTGACTGTCTTCCATTTGGGCAGTGGCGTTCTGCCCGCATATGCTTCCAGAAGTCGTTGCTGGATATGTCTTGAAAGGACATCGACCAATTCGCGGAGGAACATGTGAACAACGGCCGTGGCCCATGATTCAGGTTGGCCGTGGCGCAGCGTCTCAAGGTTTCCGCCGGAATTCCATCCCTTGTACTCAACCGTACCTTTGGACGTTTTCTCAGAACACTGCAAGCGATTGGAGTCACACCACACAACCGCTTGTTCGAGTCCGGCAATAACGGTTTCTTCTACCAGGAAGCGACTCTGCTTGCTTGCGAATTCGACGAGAACTGCTTCAAGCAGTTCGAAGGTAAAGCAGAAGTTGGAGCCTGCATCTTGATAATGGAACAGTGGGAAATATTTTGGCCAAATACCACCCTTCTGCTCAGTAAATAAGTCGATAACACCGCTCTCAAGCTCGACCGTCGAAGGCAACATCGCGTCGTGCTTCTTCGTCGTGCCAAGTTTCAGTTCCTTGCTGACTGTCCGCAAGCGCGCACAAAGACATGCAGACATCGCCATGGCGACTGGATCCATCATCGCAGCATGGTTTGATACAACTAGAGAACGCTGTCGGCCAAACTCATCAGCGGCGAAGCTGCATAGTTGCGTCCAATCGTTCTTGTGCAAGGGAATCTGAGCTCGCGCAATTCCATCGACAAACCAGTAGAGGACCGCTGCAGCAGGTGGGTAGTTATTGATCCCGAAACGATCCATGCCCGAGCTCATTTCTAGAGCAATGTCTTTGAGAGACTTACCCTTTAAACTGCGGATTTGTCCTCGGAGACCATCGCGTAGAAGATTGCGGTTGAGCTTGCCGAGTTCGGCTGCAATCTGCCTTTCCAGTTTGTCGCGGTCCAAGCCGTTCCGAATAAAGGAATCAAGATCGTGCTGTAGGTTTTGAGGGAATAGTTCGAATAGAAACTTGCTAAAAGGATCCTTGTGTTTACCCAGCTTTCGTGCGAGGGATTCGAAGTTCACGAACTGCAGGCGAGGTTCCCATTTCTTGGCCTTGCGTGAGGCAGTTTTTCGGGGCATTCCTGCCTCAACTAAGAATCCGAATAGCCGGATCACCAATGTGGTTGTGAAAGCGTTATCCTCGGGTAGGCCGGAACTCATCCACGGAGCATTAACCAGTTTGTCAAATGTATCGGATACAACCTTGGGTAGCCCGCGAATACTGTCGCCGTAAAAATCCTGGAGCTTCTCGCAAAGAGCGAGCGCCATTAAGCACGAACAAGTAGTTGTAATATTCACATCATTCGAAATTGACTCCGAATTAGGTTTACGGCGAAATCCGTGTGCGTATTCGTCGTGCTTAAACGGCTTGAGATCAGATACTAAGGAGTTTAAGAAGACTTCGGCGCGGCTCCGCAGCTGCCGTAGGCGTTTTAGTGGGATTTCAGGCATGACTCAATTCAGCATTCGGGGCCCGCGTAGGAATCGTTACCGCGTCGAAAGTGCCGAAACCGGTTCCTGCGAACTCAATTGGAACTCCGGTCGCAAGTTCAAGGTGGTTTAGAAACTCTCGCGCCTTCAGCGTGAGGTCCGTAAAAGTTGTCATCCCGGTGTTCGCATATTCGATCCTGTCCATGCCCATAATGGCAAGGGCGGTGGGGCGATTGTAGCCACAAGCCACCTTGACCAATTCGATGTCGAAGCGTGCAACTCGCCGTAGACGTTTCGTGACTGACGTGTATTCCGGAGCAACATTGGGTGCACCAGAACTCACGGCGATTTCGTCCCATGAGATCTCTTGCGCAAATGGTCCGCTTGGCCCACCCACTCTGATTGGGAAAGTTCGAAGTACCATAACGATGTGATCAATGAGCCTCGGGGAGAGGCCCACCTCCATCGCGAAACCTGCCGCGGTGGTATCTCGTGAAGTGACAAACGGATAGTCGGGTCCGTGCAGGAGCGACAAGGCAAACCCTTGTGTGCCTTCGACAATAATATCCCGGCCATGATCGAGGGCGCTATGGAGCAGCGGCGCCACTGTCTCCACCCGGCAACGGTCCATCAGTGCATTGGAGCCTCTGGCAAGTGACACATCCGTTCGTCGAGACATTCTCCGCACTGATGCCGCTCCAGTTCCGGAGCACGTGCTGGCGATCGCCTTGAGTTCACGGCGTTCAGCTTCGCGATCTTGCTCGGTAACGATTACTGCACGCGGATCGACGATGATCCTCTGACGGTCAATATTGAGCAAGTCCAGTTCGTGAAGGAGCACTTCTTCATCAATCGCGCAGCCGGCGGCGATACAGAAAGTGGCTTTGGGTGGGTCTATACAACAAGGGACTTGGCGCAGAATGACATTTTCACCATCGATCGTTACAGTGTGGCCCGAATTTGGTCCGCCACACCGGACGAGCCATGGGGAGTTTGAGCGGTCGGCCAGGAGGGCGACAACCTTGCCTTTCCCTTCAGATCCGTATTGTCCACCGACGACAATTGTTGCTGGCATTATGGGGCCTCAATAGTTTCAGGTTGTTGATTCGGTCGTCAAGCTCTTCACGATTCTCGCAAAGATTCACCGAGTCTTCAATTCCGCATTGATATCCATCCCGACACATTTCGCAGTCTTCCCGTGCGGTGCCCGGACACCGCCCGCGGACGGACACGCTATGATGCAAGATGGCTACAGCCGCTCGTCACTGGGCGAGGCCTTCCGAGTTGGAGGGAAACATTCGGGCGGCGAACGGCCCTGGTCTCAGCCTGGGTGTACGTGCTCCGAAACCAAAGAACTGGACTGGACTGAACCCATCAAATGATGACACTCGCAATGGGCACACTTTGCAGCGCAAAGCAATATCGTCAAGGATCCGCGCTACTATTGGTGCATTGGCAATATGGTTTAGCTGCCAACGCGGCTCAAGGGCTTCACAGACGGCGTTTCGAAGATCAAGCGGATGATGCGCACATGTGCCTTCCATATGTACGATTGGGTTTGTGAAGATCCAGACGCGGCGGTAGAGGCAGAACTCATCAAAAAAGGTGTCGTGCCGGATGAATACCCGCATACTTGGCCCAGTGTTGCTAGAAGAGTTCTGCCTTCTGGCACTGCGCCGTTTTCGGCATGTGACGTGGCGGCTATCGCGATAAGAAAAAACGTGAATTTAGACGCCTGCTGGAAGACACGGCTCTGGTCCATTATCCGCGCGAACAGGTGAGCCAGGTTCTACACTTTTTAGGGAGTGAAGGGTTGACTACCGATATGATTGCATATTCGCTGTTTGTTCGCCTATACTGGCGGTCTAGAGCTGGCCAGTTTCGTTTTAGAGGAGAGTGCCCGCAGTGGCAAATGGAACCATGGTTAACATTCGAAGGAAACCCTTTGTTTTCAGGAAGTAACGGAGTTTTGTGAGACACTGTTCCGTTGGCAGTGGTATTTAGTTTCAAATTAGGAAGTCATATCCTTGTCCTTGCCAGAACAGCTAGTATCATCGGAAGCCTTGCTCGAAGCGGCTGTGGACCGTCTAGGCTTCACAGAAGGAGAACTGTTTAAGGCGGATAGTGAGCTCAACGATAACAGTCGAGAACAGTGGTTGGACAAGGGGGACTGGCTCGTTCTTGCGAAATCGGTCGGAGCTGAGCGGGTCTTTTTCGTAGAACAGAATCCAGTGGTTGTCTTTGCGAGACTGGATGACGAAAGCGAAGATGAGGTTAGGGCATTTTACAACCGCATCTGGTGTATGGCACGGCCGCAGCTTCTTTTCTTAGCCCGTCCCGGCGAGTTGGCTATCTACGATCTAGGAAAGGCTCCCATTAGGCCTGGAGAAAAGGCAGAGGACAAGGGGCGTCTTCTTAGCGAGAAGATAAGAGTGGCGGGCGATGTTCAGGCAAAGCTGGCTCAATTTCGGCGTGAAGAGATAGAGTCGGGACGTTTATGGGAGGATTTGCGATTTGGGCGCTCGACCGACCGGGCAGATCGAGCTCTCATTCGGGACCTCAGGGTAGTGCGAAAAGCGCTTCTTTCCAAGGGACTGAAGGCTAGGTACGCACACGCGCTAATCGGACGATCAATCTTCATCCGCTACTTGGAAGATCGAGAAGTTCTAGTCCCAGAATATTTTCAAGACGTAGCTACAAAGCGCAAGTCATGGAGCAAGATTCTCACGGGTCTAGGGCAACGCCCGTTTGCCGAGTCGGACTTGGCAAATCTCTGCTTCCCTCGCGTTCTGGAGGACAAGGATTTCACGTATGCTCTGTTTGATCGTCTTGCTAGGGATTTCAACGGTGACATATTTCCTGTCGACGAAGATGAACGAGAGAAGGTCGGACCGGAACACCTGGCATTGTTGAGAGGGTTGCTCTTGGGTGAAACCTCGGAGCAGCGGCAGTTGTTTTTCTTCGCATACAGGTTTGACGTAATACCCATCGAGCTCATCAGCAGCATCTATGAAGAGTTTTACAATGAGGAAAAAGGGAAAGACAAGAACCACGGCTCACATTACACACCGAGCACTTTGGTAGAATTCATCCTCTCGCGAACTCTCACACCAGAAGTACTGGAACGTTCACCTCGTGTCACGGATTTCGCCTGTGGTTCTGGAATTTTCTTGGTCGAGTCTTTCCGGCGCATCGTTCGACATCAAGTTCGCAGGCAGAACGGAAAAAGACTCTCGCGCCCACAGCTTCGGAAGATTCTTCGGGACCAGATAGCTGGGATTGACATAAACGAAGAGGCAGTGAGGGTGGCTGCGTTCAGCTTGTATCTTGCCTTCCTGCATTACCAGGAGCCGCGCGAGATCAACGAACAGCGACGACTGCCCAATCTCAAGTGGTCGAAGCCTGCGGACTCAGACGGTGACCAACACTTCGACATTCTTCTGCACGAAAATGCTTTTTGCGTGGTGGGAAAAAAGATTGATCCCGCTGTCGCCCGGCGGTTTGGAGCACAAAGCGCAGATGTAGTTGTGGGTAATCCGCCTTGGGGTAGTCCCAAGAATGATGACCAACTCGGTCGCAGTGCTCTCAGGCGCACGATTGAATGGTCTCAAGAGAAACCTGGCCGTACGATCGGCGACAAAGAATGGTCGCAAGCATTTATTCATCTAGCCCTCGAATTAGTCAGAAATAATGGAGTTGTTGGGCTACTTGTTTCTTCCGGTGTTCTGTTTAAACACCACCAGAAGAGCCAAGAGTTTCGTCGGATTTGGCTATCGAATGCTCGCTTGGAACATGTCGTCAATTTTGCGCAAGTTCGGCACCTGTTTTTCCGGGGTGAGGCGAGAAAGACAGAAGCGATCGCACCGTTTGTAGCCACAATATTCAAGAAGGAGGTTCCGGGACCAGATAATCGGTTCGCATATTGGTCGGCGAAGCGAACAGCGTTTGTGGAGAGCAGTCAGGCTGTTGTGCTGAGCCGGGGGGATATGCACTGGCTTCAGCAGGCGGACTGCGTTAACGATGAGCGACTCTGGAAGATTTATTGGTGGGGTAGTCATCGAGATGAGGCACTAGTCAGAAGTGTTGAACGTTTTCCAAGACTTATCGATTTGCCCGAGAAGATACCTGGCGCGAGAGTGACTGCTGACATTGGCTTTGTAGAGGGCAAGACAGGCCAGAAACGGAGTGGATGGCTAAGAGAGTTCAAGGAACTACCCGTCGAGTGGTTAGAGAGGTACACCGCGCTGCCCCTGAGTTGTCTCCGCAAGACTCCCGGATATGTCCGAAGAAGGGGCACAAGAGAAGCCTATGAAGGCCATCGTCTTCTCGTCAGAAGAGGAATACCGGGAACTGGAAGGATAACCGCACGTCTCGAAACTCGTAGGCTGAGCTTCAGGCATTCAATTTTTGCGATACGTCTAATTGGATTCGAGTCTTGGCAGGAAAAAACGATCCTAGGCATATTTTGGTCCTCGCTGGCACGATACTATCTTTTCCTGACAACCGGTTCTTGGGGTATGTGGCACGACGAATTGAACATGGAAATAGCCCAGGGTCTGCCAATAGCGCTTCCTGGTGACCCATCAGTAAGGGCCAGACTCGTCAATATTGTTGACCGCCTTCAGGGCAGCTCTGTTGCATCGGACAAGCTTGTTCTTAGAAGTCTAACCGCTGAGCAAGAGATCCTCCAGCTGGAACGTGAATTGGATGACGTCATTTTCGACCTTTACGATCTGAATACGGCGGAGCGAGATTTGATCCGGGACATGTGTGATGTCGGGATGGACTTTCTTTACAACGGCAAGTCCAGCTCAGCGGTCAAACCAGTTTTGGTTCCGGCGAAGAGTTCTGGCATCGAAGCGGACGTATTGGATTCTCAATCGGGTATGGGTGCTTACCTCAAAACATTTCTGCAAATATGGAACCAAGAATTGGATACAGACGCCGAACTGTCCTGGCACTTGTTGTCGCCTGATACTCAGGCGCCTCTTGTAGCTGTACTTTTTTCCGCACACGCAAAAATTGAGCCGCTTGTGCCGTCGGACGCGAATAACAACTGGGGCAAAGTTCTCACAATTCTAGACAAGAGCTCTCTTCAAACTGCCGGCAGTCGCCAAATATATACGGACAGCTTTGTTCGGCTAGTGAATGAGGAGGACGAGATTCTTTTGATTAAACGAAACGAGGTGCGCTTCTGGACTCCGAGCGCAGCTCGCGAAGATGCCGAAGCCACGCAACTTCAGGCTATGCGCCTGCAGGAGGCGAGGGCATTGTGAAGTCTGGTGGCAGAAAAAGCTTACTGTCGAACGCATTATGGGCTAGACACGAGGCCCATTATTTCAAGGCCTTTTCGCGGGCGCTCGAATTGCTTCTTGAAATGTCATCGCTGCCGCTAGAAGAGGTCGCGTTGAATCGCGAACTCTACTTTTGTTTGCTCAAGGCCAATCGCGAGCTGGACCCCGAGGGCGTATACCCGCCTCCCATGGCAGAGTGCTGCAACCAACCGGATCCCGACGACGAAATCCGTGCGGAAAGAGAGAGTAAGCGCCCAGATTTCAACTGGGGATTCACGGATCCTCATGAGAGTGACTTTCGGACAAGCGCGAAACAGTTTATCGTCGAGTGCAAACGACTTGGTGTCGCTCCGCGCGCCGACTGGATTCTGAACCAAAACTATGTGGAGCATGGGGTCGTGCGCTTCATCGATCCGAGTTGGAGCTATGCGAAACGATTCCCTTCGGCGGTGATGATTGGCTACTGTCAAAGCATGGAGTGGGATGACATTTTGAAGGAGGTTAACCAGGCCGGAAAGCGTCGGAACCTCCCGCCCATCGCCCTATCGATCGATGGATGGCGGATCGCCGCAGTGAGTAAACTGCAGCATTCGCTTGTGCGTTCATTTCCGATATCCCCTTTCCGTCTCGACCACCTATGGTTGGATATCAGGGGAAAGGATGAATCTGGCGTCACGAGCTCCCAAAGACGCCGGACTAAGGAGAGAAGGAAGCCCGCAGGCAAAAGAAAGAGCGGTAATCGGTAGGTCGAACTTCTTGGCCGGGTGTTGTTGCAATTCTCGCCTTTCAGATCCTTATCCCAATTCCCTGGGCGACGGATGAAGCTTGATTGATTTCCAGAGCGGATGTCTTCGAGACCTCAGCTCCTAATTGCGGACCGAGTTTGGCGACGTCGTCAGTAAAGAGTGTGACCTCGTGGCTGGCGCGAGAGATGGAGACGTAGGCGAAGCGAGAGTTGAGCAGGTCTGGGTGGACGCTGGTATCGCCGTGAACGAGGACGCGTTCGGCGGTAAGGCCCTGGGAGCTGTGACTGGTAACGGCGTAGCCATGGTCGAGATGCCGATGCTCGTTGGGGGCAAATTCGATCCGGCGGTCGTTGTCAAGGCGCACGGATAGGCGACCGTCGCGGTGGATCGCTTCGATCGCCGCCATGTCGCGATTCGCAACGCCGAGTGATTTGTCGGGGGCAGTAAACTGGATGCGGTCACCTACGGAAAGCTCGCGTTCGATCTCTTGGTAGACGCTGACGCCGGTAAGGCGGCGGGGATCGTAGGTCGCAAGTTCTCCGTTCGCTTTTTCGACAGTGAGCTGGTTTGCGGCTGGGTTGATCGCGACGACCGTTGCATAGGCGGCAGCTTCGATTCCGATGGCTTTACTGCCGCGTGCGTAGCGAACCACGTCGTTGATCTCGTAGTGGCTTGCCCATGATCGTTCGGCTCCGGTCATGTCCTGCCGCTGAACCAGAACGCGAAAAGTATGATCTTCCGGCGCAAGGCTTCCGTTGGACTTCAATTCCTGGCGAACAGCGACGTTCAGTTCGCGGCGGGAAGCATTGTCGGGTGAAACGATGAGCGTGTTATCAGGCGATTCGACGTAACTCTTTGCGATGGTGCGGACGCGCTCTTCTGCATTGGGAATTTCCTTCATGCGACCCTGTTGCTGGAGTGCATCGAGCGCAGCGGAGACTTGACTTGTCGCCAGGAGTTCGACGACAGATTTCAGAGCGGGATCCTTTTGGCGCACGATCTCATCGAGTCTGGCGGTACGCATTCCGGCTTCCTGCAGTTGCTCGAAGGGGCGGCCCGCCTCGACACCCTGATGCTGGCGGGTATCGCCGATCAGAAGCACACGGTCATTGGGACCAAGCCGGGAAAGAAACTCGCGCATCTGATTGGTGCTGGTGAGGCTCGATTCATCGACAAGATAGAAGTGCTTTTGCTCTCGTAGGTCGGGATTCGCGGTGCGGACGAGGAAGCCTTGTAGGGTTCCGGCCTCGATGCCTGCCTCATTAAGTTGACGTGCGGCGCGTGAGGTCGGCGCGAAACCCTCGACCTGATAACCCTGTGCTTCAGCAGCGCCACGGATGGCCGCGAGCGTCGTTGTTTTGCCCGAGCCCGCGAACCCTTGGATTCCTTGGATGTGGTCGGACGAACTGAGGACATCCTCGACCACGCTTCTTTGTGTCCGGTTGAGATCTTGGTGATGATCGGCAACGGCGATCGCCTGCGAACGCGAAAGAACCGGCTCGACGTGGTTTTGTCCCTCACGCATCCGCCGCAGAATCTCATGTTCTGCTTCTATGGTTTTCGCGGTGGTGAACTGACGGCCCGGAACTCCCTGAGACCGCTCGACGATTTGAAATTCCCCAGAAGCTAGGCGGGCGTCAAGATTCACGCGGACCTGGGCATGAGTGATCTCGCCCATGCCGCGGCGGAGCCCGTCCCGGATCAGCACACGCTCATCCACAACCGCCTCACGCTCGAAGTTCTTGTCGCGGGAAAAGGTGAGAGATTCTCGAACACGGTCGAATGAGTTGATTGGATTCTCCTGATGTTGAGACCGTTCACGGGCTGCGCGTACGACCGCGTCGGCTTGGTATCCAAAGTCCGCCGCCAGCTTCCGGTGCGCGTCCATGATTTCACGCGGAGAATGAATTTCCTTGCGGTCACGGGTCGAGTGAGCCGCGATCTCCGCGGCTTCCTTCCCGGAGCGCCCTGTACGTTCGAGGTACTCACGAATCTGTTGACTCCGCGGACTGGAAGCATCGAGGTATTCCTGTGTGTAGCCCTTGATCTCGGGCGCGCCGCTGCGCCCTGGCGTGATTTCGTAACCGAGTTGACGCAGTCGGTAGGTCAACTCGGATTGATAAACGGCCGTAGCGAACTGCTGCGAGCCGAAGAGGCTCTGCGGCTGGATTGCACGCGGCTGGCCATTGTCGCGCTCCGTGACATTGAAAACGACCGCGTGAGTATGCAGTTGTGGCGCGACATACCCATCGACCGGACGGGCTGTATCGTGTTCAAACTTGGCGGCTATAAATTTGCCAGTGGTCTCGGGCGGATGATTGCCGCCGATGCGGGCTTGCGTGTAGTGTTCGAGCTGGTCGAGGGCAACGCGGACGCTCTCC
>Ga0335081_10003494_pt1 | contig 24743 bp, 16 predicted proteins | sample Lox_Sample_35_FD_206713 | JGI IMG/M metagenome (GOLD analysis project Ga0335081, IMG submission 206713) | Soil microbial communities from Loxahatchee National Wildlife Refuge, Florida, United States - Lox_Sample_3.5 | ecosystem: Environmental > Terrestrial > Soil > Wetlands | place: USA...
CCACGTTTGTTCACAACATCTGCGCTGGCTGCACGGGATTTGCCCACCCGCGCCCCGCAGAAACCGTTTTTCTGGCGCAACTTTGCACTGCAGCCTCAGTTTTGTCAAGGGAAAAACCGCTGCTCCCTCAGTCCTCGTCGGCCAGAAATTGCTTATTTGGGAGCTTTTACAGCGGGTTTGAGATCGTCAGCCGCTTTCTGTATGCCGTTTACTGAACCCGACTCCAAATAATAGAGCGTTGGATCGCTTTCTCGTTTGGCGATGAAACCAGCGCCCGACCTGGAGATCGAAACCTGCTCAACCCGCTTCCCGTCATTTGAGGAGACGACGAGTTCCATGGACGGTTGACCGAAGCCGGAGTCGACAAATTTGCTGGCCTCCAAGTCGCGCAGGTCAGAAAGCAGCATTTCTACCCCGTCGGCGTCCATCTTCTTTCCGTTCGACCACCAGTCTTCGCCGCTCCTGATCAGGAAGTAGGCCTTCGATCCATTGTGGATTTCGATCTTCGTCGGCTCGTTATAGCCAAAGTCAAACACCTTTTTGTTGCGAAAATCTTCGAGGCTTTTATCGACTGCCTGTCCCAGGCTGGAATCCACTTTGTAGGTTCCGCCGACCACGCTGGATTTTGCGTAATATGTGTCTTTGTCTTTATAAACCTGAAGTTCCTGGGTTCCCGACTGGTCCGTTACTTTTGCAGTTGCCACAGGCGCGGCATGAGCCGCTGCTGCCGCTATCTCCTTGGAGCCTTGCTGCGGGGCACTGAGGTCCATGCGTGCATCGGCCAGCTTCCCAAGCAGTTCGCCGACCTGGACACTGTCGGCCCGTAGCGGTTTCGGCTTCAAAATCTGCCATCCATCTTTGGTCCGCCCAAACTCAATCTCCTGATTCTTTCGGATCAGCTGCAACTGGTTGATTTTGTCGGCGTTCTCCGTAATCAAACGCTTATCGCGCAGGTCATTCACGCTCTTGTCGATGCTGGTCTTGTTATAGGTGGCCATCGTGAAGATGCGGGGATCCCCAGCAACCATGGCGTAAACCGCGCCGCCGGTTGGGGTCTCATCGCCCAGCAAGAGTTGGTGCGTCTTGTTGTCTTTTGCAGTGACGTCAACTTCGAGGGTGGGATTATCCAGGCCAAACCGCGCCAGATCGGAATTCTTGTTTTCAACGACGCGCTCGGAGGTCAAGGACGACAGCGAAGATAGCATGTCCAAAACGCTGCTCTGATCGGCGTTGAACGGTTTGGGTTCCTGGATCTGCCAGGAACCGGAATCACCTTTCGCCAGCACAATGGGCTCTGCATCTTTATTCTTCATTTCGACCTTCGTAATCGACGACTGGTCGAGCTTGAGAATGGCTGGCGGTGCGTCGGCCGAAGCTTTTACTGTTTCCTCAGAACCCTTGCGGTGCCCCGACCAATAAAGCGTGCCTGCGAGCACCAGCAGCACGAAAGTGGCGACGATCAGGCTACGCAGCTTCATACATTTCTTAGAACCAGAAGTTCCGAATCGAGCGATGAACTTGTTATCTTCGTTTCCACCAGACGCCGATGCCGGCGACAATCACGATCCCCGGCAACAGGAACTGGCTGGTGGCGCGCAACCAACCCAACTGTGCGCGCGTCATGGTGATGCGCCGGTCTTCCGGAGGTTTGGGACGGATCGAAATCAGGTCTTCATCCGATGCCAACCAATTGATCGTGTTCAGCGCCAGGTCGTCGTTGCCGTTGAAATCGATAAAACGGTTGGCCACCCACGATGAGCTCCCTACCACGACGAACCGCCCCTGTGAATTCTCCTTGCCCGTCTCATAGGTACCCGCCGCCGCGATGGTCAACGGCCCTTTGATGTTCTTGGGATCGTTAATATTGACTGCAGGCGAACTCAGATTGCTGGTAGCCAGGCTGCTGTCGGAAGAATCGAACAACTTCTGCACGCTGGTCTTGTCGGTGCTCTTGATCTCCATCGAACGCGACAGAGGGAAGCCCGTGGCCAAGCCCCTCATCTCGCTCACGATGGGCTGCGAAGAATAGCTGGTGACCAGTGCGACCTGAGGGCCCAATCCCGCAATCTGTCCGATAGGATTCAGATCCAGAATCAGGTCTTTCTGCAGGGTCACGCCCCAGTTCTGCAACAAACTCGCCAGCGCGTCGTTGTCGGCGATTCCCTCATGCCCTAATTTCAAGGGAGGGTCCAGCAGGAACAGCGCGCGGCCTCCACCTTCAACGTATTTCTTGATGGCGTCGACTTCCGGTTGCTCGTAGTTCCGCGTCGGGCCGGCGATCACCAGAGTCGTGCAATCACTCGGAACCTCGGCTTTCTGCAGCAAGTCGATGCTTTTGCTCTCGTAATCGTCCTTGCTGAGGCTGTCCTTGAATTGCGAAAGGCCTTCGCGGTCGCTGTCGCTGAGTTGATGTTCGCCGCTTCCGCCGGCAAAACAGACGGTGCGCGTGGTGGTTTTCAAGTCGCGAATGAAGGCGCCCGTGATCCCCTCCTCCGTCATGCTCTTGGCTTCTTCGCTCCTCGCACCGATTTGCACGACCGCAGTACCCAATTCCCTGATGCCGGCCGCTCGCGCCGCCTGCGGGTCTTTATCGGGATCGACATACTTCACGTGCACCTTGGGGGATAGGTTCGCATACTCATCCAGCAGGTCCTTGCCGTCGTGGAAGCGCGTGCTCTGGTTGAAGTAGGTGACGGTGGCGTCTTGCTTGAGGCCCTTGACGATCTTCGCCGTCTGTTCGGAAAGCGTGTAGCGCTTATTGGAGGTTGCGTCGTACGACTTCGGATAACGATCGGCCAGAACGTTCGCGATCGTGACCGCGCTGACCACGATCAGAATGTAGATGGTCGCGTAAGCTGCGTATTTTGTTTGTCGTGCCTTCAACCAACGGCTGGCCATTTAGGATCTCCAGCGAAGCGATTCCATGGAACGCGCGGTAAAGAAAAGTCCAAGAAAAATCAGAGTGATAAAGTAAACCGCGTCTTTTGAGTTGATCACGCCCCTGACAAACGAATCGAAATGCGTCGTCACCGAGGTGTAGGAAAGTACCTGCGCCCAGGTAGAACTCTCAAATCCACTGACCCAGCCGAAAACATAAAGCAGGAGACACGCCCCGAACGTGGCCGCGCCTGCGATGATTTGATTTTTTGTCAGCGTGGAAATGAATGTGCCGATGGCAAGCAGCGCGCCCGCTTGTAACAAAAGCCCGAGATAGCCCACCGCCAGCGGTTTCCAGTCCGGGTTCCCGTACTTGAACAGAAAGGCAAAATTCAAGGCGGTGAACAGGAGCAGGGAAGAGTAGAGGATCAGCGCGGCCAGCCATTTTCCCGCGATGATTTCCAGATCGCGCACCGGCGAGGTCGCCAAAAGCTCAATGGTTCCGGTGCGCTTTTCTTCCGCGAAAAGCCGCATGGTGATCAGCGGAATCATGAATAATCCGATTACGCTGACATTCATCAACAGCGGCCGGATAATGTCCTCGTTCACATTCATCGGGAAGCCCTGGCCGCGCATTTGCATCTCGATGCCTTCGACCAGGAACACCGTGACCGCAGTCCAGAAGAAGTAACCGAAGATCAGAGCAAACATGGTCAGCAGAAGATAGGCAACCGGCGAAACAAAATAGCTGCCGAGCTCTTTCCGGCAGATGATCCAGGCATTTCTCATGAGTGGGACTCCTGCAGAACCGGTTCAGGCTGGCGAGTTTCAGAAGACGATTCACTTCCCGTGAGCTGCAGAAAGATTTCCTCCAGGCTCATGGCGGCGGGACGAAGTTCATTCAGGTCCCAGCCGCATTCCACCACCGCGCGAGCTAGATCGCCCCGTACCAGCCGTCCTTTTTCGCTCTCGACTTCGAAGAGGGCGCGGGTGTCAAGCTGCTCCTTGCACACAACGCGGCTTACGCCTGTGACTTGCTCAAGTTTGTGCTGCACGATGGATACTTCGAGATTTCCGTTGCGTCCCGCGATTTCCAGGACAACCGACTCTGCGCCGCGCGCCCGGGCTTGCAGGTTGCGAACCGAATCGGTGGCCACCAGCTTTCCTTTATTAATGATGATCACCTGTTCGCAGGTCTGCTCGACTTCCGGCAGAATGTGTGTGCTGAGAATGATGGTGTGTTCGCCGGCAAGGTCCTTGATCAGGTCGCGTGTTTCATTGATCTGTTTGGGATCCAGGCCGGCGGTAGGCTCATCCAGAATCAGAACGTCGGGATTGTGAATAATCGCCTGCGCCAGCCCGACCCGTTGGCGGTAGCCTTTGGAAAGCTTCCCCAGAAGCTTTTTCTTGACGTCGGCAATTGCGCATCGCTGGCAGACATAGTCGATCCGCTTTTGCAATTCGCTTCCAGAGAGTCCCTTGAGCTTGCCCACAAATTCCAGGTATTCGGATGTCTCCATCTCCGGATAAATCGGAGGCATTTCGGGCAAATAGCCGATGCGCTTCTTGACCTCCAGAGGCTGCTCGAGCACATCGAAACCCGCCACGCTGGCCGTTCCACTCGAGGGCGGCAGAAAGCACGTCAGCATGCGCATGGTTGTCGTCTTGCCCGCGCCGTTGGGCCCGAGAAAGCCCACGATCTGGCCCTTGGCCACTTCGAATGAGATTCCATCGACGGCGATGGAGTGGGCATAGCGTTTGGTAAGATTCTTGGCTGAGATCATAAGTAGTCGTTGTCACCGGTAAGAATGCTCAGCCGTCGGGCTGAGACGCGCACGGCGCAAGTGACCGATATTAAATGAAGAAACCTATTGAACAAAGAAACCGCGGACTCCAACCTGTTCAAGGCCAGTACAGCTCAAGCCGCTCTCCCCGCAATCACCGCCGTTTTGGTTGGCGGGCGAATAAACCCCAAAGTTGATCAGATTCCTGTTGGGTACGTTCCAGTTGTATCGTAGCACGATACTCCAGCCCTTTTCCAACCGTCTGGTAGACCCCCAAATTTCCCTGAGCGAAATCGAGATCAGACTTGCCCGATGAACCGACCAGCCCTCCTGAACCATTCTGAAAACGCCGCAGGCTGCTTAATTCTTAAACCATTGTGGCTCCGCAGCGGGAAGAACATCTTTGTCCCGCGCAATCCATACATAGAGCGTCGGCAGCAAGAAGATGCTCATGGCAAGATTGGCGATCAACCCGCCAACGATTACGATAGCGAACGGGCGCTGCGAATCGGACCCGATGCCGTGTGACAAGGCAGCCGGAAGCAGCCCCAGGGTCGCCACCAGCATGGTCATCATGATGGGCCGCAGTCGAAGAACGGCGCCCTCTACGGCAGCGTCCTCAACCGAGTCCCCGCGCGACCGGCGCTGGTTGATGTATTCAAGCATTATCACGCCGGTCTGCACTGAAACGCCAAAGAGCGCGAGGAACCCGACTTCAGAGGAGACACTGAAGTTGGTATGAGTGATCAGGAGGACCAGCAAGCCTCCGATGCTTGCCATCGCGACCGTCGCCAAAATCAAGATTGCCCACTTCAATGACTTGTACATCGAATACAGGATGATGAAGATCAGGAGCACAGTGACCGGGACGATGATGGCCATGCGTTTGTCAGCCCGGACCTCGCTCTGGTATTCCCCTTCCCATCCGATGTGATAGCCGCGCGGGAGTTTTACTTGCGCATCCACATCGTGGATGGCCTGGCGCACTGCATCGCCAAGGGCCCGGTCGCGAACGCTGTATTTGATGGCAACGTAGCGCTGGTTGTTTTCGCGGTAGATCTCCGAACCTTCGTCCGATTCGTGAATATCGCAAAGTTGCGCCAGCGAGACCCGTTCGCCTGTGGACGACAGTAAACGGATGTTTGCAATGGCTTCTTGGGTATCTCTGTAGGGGGGCAGGTAGCGGAGGGTTAGGTTATAGACTTCTTCGCCGCGCAACACTTGTGTGAGTGCGGTTCCGCCGACCGCCGTCTGAATTGCATCCTGAACATCGGATATGTTGACTCCCCAGCGGGCAGCCTTCGCGCGATCCACGGTTAAATCCAGATCCGGCTGGCCGGTCACCTGCAGGACGCCGAGGTCGCTAGTGCCCGGTACTCGGCCCATCACGGCGGCGACCCGATCGGCCTGGTCCTCGAGTGTATGCAGGTCGCTGCCATAGATTTTGGTGGCGAGTTCACCCTTGACGCCGCTAACCGCTTCCTCCATATTGTCCTCGATCGGTTGTGAGAAACCCCAGATGACGCCCGGGAACTTTTGCTGCAACTCAAGGTTCATTGAAGCGATGAGGCTGTCCTTGTTGCCGTGAAAGATGGGGCGCCACTCTCCCCTGGGCTTGAGCCCGACGAAGTACTCGATGTTAAAGAAGCCAGTGTGGTCGGTTCCGTCGTCGGGCCGGCCAGCCTGGCTGGTGCACTCCGTCGTTTCCGGAAAGGAGCACAGCAGGCGGCGCGCCTCATTCGCCATCCCGATGCTCTGAGCGGGGCCAACACTCTGTTCGAGTTCGCCGCGCACCCAGAGCGAACCTTCGTCGAGATGGGGAAGGAATTCGGATCCAATTACGCCACTGGCGGCGAGAAACACGCCAAGGCTGAGACTGGCGACACCCACACCGATCGTAAGGCCGTGGTGACGAATGGCCCAGCGGACGCCGTTCCGGTAATGATTGCGGAGGAACTCCATGAATGGGTTTTTCCACTCCTTCGCACCCTTGTTAAAGAAGAAGGTGGAAAGGACCGGGGCGAGAACGACGGAAAAAAGGAGCGCGCCGAGCAGCGCAAACGCTACGGTCCACGCCATAGGATGAAAGAGGCGGCCTTCGACGGATTGCAGGGTGAAGATGGGCAGGTAGGCGGTGATGATGATTGCAATGGCGTAGAAGACTGGCCTCTGCACTTCGTGCGCGGCGTCGCTGATGCGCAACTGGATCGAACGTCCGGTTTCTTCTTTGCGGGCGAGATGGCGAACAATGTTCTCCACCATTACCACCGCTCCGTCGACCACCATGCCGAAGTCGAGTGCGCCCAAAGAAAGCAGATTGGCGGGAATCTGTTTCAGGTCAAGACAAATGGCGGCGAAGAGCAGTGAGAAAGGAATGGTGACGGCCACGATTAGCGCGCCGCGCGCGTTGCCAAGGAAGAGAAACAGGACAACCACAACGAGAATGATGCCTTCGCCCAAGTTGTGCAACACGGTATGCGTGGTGAAGTGCAGAAGATCGCTGCGGTCGATGAACGGAACGACCGTCACTCCCTTGGGGAGAATCTGGCTGTTCAGTTGCTTCACCATATCTTGGACGCCGTCGAGCGTAGGCTGGGCGTTGGCGCCCTTCTGGAGGGCGACGATGCCCGAGACGACATCGTCGTTGTCGATGAGATGTCCGTTCTTATCGTGGTAGGTATCGCCGAACTGACCCAGGCGAATCATCGGCCCCTGCTCGACGAGGCCCAGATCCTTCACGCGGATTGGCGTCCCGCCCTTCATCGTGACGACCGTGCTGCCAATGTCCTGAATGTCGCGGACCAGGCCCACTTCGCGCACGTTGACCTGCTGCTCACCCTGCTCGATGAAACTGCCGCCCCCGTTGACGTTGTTGCTGCTCAGGGCCTGTTCCACCTGCGCGAGGCTAAGCCCGTAGTCGATGAGTTTGTCGGGGTCAAGGCGAACCTGGTACTCGCGCGTCGGCCCGCCAAACGGGTTAATGTCTACGACGCCCGGGACGGACTTGAGGTGTTTTTCTACCACCCAGGTTTCGAGCGACTTCAGATTCATTACGTCGTACTCAGGGTTTGTGCTGTGCAAGGTATAGAAATAGATCTGGCCGACCGGGCTCCAATCTGTGCCCATTTGCGGCGCTACGCCAGCAGGCAGGCTGACCTGAGAAAGCCGTTCGAGAACGCGTTCGCGGTTCTCGAAGTCGGTTGTATCCTCGCCGAAGACCATCTCCACCGTGGAAAGCCCGAAAATCGACCAGGAGCGGACATGAGCCACTCCTGGAATGCCGTTCATCACGGTTTCAATGGGAATAGTGACCTGCTGTTCAACCTGCTCCGCTGAAATACCCGGCCACTGCGCGATTACGTCTACATAGTTATTCGCCACGTCAGGGTAGGCTTCTACCGGCAGGCGGTGGAACGATACGATGCCCCAGGCAAAGAGCAGGATTCCTATCGCCAACACCAGAAATTTGTTCTGGAGCGCAAAATCGACGAGTCTACGGATCATTGCGCCTCCGCCGTAGCCTCAAGTTCGAGAACGCGAGCTACCACCTGTTGGCCAGGTTGGACACCCGAAAGAATCTCCTGCATGTTTCCAGGCAGCATGTCGCCCGTGATCACTTCGAGACGCCTAAACTGGTTGCCCCCTGCAGGTTCGAAGACCCAGTCGCGATCGTGCAGGTGCAACACGGCAGTAGCGGGTACAATGGCGTGCGCTGTCTTGGTGCGGCTGAGCAGAGTGGCCGTTACATACATGCCGAGTCGGAAGGTGCCCGGATTGGGGACCTCGATACGAACTTTGGCGGTGCGGATGGTGGGATCAAGCACCGGGCTAATATCGCTGACGCGCCCGGTAAAGACTTGGTCCGGATAGGCGGTGAGCCTTATGCGTGCTTCCTGTCCGAGCCTGATCTTGGGAAGGTCGTTCTCGTACACGTCGCAAATGATCCAGACCACCGATAGGTCGGCGATCGTGAAGGCCGTCGATGACCCGGAGTAGGTTACGCCGGCTGCAGCGGCGTTCGTCACATTCTGCGCTACGATGACGCCGGGGATGGGCGCGTATACATTCACGATGCTGCTTGGGTGGTTCTTGTCCACACCCAGTGTCTTCAACTGCTGCTCCGCGGCGGTCAGGTCGGTCTTTGCGTCGTCTTCCCCATCCTGGGCCTGTTCCAGCATCGCTTGAGAGATGGCACCGTGGGAGAAGAGATCCCTTGCGCGCACATACGCCTTATTGGCCATGAGTTCGTCGTTGACCGCCTTTAAGTATGTGTCGAACGCGATGGTGACATCCGGGCTTTGTACTTTGAGAAGCAATTGGCCCCTATGCACGTTGTCGTCGAGGCGGGCTCGAATGTCGACCACGCGGCCACTGGCCAGTGAGATGACCGGGATTTCGCGGTTGATGTCGGGAAAGACCGAGCCGGTGACTTCGAGCTTGTTGGGTGTTTCGACCCGGCCGGCTATTACCAGGGGATACTCCTGGGGCTTCTGAACTCTGACGATTGCAGGGTTGCCGGTTTCGATCGCCGGAGAGGGTTGAACCTCGCCGCTCGCCGGATCGAATTTCTTTCCGCAACCCGCGAGCACCAGGCATCCGAGAAGACAGCAGACAGTTTTCAAAAGAGCGGCGTTCATCACGGGATCACCTCGCGGCCCACGGCAAGATTCAATTGCGCGGCGGCCGTTAGATACGAACCAATCAGTTGTACGTAGGCCAACTGCACCTGGCGGTAATCACTCTGCGCATTTAGAAAGTCCATCAGCGAAGCGCCGCCATGCATGTAAGAGTAGGTCACAGTGTCGCGAACCCGCAGCGCCTGTTCGTTGTATTGCGCCCTGTACGGCTTGAGCAGCTCAGTCTCGCTCTCGACCTGGGCGTACGCCGTATCCACATCCGAGAACACTTGCGCGCGCAGCGCTTCGCTCGCTTGCAGGCTGCGGTCGATATCGATCTGTGTCCGTTTCTTCTCGCCCTGGTTACGGTCAAAGATGCGCAGGGGGATGCTCACGCTGCCGCCCAGGGTTTGCACTCCGACGGGGTTCGAGTTGTTGACGGATGAATTCCACGTGTACCAGACTCCAAAGGTGGGATCGGTTGATCCATCGGCTTCCGCAAGCTTGTGATTGGTCTTCGATTGCTGAATCGTCTCAAGCGCGGCTTGCAGGTCCGGGCGGTTGGCCAGGGCGATCTGGCGGAACTCAGCGAGTGGTTGAAGCGCCTCGGAGAAATCGTACGAGCCCGTGACGTCGAACCGCGCAATCGGCGTCTGGTCGTTCAACAATTGCAACAGTTGAATCTTCGCCGTGCGCAGGTTAACGATGGCCGTCTGTAGCTCGGCTTCATATTGAATGCGCAGCAGCTCGATGCGGTCCAAATCGATCCGTGCCAAGTCGCCCGCCTTCACCCGGTCCCGGCTGATGGCGATGATCTTGTCGTAATAGGCAAGATCGTCCTGCGCCAGCTTGACGACCGTCTTGGCTTCGAGAGTCTGGACGAACGACGCGCGCAGAGTGAACTCAAGAGTACGCTTGAGATCTTCGTGCTGATCGCTTGCGATGCGCGTGCCTTGCTGTGCGCTCAGGAGCCTTAACTCGCGCTTGTGGTCGCGCTCGTGCAAATAACTAATGCCAGGTTCGACAAACGTTCCTTGCAATGGTTGCCAGTGGCCGCTGTTAGGAGCGATTTCTGTCCCATCCACAGTTGTGCTGAACTGCGGGTTGGGTCGCAAGTGCGCCGTGATTTCTTCGGCGCGGGCCTCGTCGACGCTGTCGGCGTCGGCCTTCAATGCGGGACTGCTGGTCTCGAATTTTGCCTTGACCTGATCCCAGGTGTAGCTTGTTTGGGCGCTGGTAGGCGGAGGGTCGAAGACCGTGAACAATGCACATAAGCACAATCCGGCCAAAACGTGTCTCGTCATACAAGTTCAACATTCATGGTTTGATCAAAATTCGGCCGTTGCGACCCCCGACAAACACTCGGGGTCCTGTCCGGCTTGGTGAATCGCAGGCGTATCCGTCTGACTAGGGCTCGACCGATCGCACCCGGTAAACAACAACAGCAATCCCAGCATTGCGGTCCCAGAACCGCGCAGAGAATCTTGGCGCACCTTCATAATTCGTATCTTTCTCGATCAAAATGCGACGTTGAACACTTCGAGGGCGTCGCCGGGAAGTCCACAATCGCGCGGCAGCGCGGCAGAAAAAGATTCAGGAAAGGCGCGAAAGAGGAGGAGCGCGGGGGGAACTGGGCCTGACTACGAACGAGCCAAGACTCGGCTCGACATTTAGGGCGGGCTCGCGGGCTAGGCAAGAATCGTACGGCTGTGACTGATCTCCGCGGTGTGCCAAGTCGCGACTCCGCTGTGTCGGGAGTCCTGGGGCCGGAAAATCCAGCGGCGAACGAGGATTCTCCGCTTGCCTCGTGCTTCCCGAACCTGGGGAAGGAAAATCCTCTACCCGAGCCTGGCGAAACCGGCCTCGGCCATCGTTCAGCCAGACGTGCAGGCGTTTGTGGGTGAAAGCCTGCTCAACCACGATGTCAACCGTCCCGTCGTGGTTGACGTCCACAGCCGATATGGCAAGCGCCCGTTCGCTCGATTCGAAGATGAGATCGCTGTTGTCGCGCCCGGTAAAGTGAAGCTCGATGATCCGAACGCTGGTTCCAGGCCGACCTCGTTCGCAAAGACTCAGCACAGCGCCATCGGGGTTGTGATCACCGTCGAAATCGGCGGCCGCGACGGTCTGTGCGAACGGCGCGGTAAAATCTCGAGGGCATGCCTGGCTTGGCTTGCTTAGTGCGCCTTTCAATCCATCTTGCGCCAGCATCGGCAAAGCTGCCGGAAGCAGCGCGGCGACCAAGCCAATCCTAAGCAAAACGGGTCTGAACTTCATTTCAGTCTTCGACTATAAATGCCAGATCGCGGCACCGCAAGGGCTGTCGTTTCACCCATTCTGCTCGAGCCGCCCCGGCCAGCCTCCACTGATCATGTGTACTGAGCCGGCATTTGAATAGGGGGCAGAACAAAGAGAATGGATGACGCCGGTCAAAATTCTTTGAGAATCGCCATCGTAAACGTTTACAATTCATTGGGGCCGCTGGTCGGATTTCGGTGGGATGGGCGGTTGTCGGACTCAATTGGGGAACTGCTCGCAGAAGCGCCCTGTTTCGGGGATAAGTGTGCCGTCCTTTATGTAGCGCAAACAGCCATCCCCCATATTTTTCTTGAAATGAGCATGCATTAACGTGAATAGCCGGGTCACTCTGTTCGATCTCGCCGATGCGCTCGGAATTTCCATAGGCACGGTGCACCGCGCCTTGCACGACCATGCAGGCGTCAGTCCGATTACCAAAACCAAGGTGCTGCAAATGGCCAAGAGTCTGGGATACCGCCCAAACCTCGCGGCCCGATATCTATCCTCCAGGAAAAACTTCCGCGTCTCGGTGATCACTCTGCAAGGGACTACTTCTTTCTGGGACGAGATACGCGCCGGCATCAGCGAGGAAGCGCGTGCAACGCTCATTGAAGACATAGATCTTGATTTCCGGACGCACCCACGGCTCGGCGAGGGCGACGAGGAAGCCTTTGAAGCCGCGCTGAAAGCGGAGGCAGACGGCATCATTGTGTTCCCCAGCCGAATGCACAAACTGCGCCCCTGGATCCGCCGCGCTTCGCGCCTTCATATTCCCGTGATTTGCGTTGTCACCGATGCACCCAGCACCAGCCGTCTGGCGGTTGTCTCGATCGATGCTCTGGCCAGCGGTTCACTCGCCGCCGACTTGATGGGCCGCTTCCTCCGCGGCCGGGGAAAACTCGCGGTGACTCTCAGCGATCTCGCCATCACCGAGCATGCCGAGAAGTATGCAGCATTCGAAAAAACCATCCGCTCGGTCTATCCGCGAATGGAGGTGCTGAAACCGATTGAGGAGCACGACCTGGAATTTGAGGCTTACAAAAAATCGCGCAAGCTCTTCGCGGCGCATCCCGATCTTGCCGGAATCTACGTCACAACGGAAGCCTCGATGCCGGTCATCAAGGCTGCCCAGGACCTCAAGATCCTGGACAAACTGACCATTATCGCCACCGACCTGTTTCCGGCCATTGTGGAAGAGATTCGATCTGGTGCGGTAGCCGCCACCATTTATCAGCGCCCTCGCACGCAGGGACGAATGGCCTTTCGCGTGTTGCGGGAATTCCTCACCGAAGGGCAATGTTCCTCGTACCAGGTGACCCTCGCTCCTCACCTCGTGATGCGGGGTAACCTTGAATTCTTTCTGTCCCGGCAGGCCGGAGAAACCATAGCCGACAAGGCCATTGAATTGCGAACCGCGGCTGCAGATCTGGGAGAGCGCTTCGCGTAACGATTCTTCACCCAGCGCCGAGCCAAAGGTGTATCTAACGTTCTTTCATTCTTTGCGGAGGAAGCCAGATCAAACTCGTTGGCATCGATGTCGGAACGGGCGGTACCCGCGCGCTGGTCATTGAACCCTCGGGCAGGATCGTCGCCTCGGCCTCAGTCGCACACCGGCCGTTCTCAACTCCTCAGCCGGGATGGGCCGAGCAGGATCCCCACGATTGGTGGGCCGCTTGCGGCGCCGCCGTGCGGAGCGCTTCCCGGCAAGCGGGCTTCAAAAAGGGCGAAGTCGCATGCGTGGGATTCTCGGGACAAATGCACGGCGCCGTCCTTCTGGATGCGGCGGATCAGGTGATCCGCCCGGCCATCATCTGGTGCGATCAGAGGACCGATCAGCAGGTCCGTGAGTTGGCCGATTCCGTTGGAGCCGAGTGGCTGATCCGCGAGACCTGCAATCCCCCACTCACCAATTTCACCTTGACCAAGCTCCTTTGGGTGCGGGAGCACGAGGAACAGAACTGGAAACGTTTCCGGCACCTGCTCTTGCCGAAGGACTACGTGCGCTTCCGGCTTACCGGCGAGCGCACGATGGATGTGGCCGACGCTTCCGGTACGCTGCTCCTTGACGTTGCCAATCGTCGATGGTCGTCTGAGGTTCTGAGCCGCACCGGACTCCCACACGAATCTCTGCCGCCACTCTGCGAGTCTCCCGATGTGTGCGGCCATGTCTCCCGGGAAGGGGCCGAAGCGACCGGATTGGAAGCGGGTACTCCAGTGGTGGCGGGCGCGGGAGATCAATCCGCGGGGGCGGTTGGCATGGGCATCGCCAGACCGGGTGTAGTCAGCGCAACGATCGGGACCTCCGGCGTAGTTTTCGCGGCCACCGAGCGTCCAGCGCTTGACCTGCGCGGAAGAATCCACACCTTCTGCCATGCCATCCCGGGACGCTGGCACGTCATGGGAGTCACGCAAGCGGCGGGACTTTCGTTGCAGTGGTTTGCCAATCAACTCGCCAAAGACTTGCAGAACGATCCCGACCGCTACGCCCGTCTGAGCGAAGAAGCCAGTGCTGTGCCTGCCGGGGCCGAAGGCCTGTATTGGTTGCCTTATCTAATGGGAGAGCGGACCCCCCATGTCGATCCTCACGCGCGTGGGGCTCTTCTGGGCCTGAGAGCCTCCCACACCCGGGCTCACGTCACGCGTGCGATTCTCGAAGGAGTCGCCTTCAGTCTGAAGGATTCATTCTCTATATTTAACGAACTGGGTCTGCCCGTCGAGCGCATTCGGCTCGGCGGAGGAGGCGCCCGTTCCCCGCTTTGGCGGCAGATTCAGGCGGACGTGTATCAGCACGAAGTGGAAACGGTGGAAGCCGAAGAGGGAGCGGCCTATGGCGCGGCGATACTAGCTGGCGTGGGCGCCGGGCTATGGCCATCGGTCGACGAAGCTTGTGATGCCGTCGTTCGTGTGGCGCAGCGCATCGTTCCCCATCCGTCCGACTCCGCCGTCATGCAGCGGAACTATCTTATCTATCGCAAGATTTATCCTGCTCTGCGGGATTTGCTTGAAACGCCGGCGCCTGTTCCATCGGTCGTCGGCGCATGAGGCTTTGCGGTAGTCGCCCGGCTCAGCGAACACCCAGCAAAATGTCGACTGTCATCTGGTCGAGCAATTCATAGGGCAAGCGCCTTTTCAGGATGACGTCTTTGTCGAACTGGTGCGCCGAAAGGGAAGCGGAGTTTTCCCGCAAGAGATTCTGTGAACTGCTGCCGTTCGCCGAAACTTGCTTCAGAATTTCCTGAATCTCCGGGTCAGCGTTCCAGTGTTCGGCTTTTTCCTTGAGGATCAGGTAGGTTCTCATGCAGCCGCGGGCGAAATCTTTCACACCACCATAATCCTCGGTCCGGTAGGCATGAGCGTCGAAATGACGCGGGCCATCGTAGCCAACATCCTCGAGGAATTTCACCAGCCAAAACGCAGCCTTCGGATTGGCCGACCCAAAGCGCAAATCCTGGTCATAGCGCCCGGGCATCTGGTCGTTGAGATCGATGTGAAAAAGCTTTCCGGCATCCCACGCCTGCGCCACGCTATGCATAAAATTCAAACCGGCCATCTGTTCGTGTGCGACCTCGGGATTTACTCCCACCATCTCGGGATGATCGAGCGTAGGAATGAATCCCAGATAGTGCCCGGTGGTGGCCATATAGATATCTCCGCGAGGCTCGTTGGGCTTGGCTTCCAGGGCGAACCTGTAGCCGTATCCCGATGCGAGGTTGTATTCGCAGAGGTAATTGATGGCTTCGCGCAGACGCTTAAGGGCGTCGTCGGCGCGGCGGCAGGCATCGGTCTCAACCCCCTCCCGTCCTCCCCAGAGCACGAAAATCTTCGCGCCCAGTTCGGCGCCCAGGTCCATCGCGCGCATTGTTTTCTGCAAGGCATAAGCGCGAACATCCGGATCGTTGGAGGTGAAAGCGCCGTCACGAAAAACCGGATGAAAGAATAACGATACTGTTGCCATCGGCACCACAATGCCGTGTTCGCAGCAGGCTTTCCTGAAATCACTGACGATACGATCGCGCTCGGCTGGACTGGCGTCAATCGGAACCAGGTCGTTGTCGTGCAGGTTCACGCCCCAAGCCCCGATTTCAGCCAGCATGGCCACGATCTGGATCGGAGGCATGGAAGGCCGCACCGCATCGCCGAAGGGATCGCGTCCGCGATTACCCAGCGTCCACAGTCCGAAGGAAAATTTGTGCTCCGGTTTGGGCTCGTAACGACCGTTTCGGGTGCTCATAGCCTCCCCCTCATTTCGGTCCCGGCGGATTCAGCGCCGGTGGGGCACTGGAAATCTTCCCGAGCAAGCTGTCCTCGGCTTTCTGGTGCAGCTCCTGCGCTTCGTGCAGTTCGTTTTTCGCGGCCACGGAGTCTCCAAGTGCCTGATACAATCGGCCCATCTGATAATGGGCATCCGGCTGCTCCGGGGCGAGCGCAATGGCGCGCAGCAACGCAGCCTTCGCGCTCCTATAGTTTTTCTGCTCCATGTAGATAGCGCCGAGATCGGTCTCTACAACGCGCAGGCTGCCGTTGATCTTTTCGGCTCGGGTGAGATAGGTAACGGCTGAGTCAGGACGGTTATTCTTCCATTCGATATCCCCGAGATATGCCAACGCCTGGGCATGTGCCGGATCGGCCTCTAATTCGGAATGGAATTCCTTCATTGCCCGGTCGTACTGCTGGGTCTTCCAATACAGATAGCCCAACCCGAAGTGAACGTTGGGCAGGCGTGGGGAGATTCGGGCGGCAGCTTCGAATTCGGGAATCGCTTCTTCTGTTCTGCCCAAGCCATCGAGCGCCTCGCCAATGAGGATGTGGGCTTCGGCCGAATCAGGATTCTGTTGGATCAGTTGCCGGAATTGTTCCAGAGCGCAGGGGTAGTTCCTCGCCCACAAGCAGCTTTGCGCCAGGATTTGGTGCAGCTCAGTGTTTTCCGGTTCGGCCTTGGCTAATGGCGCAAGCCATTTGGCGGCAAGCGCAAACTTTCTCGCGCCGTAATAGCTCATGCCCAGCAGCGTCTCGATCTGGGTGTTGCCCGGATCCGCTGCCAATGCGGTGCGCAGAGGCTCGACCGCCGCGGGGAAGCGGCCCTGCTTAAACTCAGCAAGCCCAAGATTCAACTCAACGCCTGGAAGGCTGGGATTCAGGGCCAGCGCCTTGCGGTAAGCCGACGCGGCCTCCCCATACTCCTGCTCCTTGGAAAGCACGACTCCAAGACTGGCAAACGCGCCCGCGTCGTTGGGATTCTGCGCGACAACGGCTTGCCAGGCTTGCGCCGCTTCCGGCAACTTCCCCCGGCGTTCGAACTCAATGGCTGTTGCCGGGGTCTGACCCTGCAACGCAGAGACCGCAAGAAGGACAACCGCAACGGCAGCGATGCTGGGCGCAGGGTGCGTCATCGCGGCTTACCCGTAGAGAATGCCTCCGAAGTTTAACAACAACGAACCCTTCAATCAGAAGAAGAACAACCTCCGCGAGAAAAACCCGCCCGCACCAGATTTGATGCGAGCGGGAAATTGTCGGTCGAGACCACCGGTCAGAAGATCAATTTCGCCCCCAACTGAAAGACACGCGGGTCGAAGGCGGCAGTTACCTGGCCGAAGTTACTCGTGCCAAAGCTATTGCTGAATCCGCCGTTTTGTCCAGATCCTCCAAACTGGGTGTGGTTCCAGGTGTTGAAACTCTCGGCCCGGAACTGGAATGAGGAGCCGCGAGATTCACTGATCACGAAATTCTTGAAGAGCGCCAGGTTCCAGTTGTCGCGGCCAGGTCCGCGGACGCCATCGAACCCGAGGTCTCCCCAAGCTCCTGCTGCGGGAAGCGAAAATGCCGCCGGGTTCACCCATTGAATGCCGGTGACAGCGCCGCTTGAGCTCATGACCTTCGTTTCGGGATAAGAGATCGAACCGGTCACATCCGGCCTGTTGCTTACGTCGCCGCCGGGGAAGATGCTGGCAACGTTCTGACCGTTGATCGCAAGGTTGTACGGTTGACCCGATTCAGCGGTAATAATCCCGGAAAGTTCCCATCCTCCCACTGTCGTCTTCAAGAAGTGATTCGTGCTGTTCCGCAGGAAGGGAATATCGTAGACGAAGTTGACAAATGCCACGTTCGTGCGGTCCAGCACTGAAGGCCCGACATCGTATCTCCAACCTTCATACGGATTGGTTACCCAGGAAATGTCCCAGCCGTTATTTCCGCTGTTCTGGCCCGTGCTGGGATCGATCGCGCGCGACCAGGTGTAGGCCGCCTGCAGTGTCAAGTCACGCGTGACTTGGCCGCGCAGCTCGGTTTGCAGCGAGTTGTAACGGGAGTTGGCTCCGTTGAACGCCTGCTTGATTTGCGTATACCCCTCGTAAGGAACCAAACCGTTGAACGGCGTGGCGCTCGTTCCGCCCTGCAGTGCGGCCAAGTCCGCGAATGGAGGCAAATTGATCTCCTGCCAGTAGCTTTCGTGTCGGTCGACGCTACCGACGTAAGAGATGGAGAATACCGCTCTGTTCCCAATGGCCCGCTGAACTCCGAAGCTGTACTGCGAAGTGCGCGGCGCCGGGTAGTTCTGGTTGATTCCGGTAACGGCGCCAGGCACGATGGGGACGGTGATGCTGCCTCCCGGAGGCGAGATGTTGTCGTGTGGATTATCAAGAAGAACGTTGTTGACACCCAGGGAATATCCAAACGGAGGGTTGGTCGCGCCATTGTACATGTCGTTCCCCTGAATGCGCTCGTACATCAGACCATAGCCGCCACGAATGACCGTTTTGCCGGAGCCGGTCAGATCGTAGGCGAAACCGATGCGCGGCCCGAAGTTCCACCATGCATTATCGGCCAGGCCGCGGGGGTTTCCATTCTTCCCCCCGACGCCCATTCCGTTCAGGTAGAACTGGTAGCCTTGCAGGGTTGAGATCGGGCTCGTGCCCAAGCCCGGGCTGTTGGCAGCAATTTGCGTATCCGAAGCGTTGGCCCAAATTGGGGCATCGGCCGAGTTGTATTGATTTGGATAAAAGTTTGTCTGGTTGTAGTTGGCCTCGTAGGTGTGCGGTATGCCATCCCATCGCAAACCGAGGTTCAGCGTTAGCTGTCTGGTTACGCGCCAGTTGTCCTGAGCGTAGGCATCGGGAGAAACCGCGTTCCAATAGCCCGTCCCTTTATATGCGTTTTCATTGTACGTTTGCGCGTAGCCCAGCAGGAAATCGGCAAAGTCGTTGCCGGTGAAGGAGCCGTTGAAGGCGAATTGACCTTGCGTCTCGGCAAAATAGTCCTGCGCCTTCTTGTATAGGGCCCATCCAAATCCGAATTTGAGCTGGTGCGCTCCCCTGACCCAGGAGAGATCGTCGCGAACCTGGTAATCATTCGCGGTATTGTTCCACGGCAGCCAATTGACCTGGTAGTGGCTGCCGGTACTGCCTGCCAACTGGATATCGGGGATGCGGTTGTCGACGTTTTCCCCGGTAAAAATTCGATTGAAGGTGAAGTTCGAGGGTGCTTGATAGACGCCCTGCGGCAGGATGTGGATGCGATTGCCATCGTAGTTGAAGGCAACCTCGTTCAAAAGGTTCGGCCGTATCGTGTAGGTCGCGTGCACCACGGCGCTGTAGGACGGGTTGCCGAAGGTGTTGCCGACGTTGGCACATTGTCTCCGCTCCACATCGTGGTTCCGAAAGTCTGCAGCGCCTGATCGGAAATCCAGTGGCCGAAGATGGAGAACTTGTCGGAAAACTGATGGTCGATTCGGACAAGTTCTTCCTTGCCCGTGGTGGGCTGCTTATTGCCACCGATAAACGTGTTCCCCAAAGTGGGCGCAGGGAAAATGCCTGCGCCCAATAACGCAGCGGCATTGGCGCTCAGGAGCGAGGCCGGGATAGCGCTGCTGCCAAACGGCTGGAACACGGGGAGCGTTGCCCCCATCTGTCGTTGAGCCAGAGAAGGGATGGCGCAGGACCCGGTGGAACTGGGCGTGCTGAAGGTAGTGATGCCAGCATTGTTAAAGGCAGCGATCAACGTCGGCGAAAGCTGACTCGCGCAAGGCACGTGCAGACCCGAATTTGGAACACTGTTTCCACTCAAGGGATCGGTGGAATCTGCAGGCAGATTCCCTGCGAAATTGCCGCCATATGTTGCCGTGTTGGGCACGGTCACGTTGAACAGCCCACCTGCGATGTAGCGGCGCCACTCCATGTTGTAGAAGAAGAAGGTCTTGTGGTTTCCGCTTTCATGGAGCGCCACCGGTCCGCCCACGTTGAAGCCAAAGTCGTGCAAGCGTAATTCGGCCACGGGGTTGGGCGCCGGATTGAAAAAGTTCCGGGCGTCGAGAGCATCATTACGGCCGAAATAAAATGCGGCGGCATGAAACTTATTGGTGCCCGACTTTATCACCATGCTGATGGTGCCTGCTGACGACAGGCCGTATTCGGCACTGTAGTTCGAGGTCATGGTGCGAAATTCGGCAATGGCGTCGATCGAGGGGAGAACGTCGGCCCCGCCGCCGCCCCCACGATCCGCGGCCTCGCCACCATCCACCAGCCACAAGTTGTGGCTGACCCGCTGGCCATTGAAACTCACGTTAAAGTCGCCGCCGGCCGAAGTCGGAACCTGAAAATCCGCCTGAATGCTGGAGGCTCCCGGAGTGAGAGCTTCCAGGGCAAACACGTTGCGGCCGTTGGTAGCAAGCTGCGTGATCTGCTGGCCGGTCACCACGCTGCTGACTTCGCCTGTGTCGGTTTGGACAGCAACCGGCTGGGCCTCGACCGTAATCGTTTCCTGGACATTGCCGACCTCCAACTTAAAGTCGACACGGTGACGCTCGCCCACCTGCAACACGATTCCGTTCTCCAGTCCGGCCCGGAATCCACTGGCTTCGACGCGGATCGTGTAGCGCCCGATATGCAGATCGGGCGCTCCATACTGGCCGTCAGTGCCAGTGGTGACGCTGGTGGTGATTCCTGTATCGGTGTTGGTTAGAGTGATCTTCGCGCTCGGGACGGCGGCGCCCGAGGGGTCGATTACGGTCCCAACGATGGTTGCTTCCTGGGCGAAGGCCAAGGTGCCGCATGCGAAGAGGAGGAAGGCCAAGACATACGAGATCGCAAGCCGGCTTGCATTGCGTTCTCGAACAGGGAGACACAGACTCGCGACGTCGCGGTGCGAGAGAGAGTTCATTTTTCAGCCTCCAGACGGCGTTTCCGAGCGAGAAAACGGCCCCACAATGCAACGCTCGCGTCGTAAACGTTTACGGTCTACACATCTCCACCGCCTGTTGTCAAGAAGAAAATCGATTCTCCTAATAAAAAAGTATGGTCTCACGCCCCGGCGGAGTTATACTTGCGTCCTTCGACGCACGCTTCGCGGAAAATGGGTCAGTTTTGGGGGTGTCTATGAGGACCCTGGTCACGTTCTGTGTTTTGCTTACTCTCGGCGGTTTAGGCACATCGTTGGCCCAGCAAGAGCAGCCTCCTGTTGCTCGAACCCAGGCTCCTCCTTCGAACGCTGCACTGGGACAGGAGTTCCCCATCGTTATGCAGCAGAAGGTAGTTGCAGGCAAGACGCCCGCCGGGACGCAGATCAAGGCCAATGTTGTGATCGCTACCCTGATGAATGGAAAGGTCATCCCTCGAAACGCAGTGTTGTCCGGGGAAGTGATTGAGTCGCAAGCCAGAAGCTCCAGCAATCCCTCGCGGCTGTCGATTCTCATGGACTCGATTCAGTGGAAGAACGGCTCCGCCGCCATTCACGTGTACTTGACCCCCTGGTACTACCCGATCGTGTTCGATGCTGGCCCGGACCTGCGATACGGGCCGGAACAGACGCCCCAAAGGACGTGGAACGGCATGGGGCAGTACCCGGTTCCGAATTCCCCTGCCTACCGGCCCTTTCCCGCAGCAGCGGATAGCGGATCGCAACCTTCTTCAGATACTCCATCTTCGGTGATCGCCAAGCAACCTTCGTCCATGAAGGATGTCGAATGTCACCGTGACCCCTCGGGTCGCATCACGCTGATTGGCAGCCATTCCAATCTCAAGCTGGACAACCTGACCACATACATATTCGCCAGCAGCGACTTGTTGCTTGGCCCGGCGAAGTGAGGCGTGCCCAAGCTTTTTCAGCCATTTTCTTGACCACTGCACCCCGGCGTGGTACAAGCGTGAGTTCACGTAAACGTTAACGGCAGCGGGGTTGTGTCGCGTTTGGAGCGCCATTCAAGTTGCGATTAGAGCCGTCAGGAGAAGGCCGAATGCCCAGAACCCGCTTGTTGGCCGGCTTAGAAGCAGCATTGTTGCTTGCGTGGCTGCTTCCGCACAGCGCGGCACAGACCGGAATGCCAATTTATCTCGATCCTTCCCAACCGGTCCAGGCGCGCGTCGACGATCTGATCGGCAGAATGACGCTGGAGGAAAAGGCGTCGCAGCTGGTGAATCAGGCGCGAGCAATCCCCCGCCTTCAGGTGCCGGCATATGACTGGTGGAGCGAAGCTTTGCATGGAGTCGCCAACGCCGGAGTGGCTACGGTTTTCCCGGAACCGGTTGGTTTGGCCGCCACCTTTGACGACCGTCTGATTCATCAAATGGCGGTCGTGATTGGCACCGAAGCGCGGGCCAAGCACAACCAGGCAGTACGAGCCGGCAGGCGCGACATCATGGAGGGCCTGGACTTCTGGTCGCCCAACATCAACATCTTCCGCGATCCGCGGTGGGGGCGGGGGCAGGAGACTTACGGTGAAGATCCTTTTCTCACCGGGCGCATGGGAATCGCATTCGTGACCGGGTTGCAGGGAAACGACCCGAAGTATTTCCGGGTCATTGCCACACCCAAGCATTTCGCGGTGCATAGTGGGCCGGAGCCTGCCCGGCACAGCATGGATGTGCTGGTTTCCAAACACGATATGGAAGACACATATCTCCCCGCGTTTCGCGCAGCCGTCACTGAGGGCAAGGCGGACTCGATCATGTGCGCCTATAACCGGGTGAACGGCCAGCCCGCCTGCGCCAATACATTTCTGTTGAAAGATCAGTTGCGTGGGGCGTGGAAGTTCAATGGATACGTCGTGTCGGATTGCGACGCTATCGTGGATATCTTCCAGGGGCATCACTTCGTGAAGAGCCAGGCTGAGGCGGCAGCCGTCGCCATTGAAGCAGGCATGGACAACGAGTGTGCCGACTTCTTCACCGTTGCCACCGATAATAGTGATTACCAGCCGTTCATCGACGCGGTGAAGCAGGGATTGCTCACCGAGGCCGATCTCGACCGGTCGTTGCGGCGGCTTTTCACGGCCCGCATGCGCCTGGGCATGTTCGATCCTCCGGACATGGTTCCTTATGCAAGAATTCCGGATTCGGAGATCGATAGCCCGGCTCACCGAGCACTGGCGCTCAAGACTGCGCAGGAATCCATGGTGCTGCTGAAGAATGACGGCGTCCTTCCCCTTGCGGCCGGCGTGAAAAGGATTCTGGTGGTTGCCCCGTTGGCTGATTCGGTGGGAGTTCTGCATGGCAACTATGCCGGAACGGCTTCGCACGCCGTGACCGTTCTTGAAGGCATCCGCAAGGAGTTTGCCGAAGCTCAGGTTTCCTACCAGCCCGGTACGAATTTCCTGCGCGAGCATTCCGTCATTAGCACTGCCTACCTCACGACAGAGGACGGCAAGCCGGGCCTAAAGGGGGAGTATTTTCCGGGCAGTGACTTCGAGGGCACACCGGTGGTGCGCGTCGATCCCTACGTCGATCTGCAGCTTTTTCATCCCGACCCTCACGCCCTGCCCAGCCCCGCCGGCATGAAGGATTTTTCGGTGCGCTGGACGGGCATTCTGACGCCCGTAGAGTCCGGTAATTATCAAATCGGGCTGTACGGCTCGATGCAGCGCATGTGGCTGGACGGAAAACTCATCGTCGATGACATGGACCTGCACGACCCCAATCCACAACTGGCAACGGTGAAGCTCACGAAAGGGCACGGTTATCCCATAAAAATCGAATGCCAGCCGGGAGGCCGCGCCGCCAAACTGATCTGGTTGCACTTAAGCGAACACCCCTTGGTGGAAGCGGTCTCCGCAGCGCAGCGGGCCGATGTTCTTGTCGCCGTGGTTGGCATCACATCGAAACTGGAAGGGGAAGAGATGAACGTGGATCTTCCCGGATTCCGCGGCGGCGACCGCACCAGCCTGAATTTGCCTGAGGAGGAAGAAGCACTGCTGGGAGCATTGAAGGGAACCGGGAAGCCACTGGTTGTGGTTCTCATGAATGGTAGTGCTTTGGCCGTGAACTGGGCTGACGATCACGCCAACGCGATTCTCGAGGCCTGGTACCCGGGCGAAGAGGGAGGCACTGCGATTGCACAAACTCTCGCTGGCGCGAACAATCCGGCGGGACGTCTGCCCATTACGTTTTACAAGGGCGTGGAGCAATTGCCGGATTTTGAAGATTACTCCATGAAAAACCGGACCTACCGCTACTTCACCGGCACACCCCTTTATCCCTTCGGTTATGGTTTGAGTTATTCAAAGTTTGAGTTCAGCGGCCTGAAGCTGTCAAATCCGCAATTGCCAGCGGGAGACTCGCTCGATGTCGATGTCGATCTCAGGAACACCAGCCAGCAGGCCGGTGATGAAGTTGTTGAGCTTTATCTGACCTTTCCCAAACTGCCCGGGGCGCCATTACGCGCCCTGCGGGGATTCACCCGTGTTCACCTCGAGGGCGGCGAACAGCGTCACGTGAGACTCCAGCTCCAGCCACGCGATTTGAGCTATGTGAACGAGGCCGGAGATCGGCTGATTTCTGCAGGAGACTATCTGATCACTGTGGGCGGAGGCCAACCCGGAACGCCGGCTGCAAAGGCTGACGCTCACCTTACGATTTGTGGGCAGGAGAAATTGCCAGAATAGGGTTCTTGTGCCGTTGCTTTTTGATTCAGTCATCGTGAGCAGGGATCGACTGTCTTGCACCATCGAGGGCCAACCTGAATCGACCAGAATAAGATGAATGCAAGCTCCCTAGCGCTAACGATGCGGATCTCGGGCCATTTCTGTTTCGCTGCACTCCTTTTGTTTGTCCGATCGCCAGTTCTTCCGCTTTTGTCATCGCAAATGAGTGCCCGCGAAACGCCGGCCAAGCCGGCGGATGCCGCGGAGAGCGGCAGTCCCATTCGCTTTACCTACCAGCCGATCGACTTCAAACTCGACAGCTCG